>SXGU01194177.1_pt1 | contig 22845 bp, 23 predicted proteins | sample 3174531 | NCBI WGS metagenome assembly SXGU01 (sample SAMN11356863, study PRJNA531348) | freshwater metagenome | isolation source: freshwater sample F1-140 | place: China: Fuxian Lake, Yuxi | collected 2017-12-25
CCTCCATGATGGAGCACATGGGCAGCGCAGGGCATGCCATGACGAAAATCACGCAACACGCCGGCACCGCTGCCGGTATTGCAATAACCGCAAGCACACCCGTGAGGAGAGGTTTTATGAGCATATTGGCAAAGCATCCTTTACTAGTTTTCGGCCTGGGCGTTGCCGCCGGCTTCTACGCGCACAAATATCGGAAGGAAATTATCGAATCCGCGACTCTCGCGACTGGAAAAGGGAAAGATTTCGTGCTGCACCAGAAGGAAAATCTCGAAGACCTGGTGGCTGAATGCAAGGAATGCGCTGACGACGCCTCAACTGAAAGCGCACAGAGCAAAAAGGGCAAGACCTGAGCAATCCCTGCCTGACCTGTCATCGCCGCCAGTTCAATTATTCACTATCAGCCAACCATGTCGTTCACCCAGCAAGTTTTGCTGCGATACCGAAGCGAGGGGCACTTGCGGTTTGACCTGCCGGACGGGCTCTGTGAGCTCGGACAGGCTGCCGTTCTCACTGAAGGGCTCCAGGCGCATGAGGGCATTTATCGTGTCGACTTATCGAGGTCGGGGAAAAAGCTTTCCATCCGCTACCTTCCCACCGTGTGCGATTTTGGCGCAGTCATCCGTTGGCTACACGCGATCATCGCCTCTTTACCAAACAGGAAATCAGGGGGCTCACGTGCTGTCGCACGCCATACAGCGACACACTCGTTAATCGTATCCCCCCCGGCGCGTGCCTCGTTTGCCACCTGGTTACGAGCCAAAATTGAGGAGCTGCGCGAAACCGCCATGGCTCTCAGAATCATGGTGCATCGAGCGATGGAATCAGGAGCATCCACTATCACCCGGCGTCCGCGCTGGATAAAAGAGTTCATGAATGATCTCTTGATGCTCTACCTGATCAAATTGCACTGGCACCACATCTTGACAGAGTGGCTACCCAGCCCGTGGACCCATCGGTATGAATGGGCTGCAACAATTTACCTGATCTATCTATCCGTCCAGTCAAGGTTGCCGCAAATCTCCGCCTGACAGGCTACATCACCGGGAGTGAGTAAGCATGATCGCCTCCGAATCAATCCCCCGCCACTTCCATATTGAACATCGGCTCCGACGAAGAATTCGCCTTTCGGTCCCGAGCCTGCGCCATGATCCCGAGCGTCTATACGCACTGGAGATCCTTCTGCGCAAGCGTGCGGCTATCCCGTCGGTCAGGGTCATACCTGAGCTGGGGGGGATGGTCATTCACTACCACCCAAACCAACTTCCTGAAAGCAACCTATGCGCGTTGCTGGATGCTGTCATCCCAAATTTGGGCGCCGTAAAAAACAGGGGCACTATTAACTCCGACCATCTCCCCCGCAGCGGAAAAGACCGGGAAATACATTTTGCAGTTGAGGGCATCAGTTGTGCCTCCTGTGCCCTGCTGATCGAGCTTGTACTGAAGCGAGATCCGCGCGTTCAGCGTGCCACCGTTAATATGGCATCCGAGTCAGGCCTGGTATACGGCGTCATACCTCAGGAAGAGGTTTACGAAATTGTCAATGGACTGGGCTATAAAGCCCTCCCTCTGGACACCGTCTCACAACGCAAGTGGCTAATGGAAAGGGAAGAGCAGCGGCTCAACGAATCCCGCCGGCGGGCCATCATCGCCGCCGTGCTCAGCGTTCCGGTCACCATCATTGCCATGGCGGAGTGGAAGGGGGCTTTCTGGCGATGGGCTCAATTAATTCTGAGCACACCCATAGTTTTCTGGTCCGGCAAACCCTTCCTGACCAAAGCCATCAAGCTGGCCAAACAACGATCCGCCAATATGGACAGCCTGATTGTCCTGGGTGTCGGAGCCGCCTACGTCTACAGCACGGCGTCCCTGTTTTTTAAGCAGCCTTACCTCTATTTCGACGCGGCCTCGGGCATCATATGCTTTGTACTGCTGGGCCGTTATCTGGAAGACAAAGCCAAGGGGCAGGCCCATGCCGCCATCCGAAGATTGCTGGACCTGCAACCGCAAACAGCCAATCTTGTAAGAGACGGCGAAGTGTTTACTGTACCGGTGGATGATCTGGCCATCGGAGACTTGGTGCTAATTCGGCCCGGAGAAAAAATCCCCACAGATGGCATCGTAATGGATGGACTGTCCACGGTGGACGAAGCCATGCTGACCGGCGAAAGCCTGCCCGTAGTCAAGGCCCCTGGACATGCAGTGGTGGGAGGATGCATCAATGGTAACGGGGCCATTCAGGTCAGGGTAACCGCGACCGGGGCGGATACCGTACTGGCTGGCATTATCCACATGGTGGATCAGGCGCAGTCATCAAAACTTCCGATTCAAAAGACGGTTGACCGCATCTCGGCGATTTTCGTACCCAGCGTAATGGCCATCAGTGGATTAACCTTTGTCGGCTGGTTAGTCGCGGGAGCCGGTTTTACCACGGCTTTTGCCACTGGTATTACCGTGTTGCTGATCGCCTGCCCTTGTGCGCTTGGACTCGCCACACCCGCCGCCATCATGGTAGGAACAGGTCAAGCGGCCCAGCGGGGCATCTATATCCGCAATGGGGAAAGCCTGGAAACTGCCACGCATGTCACCACCCTCATTTTTGACAAAACCGGCACCATTACCGAAGGCAAACCCTTTGTCACAGACTTTACAAATATCTCCGGGCTAACCGATGAACAAGTAATCACGCTGGTGGCCACCGCCGAATTGCAGTCAGAGCACTTCCTCGGCAAAGCCTTGGTCGACTATGCCAAACAGAAGGGTTACAGCTTAACGTCTACCGATGAGTTCGAAGCGACTCCTGGCCGGGGCATCAAAGCAGTCATTCAGAGCACGGAATTGATCGTTGGAAATCTCGCCTGGATGCAGGAACTAGGCATCGGTCTTGGATCCTTCAAAGACAGGCATGCCGCCCTTGCCGAGGAAGGAAAGACACCAGTTTTCTGCGTTATCGATGGCAAACCCGCCGCCCTATTCGGCATCGCCGACCGGCCCCGAGACAACGCAGCCGAGGCCATCGCCAGACTCCACGAGCGCGGGATAGAAACCATTATGGTCACGGGCGACATTGACGCCGCCGCACATTTCGTCGCCAGACAAGTAGGCATCAGCCAAGTCGTCGCGCAGGCACGTCCCGAGAGAAAACTCGAAATCGTTCGTGGACTCCAGAGCTCAGGCAAAAAAGTTGGGATGATCGGTGACGGCATCAATGATGCGCCTGCCCTGGCAGCCGCAGACGTGGGGTTTGCCGTAGGCACAGGGACCGATGTCGCGATCGAAACAGCCGACCTTACGCTGGTCAACGGCGACATCACCAAGGTTGCGGATGCTTTGGAAATCAGCAGCGAGACACTCAAGGTCATCAAACAAAATCTTGCCTGGGCGTTTGGCTATAACACCCTGGCTATCCCTATCGCCGCTATTGGCAAATTGAACCCCATGGTCGCGTCTATCGCCATGGCACTCAGCTCCGTCTCCGTAGTGGTTAACTCACTTCGATTGCAGCGCAAATAACGGCCAAGAACCCACAGAACTCAGATACTCGGCGAAAGATCAAAAAAGCCCCCCACCGGACACAAATCTAACGGAGAACCAGGAGCCCCGCTGAACTTCCCCTGCAAGCGGTCGACGGATCTACCTCACACGGAATAATTCATTCCTTGCGGATTTAGCCGACGGAGTGCCCATCAGCCTCACTGGATACAACGCCTGAGCCTCATCCGCAACGTCTTGAGACTGTCTACAGCACACAGGCGAAGCAATTGCTGGCTTACATTGAACGTCCAAGCAGATCAAGCACAAAGCACGCCATAGATGTGCAAGCGGTTATTTCGGCGATTGCTTCCTATGTGACCGCAACCGACCATCGACTGCCGTCACCCGCCGTTAGAACATCGCTGTTCAAGTGCTGGATTTGACACACCTGACAGGGCATATGCCACAGTTTGTCCACACCACACTGAGATCATTGGCTTTTCTTAAAGGTCTTCGCACATATCGAAACATCGCATACATATCAGTATCTTACGAAATAGACGAAATATTGATCAATCCAGCGAATGACCTAGCAGGAAAGGTAACCCGACAGTTTCCCCACAGAGTTATCCACAGCTTCTGTGGATGAATCAGTCAACATCACGCCCGAAGGCGCAGGCATCGTCACCATCTCCCGAACTGTCTCAATGCAGGGTTTCTAGCCGACCACATCGAGGCAAATAAAAACACGCTCAAAAATATATGGCCTGATTTTTGCCCTATTTACGCGAAGCGTGTCGCCACCCACCAACTCCCTTTGCCTGCGGCACAAGGAGGCCACCTTGAAATTGAAAACCAAAGCTGTCCAGAAAATTCAAATCGGTCACCGCTACGGTCATTGGGTCATCATCAGCGAGACTCAGGGATCTGCTGGTGATACGCGCTATCTATGCCAGTGTGGCTGTGGCAATGAAAAACTGGTGCCGGCCATCACTCTCCGTAATGGTTCCTCAACGAGTTGTGGCTGCCAGTGCGGGGAGCGGGCACTCAGGATCTCGGACTACGAATTGCAGCCCACCACTCCGGATATTCAGGAAATCTACCATCTAATCAGCCAAGGAGTCGCCGGTGCAAAATAAAAAAGCCCATATAGATCATGCGGGTAGAGGTATAATAACCCCTCGAAATCCGGCATTTATCCCGGAAATATACTCAAAACCCACGGATTGAGGCGACGATGACCCCTGATTTCTTCCGGGCCCGACTGGGCGAAATGGTCAACCCCAAGGACCCCATGGTGATTCTGTCCCGACAGATGCCCTGGGAAGACATCGAAGCTTGTCTTTCTCGGTTTTTCGTGCGCAGCCCCCAGCCGGGGCGTGTGGTCGCGATCGACGACTTGTTCGGTACGACGGCGGTCTGCCAGGGTGGCGGCCTCAGTCCGGCCGGGCGCAAACCTCTACCCATCCGGCTGATGGCGTCCTTGCTCTATCTGGCCCATCACGACCATCACAGCGATGAGGCGGTCCTGAACGCTGGTCAGAGAGCGTGCCCTATCAGCACTTCAGCGGCGGCGATGACGGCTACTATGAGCACCGCAAGCCGTGTGATGCCAGCCAAATCAGCCGCTTTCGTCAGGCCATCGGTGAGGACGGCGTGGAATACCTGATGCACATCACCCTGCGCGTCGCGGTAGCGATCCAGGCCATCCCGGTCGAGGCCTTCCAGTCGCTCATCGTCGACTCGACGGTGCAGGAGAAAGCCATCGCTCACCCCACCGACAGCCGGTTGTTAGAGATCGCCCGCTATCAAATCATCAAGGCCGCCCAGCGGGTGGGGTTTCGTTTGAAGCAAACCTTTGCCCAGGAAGCCCGGGACCTGCGCCGCCGCGCCGGCGGCTATGCCCATGCCCGGCAGTTCAAGCGCCTGCACAAGGTCCTCCGCCGTCAGCGGACGATACTCGGCACCGTGCTGCGTGATATCCAGCGTCAACGGCTCAGCCGGCCGGATAGTCCTGACCTGGCAGGGCTGGATACCCTCCTCGAGCGGGCTGAACGACGGCAGACCCAGCAACCCAAAGACAAAAACAAGCTGTACGCCCTGCATGCGCCGGAAGTGGAATGCATCGGCAAAGGCAAAGCCCGCAAACCCTATGAATTTGGCGTCAAGACCGGGCTGGCGACCACCCACTCACACTCACTCATCGTCGGTGCCCGGACCTTTCCCGGGAATCCCTACGATGGACACACCCTCAACGAACAACTTGAACAGGCCACCATTCTGCTCGAAGGCATCGCCCCGCCCCCCAAAACGGTCTACGTCGATCTCGGCTACCGTGGGGTCGATGAGGACAACCCCGACATCGAGATCATTCACCGGGGCAAGCTCAAATCCCTGACCCAGGACCAGCGCCAGGCCCTCAAACGGCGTCAGGCCATTGAACCGGTCATCGGCCACCTCAAGAGTGATCACCGCATGGATCGATGCTGGCTCAAAGGCGCCACTGGCGATGCCCTGCACGCGATCCTCTGCGCGATCGGCTACAACCTGCGCTGGTTGCTCCGGGCCATTGCCCGGCTGAACCTCAGCCCGGCTTTTTTACGCCGACTGATCAGCGCCCTCTGTAGACAGATGGGGCCAACTGACCCATTAAATCAGCTACCCATGTCAGGTTTCAGAGGCCAGTATGCGGGAATTTGAATTTTGCATGGGCGACTAAGGAGTTTTGCCGCCGGCAGACCAGTTCAGCATGACTGATGGCGCGCCTTCGTGGACGCTTCCTGCCCTTGCGAAAATACTGAATATCGGGCGTCAGGAACTGATCAGTCACCTGCAAGAGGCCGGCCAGCGATTCGGGCTTTCCCAGAAAAGTGACTTAGCGGAAACCTTCCATGCCCCATAGAGAGAATCAGGACAAACCCCAGCTTCCCCCTGCGACAAAATACCGCATTGCCCACCGCTTGAACCGCACAATAAGATAACAGCACTTCTGAACGCTTCATGAAGTACCTCTCACTTTTCAGGCGCTTTCACAAAGCGCCTTTTTTTCGCATGAGCCGCAAAGGGTTCACGGAATTCCACATAACAACAGACCAAACTATAGTCGAGAACCTATGAACAAAGACGCCGATTACCAGGCGGCTTAAACTTCAGCATTGGTTCTTTATAATTGGTCACTCGCTGCGCATCCATCATCATCAGGCCCTCATGCCAATCCAGGTGATGCATGGCATGCCATTCCCCTGCTTCTTGACCAGTCCGGTGCCACAGTTGACGCTCTTGGTAACTATCTGGCGTTAACCGGATAATCTCGCTGAGATTCAGGCCATCCCCATACCGGCGAATACAATCCTGCGAGGGGCGCAGAAGACGCCCTTCAGCATCACGGAAAATTCTCCCGGCGGACCGTGCCTTGCCGAAGTCTCTTATAAGTGGATTCAGTGCATGGGGTGTCCAATGATCGCTCAGGGGAGTCTCCGAGTAATACGCAAACAAGGTTTCGTCATAACGCAGGCCATTGCGCTTAACCGAACTAAACAGCCACCAGCGGCCCTCATGCTCAAACAAGGTGCAATCCACCATTTTGACCCCAGAAAATAGCGTCTTAACGAATTCCCATTGGCCTGGAAAACGGACACATCGATAGAGGTCGACCCGCCTTTTTTGTTTCTTTTCCGGAACCATATAGAGCTCACCCCCGAATTCAAACAGGAAGGGGTAAGACAGATGATACGGTTCCTGAATGACGGGCATCCCGCCCACCGGCCTGGCCTGCCTGTCCAGCTCCATCACGCTGATATGTCCACGCCGTGTGGCGTAGGGAAACTCCTCATAAAACACGTAATACCGGTCATCCTTTCGCCAAACGAAAGGATCGGCCCAAAATCGATCCTCGGGGGGGTAAATCGGGATTAATCGCTCCGGCTGGGGTGTCGACCAGGCGCTGCGGTCACAGAAACCGGCCAACAGAAACCACTGAGGCTGTTCGTTACGCTTTCTGACTTTCTCGGCCCGTCTCGCTTTCCAGCGGCTCGCGCAAGCCCGTAAATCAGCCCAGAGACTCATTGCAAGTTTAATCCGCACCGGCTAACCACCATCACCATCCCCTCGGGTAACGTACAACTCCACTTCCGGAATTCTTCTAATCAGAGTGGATTGCGGCTTCCCGTTATGTAGCCGCTGCTTGAATCCCATCCGTTCCAGTGCGGCAATCAGGATTTTCCCTCCAGCGTAGCACTCGACCTTGTGCACCCCGTCACGCCGCATGCGTCGCAAAGCGGCACTCAGCAGGCTCTCCAGCGTATCGGAGGGACATTGACCCGCCAAAACATCCACAATTTGAGCGCGATACTGCTGATGCCTGTAAAAGCAGGCATACACCAGATAGCCGAGCAGTTCGCCCTTATCTTCCACTACCAGTACCGTATAAGCGGTATCGGGGTGCTTACGATAGCGCCACTCCAAGGTGGCCCGATCACGACGGGTGATACCCTGGCATTCTCTTTTGGCCTGCTCCCACAGGTCATCGAAGCGCTCATCGAATGAGCCCTCCAGCAACCGCGCCTCCCTGTTCGGCTTAGGTATCCGAGGGAGTACCCAGTCGGCCATCCAACCCAACAGCTGCGCCAAAGGTTTGCCGACATATTTTTCCATGGGTTGCCGGAAAGAAATGATTCGGGCCCAACTGCCGGTATCTTTCTGATCGGTCGATCCGATTTTATACGCCACTACCGCCATGGGGTCTGTCAGATGCTTACCTAACTGCGCGACGCCTGCCGCCGGATGATTCAGCATAGCGGCAGCAATGCCCTTGGACAGGTCCGGCCCTCCGTCCACTTCACCTGCCCGCTTCAGCTCACGCATCACCCGTCGGATACTGCCCCAATGCGCTAATGCATCTGCAAACCAGTAGGCATCAACAGGCTGCCCGGCCAAATGCAGGCCGGAGGGCAAACAACTGAGATTGGCGATAACTTGCCCGTTCCACTCGGCGACAACTCCGCAGTAACCCGGCGACCCGAGACGGGGATCTTCCTGCCATTGCCAATGCCAGCGTCGTTCGGCCCGCTCAGCTTCTTCGGCGCCGAAGATTTCCTTGATAAGCGCCAGAATCTGAAGTTTGTCGCTATCTCGCCCAGCCCTTATCTCAAGCATACTTTTTTACTCTTGAAAAAATCACGATGACATTTCCCCATGGCAGGCATTCTCCTGCTCAATCACGCGGAGTACTTGCCTGAAGCTCTGCGTTGAGGTTGCATCAATGGAGCGTCTTATCGCCCAGACATCAGGTATGCGGGCCAGCGCCCCAAAAAGCGCACACCAATAACCAAAATCTCCCACCAGCGTCCTCGTCAGCATCCGCAGCACCAATCGAGGCAGCATGAATGCGGCGAGGGTGCCGATGGGGAAATGAATCCACTCCGCCAGCAGTTTGTTCCGTTGCAAGGCTCGCCTGACCCGCTGCCGCTTGACGTTATCTTGAATGGAGCCACGCTCCTGATGGAGGACGATGCTAGCCGGTTCCAGCAGGGTTCTCCAGCCGCGCCGCCAGGCGCGAACGCCTAGATCGAAGTCCTCCCAGTAAAACGGTTTAAAGACCGGAAGAAATCCGCCCAACTCATTGAACTTTGCCTTATCCACCGCCATGGAGCCACCTGAAGCATACAGACACCACCAAGGCTTCTTGCCCAAATTCGTGGTCTTGAGCCGTTTCAATGTGCCATAACGGTATCTGAAACGGGTCAGGCAGTAGGGATGGATATTTCCTGATTCCTCCCGAATTGCCGATTGCACCGAAAAGACCCCCTCGTCCGTTAACCGAAGAATAAGTGGAGCAATAAAGTCACACTCCGGCCTCACGTCGGAATTCAAAAAAATCAGCGCCTCGGAATCGGCTGCCCGCACCCCCGTATGAATGGCCTCGGCAAAACCCATGTTCGTTTCATGCTGTTCCAGCCGAACCTGAGGAAAGCGCCGCCTGATGATATCGACGCTGTTATCAGCGGAACCATCATCAACCACGATAATTTGGCCTCCGCCCGGATAGACAGCTAACGCCTCCAGCACTGTAGGAAGATTATTCTCCAGCAGAGTCGCCCCATTGAAATTGGGAACTATGATGGTTACCTGCGGCAAATCACACATGAGTCATCGATAGGAGTGATGGAGAATAAATCTGTAACGCTTGTGACAGGATCAAACCGTCCGCTTTAATCTCTCGATATACACAAAGCTGGCCCCCAAGACAAACCCCAGAGGCAAAAGATAATCCCTAGAAAAAAACGGAACAGTGGAAACTCCATGAACCAGTTGCGCCGTGGCAACGGCCAGTAAAAGCATACCTGTGCGACGTGAAATGATTGACTCATCGTCCCATGCAGCGGAAGCAAGCCGATAGAAGAACAGCCCATAGGCAACCGTCACCAGAACCAAGCCGGATAGACCGTGACTGTAAAGAATCTCCATGAAGAAATTATGGGCAGAAAGATAAGTCTTGATCCCACGTGACCAAGCTATTTCTTTGAAATCCTGATAGAACGCACCAATACCATGTCCGAAAAGCCACTGGAGAGCCGTACTTTTCTTCTGCAAATGGAAGGCCCCCGCCCAGATTTCCCACCGCTCATCATGGGAGAAATTAGCCGCAAAATCATCGACCCGTGCTGCAAAGTTTGCCACGTTACCAAAGTATAAAAAGGCCAAAATTCCGGCCATGAGAAGCAAAAACCTCCAGCGGAAATGAGGGGCGATGAAAGGGATCACCACCAACGCAGAGGACAGCAACGCGAGATAACCCGGGCGGGAACGTGTCGCGAGCAAAAGCCACACATTCCCCATGAGCGTCAACGCCATAACACATCGAACCCTGAAGGACAGGCTTTTACTGATGGCGTAGAACATGATGGGCAGCGTCATCACCGCATACATCGACATGTAGTGGATGTTGGAAAACAATCCAAACTTTCCATATCGCGGCCAATGCGTCCACAACAGGTTGTAAGTCAGATTGGCAAATACAAACACCACCAACACAAAACTGATGGCCTGTAAATAACCGCTATAGCCGGATACCTGCTGTTGCAAGGACCAAATACCCAACACTGTGATCAGACACCACAAGATGGGATAAGGCGAAATACCGTAAGCTTTGGAGGCAGCCAGGGTGCCCTGAACAAACAGGATCATGCCAGTCATCAGAAGCACCTTGAGTGACCCGCTCAAACAAAGCCCCCTCATTGCGACTGCCTGACCGGCAACACCTAGAGAAATCACCCCTAACGCGACTGCGTAAAGACCTCGCCCAAGCAATAAGAAAACCATTAGCGAGAAAACGCCGGCGAAAGTCACGCTTCTGCTACCGGCAAGAAACCGTGCGCCCAACTGGGTCATCCGGCTTTTTCCTTAGGGAAATCTGAAAAAAGCACATCCAGATAGCGTTGTGCACTGTATTCGATGGTGAACTCGAGCACGGCCTGCCGCAAAAACCCGCTAGGTAACGGGTTTTTCAAGACATCCGACATCGCGTCGGCCAGGGCTTCATAGTCACCCACAGGCACCAACGGCCCGTATTTCCCGTTTGCCAGCGTCTCTCGCGGGCCATAGGGACAATCCGTGGACACCGAGGGAATACCCAGGGCCAGTGCTTCAACCAAAACGTTGCCGGAGCCTTCCCAAGCGGATGACATGACAAATAGAGAAGCTCTTTTCATATAGGCAAACGGATTGGCGCGATACCCGGAAAGCGATACCACCCCTTCAAGGCCAAGCTCAACAATCAGACGCTGCAACTCCGGCTGCAATGGCCCTTCGCCGAGAATCATCAATCTGCAATTTTTATCCTGCCGCACCCGACTGAACGCTCTGATCAAGGTGGGAAAATCCTTCTCCGGGGTCAGTCGGCCAGCGCCAAGAATGACCGGCACGTCTTCGTTAAACCAAGGGTGATCGACTGGCGCTTCTGACTGCTTGGCCAATTCGGGCGTAATTACGGGGTTACGTATAGCAATCACGCGATCACGCGGCATTCCTGTAATTGCCAGCGTGTCCTCGACAACGCCTTCCGAAACACAAACAATCTTGTCAAGACAAGGGAAGAGCCAGCGCATGGGCGCGGTTCTGAGCCATCGCTGTAGAGCAGGCTTGCTCGCAAGGAAGCCTGTCATGTTCATGTGGAGCTGCCCCACCAGCCGGGTATCAACGCGGGCCAGCCAATGCGCTATTACCGCAGCTCTCACGGCACGGTCTTTGGCTACCATCAGCACATCTGGATACTGACTTCGCAGATAACGGATCAACGCGGGTATGGCCATTTGCGAATGCTTGACCTTGAGATCAATGAGCCGAACATTTGGCCAGGGAATCTCGGGAAGCTGTCCTTTTTTGGCAATCACCGCCAACAAGTCAACTTCGACATCATGCGTCGACAGCCCCTGCAGAAGGTTAAGGGTGACACGCTCTACCCCACCTGTCCCTGAGAAGGATACAAAGATCGCCAGTCGCCTAGGTTTCAGACTCATCTCACTAATGCCTCTAGAAAATAGCGAATACGGAAGGGCGTGACTCGAACAACAGAGTACCAGCCAGCGGACGCTTCACTACCCCACTTTCCCCAAAAGCCAATCCAGTGCCCGATCGGGTAGCACCCTTTTGAGACAGCCAAACAGGTAGGTGGGAAAGGTCACGTAATAACGGGCTCTCGGACGTCTCGCCTCCAGCGCATGGATGAGTTTGGCGACGACCGCCTCAGGGTCCAGCGTGAAAGGTACCGCAGCCCCCTCCTTCTGTAATCGCACCTCCATCAGCCGATAGGTCTCACGGTGAGGGCTATCTTCAGCACTTATATGCTTCCGGTACATGGCATAGGCATTGTCACGGAATCGGCTCAGAATCGGACCCGGCTCGATAATCGAAATATGAATGCCTGTCCCGCGCAGCTCCAGCCGCAGCGTGTCCGAGAGCCCTTCGAGGGCAAACTTGCTGGCATTATAGGCACCCCGATAGCGCATGGCGGCGAAGCCGAGAACCGAACTGTTCTGAATAATGCGGCCATAGCCCTGGCGGCGCATGACCGGAATCACCAGATTCGTCAGCTCGTGCGTGCCAAATAAATTCGTCTCGAACTGCTCACGCAGTACCTCACGTCTCAGATCCTCGACCGCCCCCGGCTGCCCGTAGGCTCCATTATTAAAGAGGCCATACAGCACGCCGCCCGTGGTCTCCAGCACCCGCTTTACGGCCAGCTGAATTGAGGCAGGATCCGCCAGATCCAGAAGAAACGCTTCAAATCCCTCGCCTGCAAGCCGAGATACATCCACCGGTTTTCGAGCCGTGGTCAAGACACGGTAACCGCGCGCTCTCAGTGTCCGCGCAGCGCAGAGCCCGATACCCGAAGAGCAGCCAGTAATCAGAATAGTTTTCGACGACGGTTCCGACATAGCTAAAACAGCTCCTCCACCCGACCATCGACCGCCGGCTTGCTTTGCCTGCTTTGAGAAGATTTATCAGCACCGCCACAACCAGACACTCGGTCCGGCGAGGAACCCTTGATGAAGGGCATGGGAATTGCGCCTAAGCAACCTGAATCGGAACGGCCACCCCGCTGCGCATCGACCCAGATCAGATCGACATTTTCGGGCTGATCCAACTCTAATGGTTCGCGGCTGACCTTTTTCATGGCCGACGCCCAAATCCTGAGCGCGCCTTCCGCCCCTGTCAGTCCGGCTGACTGATTATCATCCCGCCCCATCCAGACGACACCGAGATAATCCCCGGTAAAGCCGGCAAACCAGCTATCACGCAAATCATTGGTGGTCCCTGTTTTACCAGCAGGTTCGAGGCTGGCTGGCATCAGACTCAGTGCCGGCTTGCCAGTGCCTCTGCGCATCACTTCCTTGAGCAGCGTGTTGAGTATGTACACCGATGAGGCGTCAATGGATTGTCGGACATCAAGCCCAAAGCGCTGCAGCGTCTTGCCCTCGGGAGACACGACAGCCTGAATGGCACGCAAAGGTGTCACAAAGCCATCGCTAGCAAACGTCTGATACATCTGGGCCACTTCAATGGGCGAGAGCGCTGCCGTACCCAGCAACAGCGAGGGAACCATCTCCACGGGCCGATCTACACCGAGACGCCGCAACGTTTGCGCGGTATGCACAATTCCGACATCCATTCCTAAGCGCACCGTCGCGAGATTGTAGGAATGCACCAAGGCCTTGAATAACGGGACGGCCCCATGTTCGCGCCCGTCAAAATTCTTGGGAGCCCAGATATTACCCGCACTTTTGACTTGTATCGCCGTATCCTGAAGCAGGGTTGATGCCGTGTATTGGTCGGGGCTTTCGAGGGCAGTCAAATAAACCACCGGTTTGTACAACGACCCGATCTGCCGATAAGCGTCCAGAGCGCGGTTGAAACCGGAAGATTCAGGATCGCGCCCACCCGACAGCGCGGCTATTTCGCCGGTACTCCGTCGAGTCAGGATGGCGGCACTTTCGAGCGGGGATTTTTTCTTGTGATTGTCGAGACTATCGAGATGCGTCGCCACCGCAGCCTGCAACTGTCTCTGCACGTTTACATCAAGTGTCGTGAAAATCTTCAGTCCCTCGGACGTTAGATCCTCCGCCCGGTATTCCTTCTGCAGCTGACGTCGGACCAGATCCATGAAAGCCGGATAACGGGTAATCGACTGATGCGGATCGGCAACCACGTCGAGCGGGTGTGACTTAGCCTCCTCGGCCACAGCCGCTTCGATAAAACCCTGATCAACCATCTCATCGAGAATCAGATCCCGGCGCTTCAACACCCTATCCGGCGTCCTGTAGGGGTCGTAATAGGAGGGACCGCGCACCAGCGAAACGAGTAACGCAATATGATGGAGCCTCAGCTCCTCGATGGAACGACCGAAGTAATATTGGCTGGCCAGACCAAAACCGTGAACGGCCCGGGAACCATCCTGACCGAGATAAATTTCGTTGAGATAGGCCTCCAGAATCTCTTCCTTTGAGTAGCGGGCATCCAGGATGATCGCCATTACGATCTCATTGATTTTGCGCCACCAGGTCCGTTCGGAAGACAGGTAGAAATTCTTGACCAGCTGCTGCGTCAGGGTACTACCGCCCTGGACAATTCCACCTGCGCGCACATTCACAAAGATCGCACGCAGGATGCCGCGCAGGGAAACGCCATGATGGCCATAAAAATCATGGTCCTCACTGGCAAATAGAGCGTTGAGAAGTTCATCAGGAGCCTGATCCAGCTTGATCAACGCACGATCTTCCCGCCGGGCTGGGTAGAAACTGCCGATTTGCGGTGGCTCCATCCGCAACAAAGGCACCGATTTGCCAGTGGCCATATCTTCAAGCAGGATGACCTCGCTCTCGGTGAACTGCGCTCGCAATTCGCGGGCAGATTCCGGCTTGTCTGGAAACTGAAAATCCCGGGTCTTGAAGACAATTTCATCACCCAGCCGGATATAACTGCCCTGGGTCGAGAGTTGGGCATCCTTGCGGTATTTAAGCTGAATCAGCAGCCACTCGAAGCCACCGGCATCATACGGCGAACCGACAAATATCTCGGCAGAGCCGGCATAGACACGGGCCGGCAACGCCCACCGCTTGCCCTCGAACTGCTCGCGCACCAAACGATCCTGATACCCCACATAGGCCACTACTGCGGCCAGCACGAAAGGAGTCAGGTAAAGAAAGAATCGAACAATCGACGAAAAAAAGGATCGGGGCTTTTTCTGCTCGCGACGAGCAAGCCGCCGACCCCGCCCTGATTTATCGGCTCTCACTGGCTGGGATCCCGGGAATTATCCGCTGCAATGGGCATTCCACTAACCCAGAGCCACTAACGAGGGCGTTGGGCGCAAAGGCAAAAAATCAGACCATAGTGCGAAATCGATGGTCATGGATACTAGCGATTGATCAGATTCAGAAATTCTGATCGGGTGCTGATTTGTTTGCGGAACAATCCCAGCATTGAAGAAGTGGTCATGACTGAATTCTGTTTTTCCACACCGCGCATCATCATGCACAAGTGTTTGGCCTCAATAACGACAGCCACACCGGCTGGATCGATGGCCGTCTGCAGAGCCGTCGCAATCTGGTTGGTCAACCGCTCCTGAATTTGCAGTCGACGGGCATACATATCCACGATACGTGCGACCTTGGACAAACCAATCACCTTGCCCTTGGGCAGATAGGCAACGTGACACTTACCGATAAAAGGCAGCAAGTGGTGCTCACAAAGCGAATACAACTCGATATCTTTGACGATCACCATGTCCTCGGTGTCGGCCTCAAAGATCGCATTATTGAGCACATCATCAAGGCTGCGGGTATAGCCATTATTGATAAACCGGAACGCCGCCGCCGCACGCTTAGGGGTATCCACCAAACCCTCTCGCGTAACGTCTTCCCCAATTTCCTGAATGAGCCGGGAAAAAAGTTCTTCCATCTTGTTTTGCATGTTTTGTCACCGAATTTCGCAATGGGCTAAGTATACCCCGGCCACGTCACCGGCTGGTTAGTCCGAAACCAACCAGTCTTGATCGAGAATATCCAGAAGTTCTGCCACACCGGCACCTCGCCGGGTGGCAGCCTCACCGAGACGCCGCCGCCAGATACGCCCGCCGGGTTGACCGTGATACAAGCCAAGCAGATGCCGACTTATGGAGTGCAGGCGCACGCCGCGATCAAGCTCCTGCTGAATATAAGGCAGCATGGACTCAACGATGGCCCGGCGGGGAGGGGCAGAATCAGCCGCGCCGAACAGTCGCCGGTCGGCATCAGCCAGAAGATAAGGGTTATGGTAGGCCGCGCGACCGATCATGACCCCATCGAAGGTCTGCAGGTGCGTCTCTGCCTCGTCAAGAGATTGAATCCCGCCATTCAGAATGATCTCCAACTGAGGAAAGTCACGCCTGATTTGGGCCGCCATGTCATATCGCAGCGGCGGCACCTCGCGATTCTTCTTGGGCGAAAGCCCACTGAGCCAGGCCTTGCGCGCATGAATGATGAAGGTTTCGCACCCCGCCCCAGCGACCGTAGCAACGAAATGAACAAGTTCCTCATAAGAATCCCGGTCATCGATTCCGATTCGGGTTTTTACCGTCACAGGAATTTTTACTGCCTGAGCCATGGCAGCTACACACTCTGCCACCAATTCCGGCTCAGCCATCAGGCAGGCTCCGAAGCGCCCTCGCTGAACACGATCACTCGGGCAGCCCACGTTCAGGTTGACCTCGTCATAGCCCCAGCCTTCCGCAATTCGGGCGCACGCCGCCAATTCAGCCGGATCGCTACCACCCAACTGAAGCGCCAGCGGATTTTCCGCCAGACTGAACCCCAGAAGTCGCTCCTGATCACCATGCAGAACAGCTCCCGTGGTGACCATTTCGGTGTAGAGCAACGACTGGCGAGAGATCAGTCGCAGAAAAAAACGGCAGTGCCGATCAGTCCAGTCGAGCATGGGTGCGACCGAGAGTGTTCGTCTCACCGGACTGTTGGAAGCTAGCGCGGGATCAGACAAGAGTGATGGCTAGATAGCAGGTTGGTACAGCACATGGAAGCATCACCCAAACCAGTGGCCCAGGTGCCGACCCTAACGACGGCGTGCTAACAGGGCTGGTTTGGAAACCCGGGAGGGCAGGAGGGCAGACTGGCGGCGCAATTCAATCCAGTAACGCCCCGCCAAAACCGCCCCACCCGCGATCAATCCGGTCAGGCAGAGGTAGAGCAGGATTCGCAGCCGGGATACCTCATTGAGCATCTCGCCATGGGCAATGGCCCCTCCGGCGGACTGAGCCAGCGATTGATAACGGGGGTGCTCGCGTACAGCCTCGTCAACTCCGATCGACCCCACCGCGCTGGAATAGTTTTCGAGCGCCTTGAGATCACTCTGGAGCGTCTCGAACAATCGTAAATCCTCTGTACTGACCTTACCCATCGAGATATCGCGCTCAAGCGACTTGAGTCGGATTTCGACCGAGTCGGCCAGCAATCCATGCAAGCGATTGCGGAGAATATCCATCTGCTGTCCCATGGCATTGAGCCGCTCACCACCAGTGGTCCCGGCAGCCAACCTTGACTCCAGGTCAGCCAGCTGGGTATGCAGCTGATAAAAAAGGGCCAGGATGACAACAAAGATCAGGAAAGCGAACCGTGCCGTGCGGCGCCGGGATGCAGGAACAGGCGGCAAGCTCCTCCCTGACAGCTGTCGCCGTCGGGACTGTCTGACCGATTCCTGCTCGCCGTGTCGTGTAGCTGGCATACCATTTAGGCGGTTCACACCGAATGCAAACCGCAGCGCCCTCAGTAAAGGTGATTTCGCGGGCTGCAAACTATCGCAGAATGGCTAAGCAGGGTCAATTGAAGCACGCGCGGCTTCCATAATGGATTTCATGTCGCGAACAGCGCGATCCAGACCTGAGAATAGCGCTCGGGCAATGATGGCGTGACCGATATTCAGCTCCCGGAACTCTGGAATGCGGCATATCTCAGCAACGTTATGGTAATGCAGACCATGTCCGGCATTGACGATCAACCCCAGTCCTGCTGCCCGTTGAGCCGCAGACTTGAGACGATCCAGTTCTCGCCGCTGCTCTCCTGCGGTAGGCGCGTCCGCATAGTGGCCGGTATGCAATTCGACGACCGGTGCCCCAGCTCGAGCGGCCGCCTCAATTTGTGGTGTTTCAGCATCGATAAAGAGCGACACCTCGACCCCCGCCCCGCCCAGCGCCCGGCAAGCCGCCTGTATTCGTTGGAAATTTCCCACCACATCCAGACCACCTTCGGTGGTGAGTTCCTCGCGCTTTTCTGGTACCAGACAACAGGCACCAGGCTGCACGTCAAGGGCAATACCCACCATCTCGTCCGTGACCGCCATTTCCAGATTCAGCCGGGTTTGCAGCAAGCGGCCCAGCAACTGGATATCTCCATCCTGTATATGCCGCCTATCCTCGCGAAGGTGGGCGGTAATACCATCCGCTCCGGCCTGTTCGGCCAGAAGAGCGGCGTGGATAACCTCCGGAAAGCGGGTGCCACGCGCCTGCCTTACAGTGGCAATGTGGTCAATGTTAAGACCTAACAGGATGGGTGGCTTGGCATTCATTCTGGGATTAACTCACCATGGACTTGAACAATTCGCGGCTCTTTAGTGGGCGACCGTTGAGATAGTACTTGAGAACACTCCGCATAAGACGTTTGGCCTCAAGCAGCTGGGCCTCATCGATAAATTGCTGCCGCTGCAATGCCAACAAAGTCGCCCCCTGCATCGCACCATGGATCCCTTCCCGCGCCGGCACGGCACCTTCCTCAAGCCGATAGACATAAAACTGATTCGCAGCAATGGGACGCCCCTCAGCATCCTCGTCCAACTTCAGTCCATAGCCGATTTCTTCCAATAAGGACACTTCATAATTTCTCAGCGTTGGCTGAAGGTCGACACCGCGCTCCAGTGTCTGCAGCGTTTCTAAACATAGCCGGAAGACACCGGGATGCGGATCCTGAAGGGCCAATAGCCTCAGCAGGAGCTCACATATGTAAAAGCCGCAAAACAGGGCAGGGCCTTCGAGACATACGGACTGGCCGGATGTCTCGGCAACGGTAAGTACTGGCAATTCGCCCCGCCCTGTCCAGGAGAGGCGAACACATGAGAAAGGTCGCAAAATTCGCGACAGCGGATGCTTGCCGCGACGCGCCCCCTTGCAAAGCAGCCGGACCCGCCCATGATGCTCAGTCAACGCATCGACAAAAAGACTCGTTTCCCGGTAAGGCTGACAATGAAGAATGATCGCTTCATCCAGAGCGGGGGGATGCCGGCTCTCCGCCATGCAGGCGTCGCTTAATCCGCGTAGCCGAGGCTCCGCAAGGCTCGCTCATCGTCCGACCAGCCCTCCTTCACCTTGACCCACAACTGGAGGAATACCTTACCCTCCAGCATGCGTTCAAGGTCATGCCGGGCTCGCTCACCGACTTTTTTCAGAACCTCGCCTTTTTTGCCAATGACAATGGCTTTTTGCCCCGTACGTTCGACCAGAATTAACGCACGAATGCGGGTCAGTTCGCTTTCCTGCTTGAACTCCTCAATTTCAACGGTCACGGCATGAGGAACCTCCTGCCCCAGAGATCGGATCAATTTCTCCCGAATAATCTCGGCCGCCATGAAGCGCATGGAGCGGTCAGTGATTTGATCTTCCGGAAAAATCAATTCACCCTCAGGCAAGAGCTCCATGATCGTTCGATCCAACACGTCAAGATTGGAGCCCCTCAGTGCGGAAAGCGGGATCATCGCGGCAAAATCGTGGTTTTCCGAAGCGTCCTGCAAAAAGGGCAGCAACTGGTCCTTATCCTCGATACGGTCGATCTTATTGATGACCAGGATGACGGGCACACCCGCTGTCTGGATGCGCTGCAAAACTAGCTCGTCCTCGGGTAGCCAGGCCGGGCGATCAATCAGCCACACCACCACGTCAACATCGCCCAAAGCTGAACCCGCCGCCTTGTTGAGGTATCGATTCATGGCACGTTTTTCGCCGGCGTGGATACCCGGTGTATCGACAAATACCGCCTGACCTTCCTCCGTCGTCTTGATTCCGTGTATCCGATGGCGCGTCGTTTGCGGACGACGCGAGGTGATACTGATTTTTTGGCCTACGAGATGATTGAGTAAGGTGGACTTACCCACATTGGGCCGACCCACGAGCGCAACAAAGCCTGATTTCATGCTTTCAACCCAAATTCTTCGGTGAGTTTGGCGAGCATTTTTTCCGCAGATTCTTGCTCGGCCCGTTTACGGGAGGATCCCCTGCCTTCACAGGTTTCTTCGGTCAGAGACACACGACATTCCACAACAAAACTTTGATCATGGGGTTGGCCAACAACCGACTTCAGCGAATAAGCCAGGAGATCAAGTCCTCTAGCCTGCATGGACTCCTGTAGCCGGGTTTTGGGGTCTTTCTTCCAGTCCCGCATGGAGAGCCCTTCGATCTGGTCTGCAAACAATTCAAGGATCCAGATACGGCAGGCGTCCATGCCCTGATCGATCAGCAATGCGCCAATCAGCGCCTCCATTGCATCGGAGAGAATTGAATCGCGGCGGTAGCCGCCACTTTTTAGCTCCCCCGAACCGAGAATAAGGTAATCACCCAGATTGAGCTTACGCGCAATGTTGGCTAGAGCCGTCTGGTTGACCAGCGTGGCGCGCAAGCGGCTCAGGACGCCCTCATCCGCCTCGGTGAATTTCTGGTAAAGGCGCTCGGCTATAACGAATCCAAGCACAGAATCCCCCAGGAATTCCAGGCGCTCGTTGTTATCCGCATTGGCACTCCGATGGGTCAGCGCACGCTTGACGAGTATCGGCTGCTTAAATTTCAGACCCAGTTTCCTGGCGAGTTTTTCCGGCTCCTGAATCAACGCTCAGCCGCCTCTATCGCCTCATCGAAATGGATCACCAAGTCTATGTTACGGAAAAACGGCTGGGTGACGTCATAAGCTACCCGCACCCTGGTGTTACGGCCTTCTCGCGTAATCGTCACATCCCGTGAGTTAACGTCGCCCACCGAATCCACATCCCAATGTTTTTGCAGAGAACTGATGATGTCGTCTCGAGAGCGTGAAGTCCATTCCGGCTGTACTTTTAACGCTTCGAGTGAAGACTTGACCTTGTAATGATTCAGGTAGGCCGGCAGCAAACGCAGTGCCAAAGTACCCAACACAATCGTAATGGCAACCACCACCAGAAAGGACAGCAAAGTCATGCCATGCTGGGGTGCCCTGCCCGGTCGAAATCCACCCATTACAGACGGTGATTCTGGGTGGAGGGTACTCACTCCAGTACCGTGCCAATACGATTGAAGGAAATGCCGGGCTTGCCGGAGTCCCAGCTCATCCAGATAAAAAAGGCGCGGCCAACCAGATTGGCTTCAGGCACCGCCCCCCAGAAACGACTATCGTTGCTGTTGTCCCGGTTATCACCCATGACAAAGTACTGGCCTGAGGGGACAACGAACTCACCTTCACGGGCAGAGGTGTCGCTCTTCCTGACCAGGATGTCGTGGGTAACATGGCCTAACTCTTCACTGAACAGCGACTCCCCTTCCATGCCGGCAGCCTGGCTCCCTCCGATATATTCACCGAGAGCGGTTTGCTTGACGGGCGCGCCATTCACGAAAACCTGCTTGTTGTAGTAGCCGATGCGGTCACCGGGCAACCCGACCACACGCTTGATGTAATCCACCGTGGGATCTTTAGGGAAACGAAAAACCACGATGTCGCCGCGCTGGGGAGAACCCTTTTCGATGATTTTCGTATTGAGGACAGGCAAACGAACACCATAGGTGAATTTATTGACGAGGATAAAGTCGCCAACCAGCAGGGTAGGCATCATGGAGCCCGAAGGGATCCGGAAGGGCTCGAAAAGAAAGGAGCGCAGCAACAGGACAACCAGAACGACGGGAAAGAACGATCTCGCGTACTCGACAATGATCGGCTCGGGAGCCGAGGCATCAATGATCTTGTTGCGCTGCAACAAGATATACACGCCCCAGACAATTCCTGTAACGAAAGTTGCGAGAACCAGAAAAAACGAAAAATCGTAGTCCATTAATTAATCCTTGTTGACGCGGAGTACGGCAAGAAATGCCTCTTGGGGGATGTCGATCTTGCCCACTTGCTTCATGCGTTTTTTACCGGCTTTCTGCTTTTCGAGCAGCTTTTTCTTGCGGGTGATATCCCCACCGTAACATTTGGCCAGGACATTCTTGCGCATGGCCTTGACCGAAGAACGGGCAATGATTTTGGAACCAATCGCCGCCTGAATCGCCACTTCGTACATCTGACGCGGAATCAACTCCTTCATTTTCTCAACCAGATCGCGCCCACGGGTTTGACTAATATCCCGGTGCACAATCAGGGAAAGGGCATCAACGCGCTCGGCATTGATAAGAATATCGAGTTTGATCAGCGGTGCCGCCTGGAATCGCAGAAACTCATAATCAAAGGAGGCAAAGCCGCGACTGACGGACTTCAGCCGGTCAAAGAAATCCAGCACCACCTCACTCAGCGGCAACTCGAAACTAACCGCCACCTGGCCACCGGTGTACTGCATGCGGCGCTGCACACCGCGCTTTTCGATGCAGAGAGTGATCACATTACCCAGGTAATCCTGCGGTACGAGAATGTTGGCCTCGATAATCGGCTCACGAATTTCAACAATTTCGTTGGGTGGCGGTAATTTGGAAGGGTTATCGATCTCGATGATGGACTCATCGGTTTTCAGAATCTCGTACACAACGGTCGGAGCCGTGGTGATGAGATCGAGATCGTACTCCCGCTCAAGGCGGGGCCGTAGCCGCCCTGACGCGTGTCGGTGTTC
>SXGU01205614.1_pt1 | contig 22843 bp, 22 predicted proteins | sample 3174531 | NCBI WGS metagenome assembly SXGU01 (sample SAMN11356863, study PRJNA531348) | freshwater metagenome | isolation source: freshwater sample F1-140 | place: China: Fuxian Lake, Yuxi | collected 2017-12-25
CGCTTGGTGATGGCGTTCAAAAACCTCAAGCCTTGCCCTTCCTGAAGTCGCTGAACCACCGAAATTCACCAGAAATCAGATGCTCGCCATGGCCATTCAACTCTCAACTGTTTTCTCCAATGACTTTGTCACAGCCGTGACGTCCAGGACTGCACGTCCTTCATCACCCTTGGCAAACCAATGGTCGGCGAGCTGTAGGGCATGGACTCGGACGGATTCCGCGCGGTGGCTGATCAAGGGTAGCACGTCAGCGGCCGTCAGAGCGTTCAGCCCGTCAAGAGTGCGCAGGGCGGTGATGGGCGTGGATGGCCCGACACCGGTGTCCGCCAGCAGTTCTCGCAAAGCAGGGGCAGGGTCGCCATCGGAACGCGGAGCACCACCCGACACTGAAGCGGTGAGCTCTTTTGCCCGGCGTTCCGCAGCTCTCTCTACGAGCAGCCGTTGCGCCGTCTGCCGCCGCCAAGAGTATGAACTCGCGATCTCTTGGGCGAGCAACTCCGCATCCAGCGTGCTCATGTCAGCGATGGGAGGACGCGGTGCATCCTTGTGCGTCAGGCGATAAATGCGACCGCGATCGTGACCGGCATAAACACCGTATTGCTGTTGCAGATGGCGCGGGATGGCGGAGTAGTCCTCAATAATTTCGCGATAGTAATCCACGACCCAGATCGAGCCGTCCGGACCGTGAGTAAGGTTCATCGGGTGACTCCACTGGTCGGTGGTCGCTGCAAACTCGGACTTCTCCTCGCCCATAACGCGGCGAAGCTTCAGCGCGGAACCGTCCCGCTCGATGATTGCGCGATGGATGAGGTTGCCCGACGGTTCGCAGACAAGGTACTGCCCGTGTAGTCCCGGCAGCACATTGTCGTGATAAATCATCGAGCCGCAGGCGGCGGTGAACCAGCCGTCCGCCTCGCTCTCTGCGGCACCGTATCGTGAGTTGTAGTATTTGAAATAGGCCGGGTCATCGGCGCGCTTCCGCCGCCATGGATGCGGCTTGGAAATCGAGTAGGCGTGCCGGTCGCCGGTGGCGGCTTCCAGCGAGGGCGTGGCAGCATCAGGATTTCTCGCTAGGTAACGCCAGGGGAGTGGTGCGATGTAGATGCCGGGAACGGTCGTCGTCACAGTGAAGCGGTCACCCGTCTCGGTCATCGCGAAGCCAAAGGTGTGCGTACTGCCGGTGACAGGTTCGATTGCGCTGCCATCCGCCCGAATACGGAAGTCCGAGCCGGGCAACTGAACGGGAGCGGGCAGACGCGGCCCAGTGATGGTTCCTCCACCCCAGCCGCGCCCGAAATAAATCCAGCCATCCACACCCCACTGCGGCGCATTGATTCCACGCTCAAGCGGCCCGGTCTTGAATCCGCTGAAGATCATCTCCCGCACCTCCGCTTGCCCGTCCCCATCTCGATCGGCAAGAAAAATGATGTGCGGCGCACAGGCGACGATGACCCCGCCACGCGCCGGGACAAGCCCGTAAGCGGCTGGAAGATTGGTTGACCAAACGTCGGCGCGATCCATACGGCCATCTCCGTCGGTGTCGCGAAGCATCTTCACCACGCCGTAGGTGCCGGACTCCGCAGCCTGCTTGAACTTCTCATCCGCCTGTACCCGGCGCACGATAGTGTCGAGCTGTCCAGTCTTGTTCAGCTCCTCGATGTCGAGCTGGCCCTCGAGGTTGTAGCCGTGCAGTTCACTGACGAACATTCGTCCACGCTCGTCCCAACAAACACCTGATGGCGACGAGATCAGAGGCTCGCTGGCGATGACCTCCATGCGAAAACCTTCCGGCAACTTGAACGCAGATGCACTTTGTTCCGGCGTGAGCGGCTTGGGCGCGTCGGTTGGCAAAGGGATTTGCGCGGAGGCAAGCAGAGAAGTCAGAATCAGGGCAGTAGCTGGAAGAATCGATTTCATTTCCTTGAGCATGTATGATGAGTTGCCGCTTCACGAGTCGCGCAGAGCCTGCCAGGCTGTGGAGGCGACACCAACTTGACGGGGTTGCCCGTCAGATCATCTCCCTTTCCCAGTCCCAAGTGATTTGCTGATGCGATCATGGCTGGTGTTGGTTGATTATTCTCCAGATCATCCCTTCGTCGATCCGGTCTTTCAACAAAACAACTTCCCCGCTGGACTTTGCTGAAAATAGCGGTTTGTTGCCGGAGGAGGAGCTGCTGCTTGAGGAAGGCTCAATAGAATCAACAAGAATCAATACCACACTACCCGGACAGTTGAGACGGATTATGAATCTTGGAGATCGCGCAGACGTATCATTTTCGTTGCACCTGCTCAGAGCACGCCGAGGCCATCTTTTCTCGTTCTGCGCCTCACATCTGGCCCGGTGTGGTTCCGGTAAAAATCAGAAGTTGTTCTTGCGCGGCCCCTTAAGACCGAAGTTTCACTTCATTCGGGAGAATCCTGTGGTGTGAAATCAGCCGACCAAAAAATCAGCGATGAGTGAATACCCGCTATTCTAATTTAGTCGATAAGGCAGATTGAAAACAGGGACACGTTGACTCGATCAACATGAGTCTCAATGTTAGGATGAATCTTATGAAAAGCGGGCAATTGAAAATCACGACCATCGCATTGGCCTTGAGCACATCACTTTTTGCAGGATGCGAGCTCCAGACCACCGGCGCTCAGTCTGAGGTGCCGAAGAAGGTTGCCGCGACAACTGGCGAAGCTTCCACTGCTGTTGTAGCGGCTCCTGCTGGCGCTGAGTCGAAGTCCGAAACTCCTGCTCCGAAGAAGCTGTCGGACTCACTGGATGAACTGGTCAAGCTGGCTGAACGCGGCCTTGGTGATGAACTCCTGATGGCCTGGGTGAACAAATCTCCCGAGCCCTTCAAAATCTCTCCTGATGAAATCGTGTATCTCAGTGACCTGGGGATTTCAGAGCCGGTGATCAAGGCCTTGATCGAGCATAAGGGAAAGTCCGCAGTCACGGCCGACGCCGTCCCTCAAAGCACGCCAACAGCTCCGCCGAACGTGGCTCCCGCCAATGCGATCACGAATCCCACTGCTCCTTCACCAACCGCCATCGCGCCGTCGGTCTCAATCTCGGCGACGCCTGAGTTTGATGCGAATCCCCAGGCGCCACCGGCTCCTGCACCGGCGCAACCGGTTACTTATGTCCAGCAGCCGGCACCAGTTCAGGTGAATTACTTTTACAGCTCGATGGCGCCGTATGGCTCATGGATCGAAGTGGCCGGTTACGGACTGTGCTGGCGCCCCACAGTAGCGGTGATTGACACCTCATGGAGACCCTACTGCCACGGTGGCCGATGGCTTTACACCAACGTCGGATGGTACTGGCAGTCTGACTACTCATGGGGATGGGCTCCTTTCCATTACGGCAGGTGGCATCGCCATCATGCGTCCGGTTGGGTGTGGGCGCCAGATCCAGTCTGGTCGCCAGCCTGGGTGACCTGGCGGTACTCCGACTCACATTGCGGCTGGGCTCCGTTGCCTCCAGGCTCCCATTACAGCTCAGGTGTCGGCCTGACCTTTAACACGGGCGGGGTGAGTGTCGGCTTCGGTTTCGGTTTCGGCCACGACCATTACACTTTTCTTCCATCGAGGCGGTTCTGCGATCCCCAGCCATGGAGACACCGGTTACCTCCACACCAGGCTGCCGGCGTTTACAACAACACAACCGTGATCAATAACATCACCGTCAATTCCAACAACACTCTGATCAACGAAGGCCCGAGCAGGGAACGCATCTCCGCCATGACCCGCTCTGAGATCAGGAAAGTGAACCTCCGGGACGTGCCAGCCGAGAACGTAAAAACGATTCGCTCGGATCGATTGGAGAAAGGCGGAACGGAACTCGCCGTTTATCGGCCCTTGAATCCGACACTGCCGGTTAACACCGTGTCCTCGGTTCCGCGGAGTGAGATTTCCAAATCGTCCGTGACGGCCAGTCCGCGCGGAATTGCTTCCGAAACTCCACGCCGTCCGCAGGCGCAAACGATCGTCAGCACACGCAACCCTGGAACCTCGGCTACTTTTGCACCTGTCGCGAGTCCATCGCGACCTTCAGCCAGCATCTCAGGCGCGTCTTCATCATCAGGGATCGCCAGTCAGACTTCCACGATTCCGAACCCGAACAGCACTCCTGCCTTTACGTCTTCGACACACGGGAACGAAGCCCGTTCCGCCAACGTCTCTCCTGCTCCACGAAACATTCGGGGAAATGCTGTGCCGGTTTTCAACGCTCCCACACCCGCAGCCACGCCGGTCAATCCCCCACAGCCATCGGTTGTCCGAAGTGCCATCACATCCAGTCAAAACACTCAATCACCCATCACCCCCGCGGCGCGCCAGGAGATTTCCACATCGGCAGCCTCTTCAGCACGGGTTTCGGCGGTTCCAGGCTCGACAGTACGTTCCACCCCGTCGCCTTTGTCACCGGCATTCGCTCCCCAAGCCGCGACGCCGCGCAGCCCGGCGCCACAGTCGATCACACCGCCACAGGCCAGCCAGCAACCTGTCTATCAAAATCGTCCGATGATCACCGCGCCTTCGCCAGTCGTCTCAGCGCCCGCTGCCAGACGGGAGTTTTCCGCCCCCACTCCAGGTGCCACGACTTCCAGAGGCGTTCAAAGCCAGCCGACACCTGGTTATGCAAGACCGACACAACAGGGTTACGCGCAGCCCGCTCAAACCATCCGCTCAACGCCACAACCGGGCGGCAGCTACGAAGCTCGTCAACCCATTCCCGTTGCTCCTCGCGCGGTGCCTCAGCAGAATTCCTATGCGCCAGCACCCGTAATACGGTCCGCGCCATCCGCGCCGCCGCCAGCGCAAGGTTACACTGCGCCCCGCTCGGTGCCACAGCCAGTGACGCGGGCGCCTGCTCCATCGCAGGCCCCATCGAATCAAGGCAATAATCGGAGTGGAGATCGCAAATAACCCATCCGCTGTCCCTGATTCCATCGCATTTCACTTCCCTCGGAATGATCGCGCATATTCTACGTCCATTGGCGGCCATGCTGCTCGGCCTCACTTTGACAGTGCCGACGAGGTCGTCGGCTCAGTCCTCCGCCACGAGTTCGAAAATCCTCTACAGCACAAATTTTGAACCCGCCCAGGGATTCGATCCCAAGTTCACAGTGGCGGGGCAGGATGGATGGGTAGCGTCGGAAGATGGAGGCTCAGGCCTCATCGAATCCGGGCGTTTCATCAATGGCGGCCAACAGGCCTTCATTGGATTCAATCCTCCAAACGGAAAGACCAACGATTTCCTGAGCCTGTGGAGGCCGATCAATCACGTACCTGGACCGACCACCGGGTCAGTTGGGGCAGTTCTTAAGTTTTCCGTCCAGATGCAGATTCTGCCATCTCAAACCGGTGGCAATGACGACTTCCGATGGAGTGCGTATAACACAAACGGCAACCGCCTTTTCTCCCTCGATTTCAACACATCCTCGCTTCTGATTTCCTACGGGTTGGATGACACGAATGGCTTCACCTCCACCGGCTTCGCCTTCGACACTCTGGGCTCGTACGCCCTGACCATCTGGATGGACTTTGCCAGAAATCAGTGGAGTGCATTGCTGCATGATACATTCATCGTAAACTCCAAACCCGTCACCACCACAAGGGCTGCGTTGGACTTTGGCGACATGGATGCCGTCTGGGCTATTCGGCAGCCGGGATCTCCCGGAGACAACTACATGCTTTTTGACGATTACCGCGTGACTGTGGAAGGCGTGACCTCCATCCCCCCGCGCATTGAATTTCTCGGTCGCGAAACAAACGGTTTGCTCCGATTGAGAGCGGTTTGCCAGGCCGGGTTGAAGTACGCCATCGAGTCTTCACAGGAGCTGAAGGTTTGGACCCAGCTAAAGACCTTCACCGCTCCTCCTGAAGGTGAATTGGATTTCGATGATCGCGATCTTCCCGCTACGACAGCGAGGTATTTTCGTCTCGTTCAGCTTCCATAGCCAGGCTTCGGCCGGGTACATGAACTGACTCACCGCCAGACAAACGTTCCACGAACTGGACAGACCGGAAGCATTTTGAATCGATTTCCGGCCAGAATCGAAATGGCATCACCGTTGCTTAGGGACATCAGACGCCGCAACCGTGCTTGCAGGGTAGCGGCCGTCCGGGGACACGTCTGAGGATTCGAGGACTGTCTCCACAAGGCCTTGGAATCTGTTTACAGGTTCCTTGTGCTGAAGAAGCGAAAATCCAAGTGGGGAACGCAGGCCACACGTCGCGTGTGGCCTGCACCATTTCGTACCCGCATGAAAGCACTGGAAGAATTCAGCGTGCTGAAATGCCTGTGATCCCCATCCTCCATGCCAGGCTGAACGCCGCCTATTTCTTCAATTGAGGAGGTGGAGCGGAGAACAGCCGCCAGGTGAAACCCTCCGGCTGGCTTCCGAAGCCGTATGCAACGAAGTAAAAGTAACGGGCGATCTGATCAAAAGGTGGAAGCAATGCGAAGTTCAACAAGCCGTCCGTGACAGTTCGCGGCGCGAGCTGATTGGCCAGTTGATTGACGATGGACGATCCTGGCAGAGTCTGGTTCTCCACCCGGATTTCATCCATCATCGTTCGCATCAACGCCGCCTGGTTCTCGAATCGAAAATATCCCACATTGGTCCCGCCGACTCGCGCAGCCCCTTCCACCAATCCAGGATGCGCGCGGAGTGAAGTGAAGTTTGTCGTGCCGCCTCGGATGAATTGTTCCAGGGAAGAAAGGTCCGATGACATCGCCAGGTATCCGCCGTGGGCAACGATGTTGAACTCGCGCTTCAACGGCTTCCCGTCCGCATCCTCGCCGTCTGGCAACGGAAGCGAAAGAAGCCTGCGCCCGAGAAACTCCTGCTCACGGAAGGCGGCTTCCAGCGACGCGAGCGGGAGCAGCGAGCTTGAGAGCTTGATCGCCCGGAGCATCTGCTCCGCGTTGGTGGAGCCGATCAGCAGTAACGACCTCATGGCTCCGGAGTTTGCCGCATTGCTGGATCCGGCTTTGTTCTCGAACCACATGATGTCATTTCCAAGGTTGCGGATCAGGCTGCCCTTCAGATCGAAATTCGGATCCTTGTCCTTGCCCGCGCTGGCCAGTCCGAGTTGCACCACGCCCGCCAGGTCTGGCGAAATCTTCGTCAGCAAGCCCTCCAGAATCTCCCAAGTCCTCGGACCGTCGAGGCGCACACGCGTAAACTTCAAGGCCTCTGAAGGAATGAACCCGGGGGGCATCGAATCTTTTTGCTCCACGGAAAGCAGTTTGAGCAAGCCGCGGCGCGCGGGTTCTGGAACGGAGAAGAAAGCGCCAACTTCCGTGCCCTGCTCTCCTGCGACTAACTTTGCGGCGACAGTTTTGAGATCGGTCGCTCCAAGTTCGGACATGAGCTTGTCCCCACGGGGCAACAGAAGATTGAACTCGCCCACATTTGCGTCCTTGCTGAACCGTTGCATCAGCACTTGATGAATCGGCTGTGCGTTGACCCACAAGAAACCGGTCGAGCCACCAAGGTGGGCCGACCGATCAGCCTGGAAGACGGTTTGGTCCCCTAGCACCGGCCCTGTTCCTCCGCTCAATTTCACCAGAACCCGCTCAATGTCGTTTGTGCTGCTCCCGGCGATCAACATCGACCCTGCCTGACCGAAATAGACCTCATTGGTTGTTTGGCTGTTACGGATGGCCTCGGATTTCATGAGCCCTTCGGTGGAATCGTCGGCTTCGTCCGGCCACATGGAACGCAAAAGTTTGTCGATGTTAGCTTTCCCGATCGCCAAAGACGTCAGCTCAATATCTCGAACCCTGGCCGCTCCTACCTGCTTTTTGGATTCCACCCATCGCTTCTTGAGATCTGCCAGCACCGTCTTGAGCTGATCGCTCTTCTCCCTCGCATCCATCAGCAAAAGCCAGCCAGGGTTTTCATCCAATTTCCCGTCCCACCTGCCCTTGGTCAAAGCGAACGTCATCTGCCCATGCGGCAGCCCTTTGAAATCCGCCAGCTTGATGCCCAGTTCCTTCTCCAAGGGGCCGAGGATTTTGTTCGTAAAGCTCTGCTCGAAGTGCTCGCGAAAGGGTTTCATGGCCGGATCGGCCCATAGTCTTCCATAGGCCGAGGCAGAGAGCTCACCCGCCGCGCGATCCCAGTCAGGTACACTCAAAAGGAGGAATGTGTCGGACGGGATCAACTGTTCCGCCGCCGGAACAGCGGCACCAGTTCTCATCAAACTCATCAAAAGAATCCCAAATATGCAGACGCACCTTCTCATCGACGCCAACTGTGGCAGGGTTTCACTCTGATGCAACTTCGCACACGTGCCACGATCAATGACGTTGCCTCCCGAAGTCGGTAACGAGAAGACCTCAAGACCGGGCGTGGCCGAGCATGGTGCCGGAACGCGGAATTCATTTCGCAGGGAGGTACGGGTCCTCCGTAGCCTGGGTGAGAACTCGGCGCGTGCTCCGTTTCCACGGTCCGGCGGAATGAATTCGCGCTCCACTTCCGCCAACTTGTGAATGCACGGATCAATGAACTCGGCAGCCGCCCCTCGCCCGCCTGCCCAGCCAGACAAACACGACAGAACTTGCCGCTTCGACCCGATCTGCTAGCCTGTCAACCATGAGTGAGAGATCGTTTGACGGAAACAACGGCAGATTGGCGCAACTCGGCAACCGCGTGCTGGCGGGCGGAACCATTGATCGTGGAGAGGCGTTGTGGTTGTTCGAGCTGGAATCGGCCGCGGACATTTTCGACCTTTTGGCCTGGGCCAACCGCATCCGCGAGCATTTCAAAGGAAACAAGATTCACCTTTGCTCGATCGTCAACGCGAAAGCTGGCGCCTGCTCCGAGAACTGCAGCTTCTGCGCGCAGTCCTCGTTTCATCAGACCGGCTCGCCGCGTTATGGCTTCGTGGATCCCGAGCCGGTGCAGGAAGCCGCGGAGGAGGCAAATCGCCACGGTGTGACGGCGCTCGGGCTTGTCGCGGCATGGAAGGGACTCAAGGAAGGGCCCATGCTCGACGAGGTTTGCGAACGCATCCAGGAGCTTTCACAAGGCGGCAAAGTTCGCGCGGACGCATCACTCGGAATCATGAAGAGCCAGGCGGTGGCCGACCGATTGAAACAGGCGGGACTCGAATGCTACGGCCACAATCTCGAAAGTTCGAAACGGTTCTTTCCGAGCCACTGCACGACGCACACCTACGAGGATCGCATCGAAACGATCGGATACTTGAAGAAGGCCGGACTCAAGATTTGCTCCGGCGGCATCATCGGCCTGGGTGAAACCAGGGAAGATCGCTGTGACCTCGCGCTGGCGCTCCGTGAGATTGGCGCCAATGTTGTCCCGATCAACATCCTCAATCCAGTCAAGGGAACTCCTTTCGAGAACAATCCTCCGCTCCAGCCAATGGAGATTCTGAAGACCATCGCCTGCTTCCGCTTCGTCCTGCCCCGACAGGAGATCATGATAGCAGGTGGCCGGACGATGAACCTGCGCGACCTCCAAAGCATGATCTTCATGGCCGGGGCCAGCGCCCTCATGGTTGGCAACTACCTCACCACCCTCAATCAATCGGTCGAGAAGGATCTCCAGATGCTCAAGGATCTCGGCCTCGATCCAGATTGGGACAAGCATGACTTCGAAGATCAGGACACAGGGACCAAGCCGGAACCCATCGAATTTCGAAAACGCCGTGTCGAGACGGTCATCGCCTGACGCAGTCGAAGTAACGCCGCCGGGCCACGTTGCCTCCACACCTCCAAGCAATGAAACCAAGCGCCTCCATTCAGCGCCTTGGCTTAAACCACGGTCGCTACCTCGGTGAGGCGATTGATATCCATCAAGTCCTTCACGACACCATCAAGTCCGGCGTGGAACAGGGATGGCACCAGGAGTCGATGCTCGACACGGAGTCGTATTCCTTGCTCGCTTTGCACCGGAAGTCCACGGCAGCGCACCGGCGCGTTTACATCTCAAGCGGCATCCATGGCGATGAGCCGGCCGGTCCGTTGGCGATGCGGCAATTGGTGACAGAAAATGTCTGGCCTGAGCGGACGGACATCTGGCTTTGTCCATGTCTCAACCCCACTGGATTTCCTCTGAACCAACGCGAGAACAACGCCGGGCTGGACCTGAATCGCCAGTATCTGCAACCCGAAGCCGACGAGATTCGCGCTCATGTCCGATGGCTGGGCAATCAACCCACCTTCGACGTTGCGATCTGCCTCCATGAAGACTGGGAATCGAACGGCTTTTATGTCTATGAGCTAAATCCTGAGAACGGGCGATCCCACGCGGAAAAAATCATTCGTCGAGTTTCCGAGGTTTGCCCGATCGACATGTCGCCAGAGATCGAAGGTCGTGAAGCGCATGGCGGCATCGTGCGCCCGAGCGTTGATCCACGTTCCCGCCCGCAGTGGCCGGAAGCCTTTTACCTGCTCGCACACAAGACACGGCTTTCCTATACAATGGAAGCGCCGTCAGATTTTCCGCTGGAGATTCGCGTTGCCGCCCTGATGGCCGGGGTTCGCGTCGTTCTCTCGGAACTTGGTGAAATCAGGAAATAGCATCGTCGAACATGGAGACGGATGTTCACTTCCTGTCCGGTTACTGAGGAAAACGCAGGATATTAGTCGGTAACACCTCGTCATTGAGCCCCCTTCCGGTGAAATCGGAATGTATTCTCGCGCGACCCCTTACTCTCCCCGCACGATTGGACGTTGCCGTGGAATCTGAGCCTTGAAATCTCCCAGCCACGGCCAGAGCGCGCGCTGGTTCAAATCGACTTCGGCGACCACGACTGTGCCCCATTCTTTGGCCTGGGCGAGCACGCTGCCGTCCTGGCCATAGACGGCGGTGAGCATCCAGTCGCGCGACACGTCTTCGTAAGTGCTGCTGACGAGATAGACATGGTTCTCGCATGCCCGGGCGCGGGCCTGCTCCGGATTGCAACCCCACACCGGCCAGGCGATGATTTCCGCGCCGCGATTGCTCAACTCACGCGCGACTTCGGGAAAGAATCCATCGTAGCAAATCATCATGCCTATCCTGCCCATGCGCGTATCGAACACTGGATAGTCGTTTCCCGGCGACATGCCTTTGTCGTATTCACTGTCTGGCAAGCAGACTTTGCGATACTTGCCCGCGACCTTTGCATCGGGTCCGATGAGGACGGCGACGTTGAACAATTGATGCCGATCCCTTTCGATGAGTCCGGCCACGATGTAGAGTCCGTGTTCTTTCGCCAGTTGCCCAAAGTAATCGGTTGAAGGTCCGGGAATATTCTCAGCACAATCTGCGTAGCTCGATCCGAGGCCGGCATAGGTCAAGGTTTCCCCCAGCAAGACCAGGTCGGCTTTGCGGCGGGCAGCGTCTTCGATGAACGGCGCAAATTGACGGCAGACGCCCATCGGGGTCTTCGCAGGTCGTGGCCGGTGTGCACGGAAGCGAGACGGACTTTGCGCGGTGCCGGTGCCTCCGACGGGAGAAAGGAAACATCGCTCCACTGGACCTTGCTGTTCGGTGCCCACAACAGATGCAATTCAACGCGCGCCCGAGTTGCCCCTGAGGGAGCTGCATAGACGCCCGACACTTCGATCCAACCTCCATTGCCCGCGCTCTTCTCTATGATGTGGCGTGGATACTCCGGCTCGGCCATGGCTGCGGCGTTCTTAGCGTAGTTCGTTAACACCCCTTCGCGACGCTGAATTGCCCCGCCGATCTCATCGTGCCATACCACACGCGCCAGCACGCTGCGACGGGGCACAGAAACATTTTCCGCACGGTACCACGCGGAAAAGAGGTAGTGCTGCCCGCCCGACACCGAAACAGTCTTCTGCCACCAACCGTGCAGGCCCTCACGTTCATCAGCGCGGATGACGAGCGCACCGCGCCCGGATTTCCCGCCGGTTTTCTCGCTTTGAAACTGCGGGCGAATTTCATCACGAGGCGCCGCTGTGATCCACTCCTCAGCAGAGGCAGCATGAATTTGGCAGGCGAAGAACCAGGAAAGAGCAATGGCAATGGTCTTCATGTGATTGAGGTTATGGTGGCGGGACGGGCAACGCAATCAAGTCCACTCTTCGCCAGCACCGCGGCATCCAGATTGATGAGCGTGACCCTTCGTTCGCCGAGAACTTTGACAGCCACAAGGCGGCCAGGGCGTTCGATGCCTTCGCTCAGAATACCCTTTGCCGCGTCGATGCCGCTGGCGTCATCGCTGGTGCAGGGTAGAAGGCGTTCAATCCACAATCGGGTTTCTCCATTTGAGTCCACGGAAGCGCGAGAAGTCGGCGTCGGTCGAATGCAGCACACTGTTGTGCTCCACCGCGAGCGCCGCGAGGTGAGCGTCGGAAACCAGATTACCCACAGCATTCCCGCTGCGAAGCATTTGTTGGAAAAAGGTCCAGTGCTGATCGGTGGGCTGGACAAGGCGCACGCACGATTGGTCGAACCAACTCTGCACGCGCTCGGTGGCTTCCTTGAGAGTGAGCGGACGCTGGTGCAGTCGGGCATTGGTGCCGATGCGGATGAAGGCATTCACAACGGGCCAGCACAAGCCCACCGGCTCGGAATCGCTGAGTTGATCATCCCACCAGGCGCGGGCTGCTGCGTGGTGTTCGGACAAACTGTCTTCGGCGTAGAGCAGAAGATTGGCATCGACGAGGATCATTGATGGTCTTCTCCCTCGGCGGCGGCGGTCAGTTCGGAAATATTGTCGTAGCTGAAGCCCCGGCGCAGTCCCAATGGTCGCGGTTTGGTGCGGTAAGGTTTTGCAGCAGGCGGCGCAAGAATCTCATCCAGGCCCACGCGCAGCGCGGCGTTGATCACTTCCTTAAACGGTTTGCGCAGTCTGGCTGCGCCTCTCTTTGCTTTCGCCGCAATATCGGGATCAAGAGTCAACGTGGTTCTCATTCAGGCATCATGATGCCTGATAAGTGGCAGTCAACGCACAACTCCGAACCAATTCCACATCCAGTGCATCCACAAGTTGTCGATGAACTTGGCTGTCGGCCAGGAGCGCGGTTGTGTGCGCAGCACCAGCCGCAGCAGGTTTGGCGTGAGAACGAGCCAGCGATACTGCTGCGACTGGCTTTCAGCACAGTTGCACTCCACCGACTTGTGGATGCACCGTTCCACATCTTCGCCTTCACCGCCGCATGGGTCGCCGAAGGCGTCTGAAGCCATTCTCCTTCGTAGCGCGCCGCGTCCGTTTTGGCGGATCGCCAGTATCACCATTCATGTCCAAATCACTCTGGTCGTTTGTCCATCCTGAGAGTGTGAGCACGCAAGCTTCACTGCTTCAGGAACTTGAAGTAATCGATGTCGCCAATGGAGCCGGACTTCCCTCCAGTGGCCATCACCACCTTCAGCACCTGCCGGCCAGCGACCAGCTTCACGCCCTGATGCGAGAACGCCTTGAGGTGCTCCCACCCGCCTGTGTCTGGAACGGTGATCGGGCCGGTCCGGTCCACGCCGTTGAATTCAAGATGAAACGTGCCGCCCGGCCCCTTGCAAGCCACTTGCATGTCGATGCGGTAGGTGCCCGCCTCCTTGATGTTCACCGTGTAGATCAGCCACTCGCCGGGGCGGGTCCATCCCACGTTGAACTTGCCGCTGGCCGCCTCCCGCCACTCAAGATCGACACCCGTTTTGCGATAGGGCGGTTCCTTCTTCTCCTGGTTCTCAGGGTCCAGGTCGTGATAGGCCGTGCCCTCGCCACCCTCGTCGAAATCCTCAAGCTCGATCGTGCCCGGAATGACATGGAGCTTTCCCATGTAGGGATGCGTGGGGCTGATGTTGGAAGCCATTCCGCCAGACGTGGTACAGCCGACCAGGGCCAAAGCCAGGGCCAGGAACGCGGAGAGCTGCATGCTCATTCTCCAACGCCAGTCGTGCGATGGGGCTCGCGGATCGGGTGAAGTGTTCGAGGAACGCGATATCGAGTCCGCGGACAGGCTGCTGCTGAACCTTTGCGCTGTGCGGAAGGATGGCGATGATGCATGGGATGGCTTCATAGTGTTAGCGTTATACTGAGTGTAGGAAGAACTTCACGCTGGTTTTCATTTGGATGGAATTATTGAGGTGCGGGCAAAAACGCAAGCAAGTCCGCGTTTGCTCGACGTTACTGACCAAACCAAATGCAATCCTCGAGTGGGCGCATCCCATGGAATGGGGCTGTAACCGACGAGCAACGCAGCAGAGGCGCACTCATTGTCACCGAGATTTGTCCGCGATCCCACGAGATCCTCAGTAAAACTGCCCGCGTCTTGCGGGAAATAGAATCCCCGTTTCAGCACTACCGCGGCTTCTTCGCAGAGAAGATCGTACCTTTGTGGGCTGGCTGAAAATCGGTGCGAAGGATGTCCTTCAGTCCGGCATCGCGCAGCCTGTTGATGATGTCTTCGGCGGTGTGAATACGCGTCCCAGTCTCGACGAGCAAGGTAAGATCGAATGCCGAAGCTGAAGCCTCCGTCGGCGACACCGAAAAGCGGTCGGCTGGGTCTTGGACATACTCGTAAACCACCAGCAACCCGCCGGGATTCAGCGCTCGCGCCATCTTCTTGACGATCCTGTCGTTGTCGCTGTCGCTGTGGTTATGGGCGACAAGGAAGTAGGTAATAACGTCGAACGTGCCTTCGATCTCGTCATGCACGATGTTGCCTTCGACGCAACGAATGCGATCGCTGAGACCCCACTCGGCGAGTTGAGCACCCGTGTTTTCCATCGAGACGGCCAGATCATAAATGACCGCGCGAAGCGCAGGTACGCGGCGACAGAAGGCGGCGGCGTGCAGGCCGTGCGACCCACCGACATCCAGCAAGGTTTCCGCGCCGGCGGGCAGTTCGACAGCGCGTTGAACATCGTCAACGACCCCGGCGGCATGGTCCTTCATATACACGGCAAACGACGCGCCCATCCCGGGTTTCTCCTGCATGAGATCCCACAGCACTTTGCTTGGACCTCCTCTGACGACGGCGGAACTCAAGTCCGCCATCAACCGCCACGCGTGGGCGAACCAGCGCAAACCGCTGCTCAGATCGCTGTCACCAGCCTGGGCCAGCCACTCTTGCGCGTGAGCGCTGTTTCGCAGGTGGTTGTCACCGTCGCGCACCAGATAGCCGGTTTGCACCAGTACGGCGCACAGACGATCAGTGCCGTCGATGGAGGCATGCAATCGCGCGGCAAGCTCCTCGACCAGCATCGGTCCCTTGTTCAGCGCGGCGAAGACCCCAAGCTCGCCAGCCGCTATGAGCGAAGCGCTCTTCATCATCGGCCAGTACACGTCGGCGGACAGCGATGGCGGCGGCGGCTCGGCGTCATTCGAGGGCGTACGTTCACCCTTTTGATCTGTGTGGGAATTCACTCTACTTGAAGAAGGGGCCGCTTCCGGTTCAACTCCATTGGCGGTATCAGTTCGCCGATAATGCTTCCGTGATTGCGTTGCGCAGATCGAGGGCACCCGGCTCCACTTCGCTGGAAAAGAATGCGCGCACCTTCCCGTCTTTGCCGACGACGTACTTGCTGAAATTCCAGTCCGGCAGATTCCCCGTCGCTCCGAGATACTTGTAGATCGGCGATTGCCCGGGGCCCGGCGTGGTGGAGACTTTGGAAAACATTGGGAAAGTCACATCGTAAGTCAGCTTGCAAAAGTCAGCGATCTCCCGGGCTGAACCGGGTTCCTGCTCTCCGAAATCGTTGCTCGGGAACCCAAGAATGGCGAACCCTTTGCCCATCAGCTCGCGGTGGAGCCGCTCGAGCCCTTCGTACTGTGGCGTGTAGCCGCACTTGCTCGCGACATTGACAACCATCGTTACCCTTCCCCGATAGACGGCAAGATCAGCCGGACTTCCGAGCAGAGTCTCTGTGCTCAGATCGTAGAGTGACGATACGGCAACTGGCCTAAGGGAAGATTGCTTTGGCATCGGGTCCATTTCACGCCGAGTATCTGCACCCGCCCCCTGGCAGCAAGTGTTTTCCGGATTGTCCAGCAGGTGAATTAGTGTCGAGAGCTTGGCATAGCCGGCAATGTCTCGGAGGTGGCGTGGACGCATCTCCCGCGTTGACCGCCTGGTCCGAAGCGTCCGGGGTAGCCTCACAACAACCCGCGACTGGAAAGTGTTGAATCCATCCCACATCCTTTGCCGTTGCCTCCATCCTGATTGGGACATAATCTCCTCCTACTTTATCAACCAACCCATGTTGTCATTTTTCATGAAGACTCGTCATTTTCCCATCTCACTCTCCACCTGCCTCATTGCCTGTTCGCTGCTCGGAACAGCGCTCACCCATTCGGCCGAAGTCCCAGCCGGTGTCTGGGTTCGCGAAGGCTATGCGCTCTCGGTCGCCGTGGATGGCATCAAGACGCCCCGCTTCCTCGCGACCGGGCCGGAAAACACACTGTTTGTCAGCGTGCCCAAAGAAGGAAAAATCCTGGCATGCAAAGACGCTGATGGAAACGGCAGCTACGAAAAATTGACGCCCTTTGTTGAAGGCAAGGAGCCCAACACCATCCTGCAAGGGATGCAATGGCATGATGGCTGGCTCTGGTTCGCCCAGTTGAACTCGATCTCCAAGGCGCGGGACAACAATGGCGATGGCAAAGCGGATGAAGAGCTCCAGGTACTGGGGCCGGAACAGCTCCCCACTGGAGCACGCGGTGGTCACATGTGGCGGGCGCTTTTGATTCACAAGGGCCGCATCTATACTCATGTGGGCGACCAGACGAATGCCACGGACGAACCTATTGACGCTTCCGAGCGCAAGAAAATCTGGTCCTTTGCGCTGGATGGTTCGGACAAGAAGCTGTTCGCATCCGGCGTCAGGAACACGGAGAAATTCGCCGTGCGCCCGGGCAGCGATGAAATATGGGGCCTGGATCACGACATCGACATGCTGGCGTGGAAGCTTGAAGGAGACCGCACGAAGAACGGCCAACCCATCACCGACCACAATCCGCCGGCGGAACTCAACCGTTACGTCGAAGGGGGCTTCTACGGGCACCCTTGGATCGTTGGAAAGAACCAGCCGAACTTGAACTTCCTCGACCACCCGAAGTTGATCGAATACGCCGGCATGAACAAGATCCCGGAGTGGTTGTTGCCCGCTCACTGTTCAGCCAACGCGATGACCTTCTACACGGGGGACAAGATTCCTGGCGCACATGGCGACGCCTTCGTGGCCCTCAAAGGCGGCTGGAACGCCACTGCCAAGGTTGGATATTGTCTGTCCCGAATCCTGTTCGAGGACGGCCACCCTTATGGCGAGTTGAAAGTGGTGAGCTTTCTCAAGAACGGCACGGAGATTCTCGGTCGTCCCACCGATTGCACCCAGGCACCGGATGGCTCACTCATTTTTAGCGACGACACCGGGAACAAAGTTTATCGGCTCAAATATGTCGGGAAATAGGGGGCGTGTGTACCACCTACACCTGCCACCACCCACCGGTGTCACCGGTTGACGGCAATGGCGATTTCTGCGCGGACCATGGCCTCTGCCGGGTGATAGGGTTGAATGTTCAGGAAAATTTCTGTGCGGCCAGACGCACAGTTCTCAATACGAGGTCGTAATGACACCTTGAGAGCATCGGCATCCAAAACTTTTGAAAACTTGAGCGTATGTATGCGCTCCAAAGGTGGCGGAAGGAAAAGTTGACGGGAAGAAACGTTGAAGCCTAAAGTCTCCCGGTCACCAATTGAACCGAACAGAGTGTTATCGTCTTATGAAAAAGTACCCATCCAAACACACACAACAGTCCAGCCAGAACAGCCGCCTGCCTGGCGGCTTTACCTTGATTGAGCTGCTGGTAGTCATCGCCATCATCGCAATCCTGGCAGGAATGCTCCTACCAGCCTTGTCCAAAGCCAAAAGCAAGGCGCAAGGAATCATGTGCCTCAACAACAACAAACAACTGGGGCTCGCGTACATCCTTTATGCGGACGACAACAGCGACAAGTTGCCTGGCAACCTTGACGGTGGAAGCAACATCGGCGCGCCAACCTGGTGCGCCGGATGGCTGGTCAACAATGGATTCACACCGGACAATACCAACACCGTAATCATCATGAACTCGCAGCTTGGCAAGTACGCCGGGTCTGTCGGGATTTACAAATGCCCGTCGGATAAGAGCCTGAGCCGAGGCAAAACGGGATCCCCCCGGGTACGTTCCGTCTCCATGAATGGCTATCTCGGTGAGAGGTCCGGCCCATTCACAGGCGGTTACCACCAGTTTAAGAAATACAGCTCGCTGACTGCTCCCTCGCCTTCCAAGGCATGGGTATTTGTGGAAGAACGTGAAGACGGCATCAATGACGGCTGGTTCGCTGTCAACATGGGCTCGTTTGACCCCTTGAACGCGAAGGCTCACACCATCGTCGATTACCCGGCCAGCTACCACAATGGCTCCTGCGCCTTTTCATTTGCTGACGGCCATGCCGAAATCAAGAAATGGCAGGATCCCCGGACCCGACCGATACTGAAAGCCGGCGTAGCACTCCCCCTCAGCCAGCCTTCGCCCAACAACAAGGACGTGGACTGGATTCAGGAGCGCACTTCTTCGAAGGAAAAGGGCGCGACACGCACAAACTGACGCTGTCGCTTTTCAAAAATCGTCACACCAAAGTGGCCCGCGTCGTTGCGGGCCACTTTTTGTTTTCAAGCCAATTACGGTCAATGTGGTGGGATTCCAAACGGTGAAACTCCAAAGATCCAGTCATAGCGCCTCGCTTATCCGGATCATCCTGATCGGCATTGTGCTCATCACCGCAGTCGGGGCATTCCGGCTCTGGCAAAATCTCGATCCAGCGCCGCAGGTTCCGGTTCCTTCCAACATGGCCAGGCTGGAGCCCCAGTTGCGCGATTACCTCGTCGAGAAAATTAAATGGGTCGGCGAGAGTCCACGAAAAGCGGATCGACACGCGCTGCTCGGTCTCGTTTACAGCGTGAACGGCCTGTGGCACGAAGCGCGGCTGGCGTTTCGCAATTCCGTCAGCCTCAATGATCGCGAACCGCTGGGATGGATCTACACGGCAATTGCCACACAGGAACTGGGAGAGCGGGACGAGGCCTTGCGGTTGTTCCACGAACTTGTCGCAAGGTTTCCAGCCTTCCCGCAGGGTTACTACAGGCTGGGTTCCGTGTCCCTTGCAGCCGGGAAGGTCGAGGAGGCGGAGGCCGCATTTCGAAAGCTTGTTGAGCTGGCACCCACCGAATGGCGCGGGTTTGCCGGCGCTGGTGAGGCGCTTCTCCGCAAAGGTCGTCACGCTGAGGCCGCGAAGCTCCTTGAGAAAGCCATTCAGCTCGATTCCTCCGCCAAGACCGTCCACCACTTGCTCGGACAAGCCTATCAGGCGCTGGGCAAAACGGCCGATGCGGAAATGGAACTCATGCTGGGTCGCAACGCGGTGAGCTATCCGATGCCAGACCCTTGGTCGGAATCCGCTTCGCAGCACATGAAATCCCTGCCCGATCAACTCCAGATGGCGGATGCTCACATCAATGGCGGCGAGCCCATGAAAGCTGTCGAGATTCTTGCCAAGGCATTCTTTCATCATCCGAATAACGTTGGGCTGATGAATCAGCTCGCGATTGCATTGAATCAGTCCGAGCAGCCGAACAAGGCCATTGTGGTGCTCCGCCAGGCGCTGAACCTCGACTCCAACAATGTTCCCGCTCTCGTCACTCTCGCTTTCAGTCAGCACGAAGCCGGACAGAACAAGGAAGCGCTTGCCGCCGCCGATCGCGCCATAGCGCTGGCACCAACGATCCCCCAACCTTACCTCGCCAAGGCAAACGCCTTGCTGGGATTGGAACAGGATGAACTTGCTCTCAAGTCCCTTGAAGCCGCATCCAGGGCAGACCCAAACAATGCTGAAGTGTTTGCGCAGATGGGAGACATCGAGTGGCGGAACCTGAACCGCCCCGGCGATGCCCGAAAGCGCTATGAGAACGCCCTCAAGCTGGATGCGTCCTGCATCCCGGCGCTCGTTCACTTTGCGGACATGCTGTTGCAAGGGGGCGACGTGAAAACGGCGGAGCCGCTGATCGCGCGACTGCGGCGGCTCGAACCGGACTCACCGGATCTTCCGTTGCTTGATGAGCGTTTGAGGAAACTCCCCAGATGATTCAATCAATCATCCGCCTCAAATTTTCCCCTCTTGTTTTCTCAGCCGCCATGTTGCTCCTGGCAATGGCGTGTGGCCAGAAGTCGGGACCGGAAACTTCAGCGCCGGCTTCCGAGAACTCACCGCCCTCGGCGAGCCTTGCCGTCGCACCCTGGTTCGAAGATGTCGCTGCCAGGTCCGGCGTCACCTTCAAACACAGCTCGGGGCACACCTCGCGCTTCTACATGCCAGAAATGCAGACAGGAGGAGTGGGCCTGATCGATTACGACAATGACGGATTGCTGGACATCCTGTGCGTCAACGGCGGATCGCTGGATCCGAATGCCACAGATCGACCGGGGCATCGCCTCTATCGCAATCTTGGCAATTGGAAGTTCGAAGACGTGACAGACCGGGCAGGCTTGATGGGGCATGGCGAATATGGGATGGGCTGCGCGTGTGGTGATTTCGACGGTGACGGACGGACCGACATTTACCTAAGCCACACCACGGGTGGCTTGCTATACCGGAACAACGGTGATGGCAGTTTTACTGACATCACGACGCAGGCCGGAATCGACGGACGATCGTGGGGGACGAGCTGTTCGTTTCTTGATTATGACCAGGATGGAAATCTGGATCTTGTGGTGGCCAATTACCTCAAATGGAGTCGTGAGACGGAATTGAATTGTTACTCACGCGGTGGCCAGCCGGATTATTGTTCGCCGATGAATTACAAGGCCCCGGCAATGGCAACTCTCTATCGCAACAAGGGCAATGGGACGTTCGAGAACGCGACCCTCGCCGCAGGTCTGGACAAAGCATACGGCAACGGATTGGGGGTGGCCTGCGCGGATTTCGATCACGATGGCTGGATCGACATCTTTGTCGCCAACGACGCGATGCCCAACCAGCTTTGGATGAACAAAGGAAACGGGAGGTTTATCGATGAAGCCTTGACCCGGGGAATCGCCGTCAGTGCCGTGGGCATGCCGCGAGCCGGAATGGGCGTGGCTCTGGTGGACCTGAAGCAGACGGGTTGGCTGGATGTTTTCGTGACGCACCTTGTTGGCGAAGGCAACGGCTGGTTCGTCAATAACGGCGGACGCTTCACAGACACCGTGGCGTCGCGCGGCCCTAATTCATCCAGCATCCCTCTGACCGGTTTCGGTGTAGGCTTTGCAGACTTCGACCTGGACGGCCAGCTCGACCTCTATGTGGCCAATGGACGGGTAAAGTACGGACCACGTGACCTCGATCCCGCCGATCCCTATGCCGAGCCAAACACACTCCTGCGTGGACTCGGTGACGGCAATTTTGAGGAAACCAAACCTGAGGGCGGCACCGCGCGTCCCCTGCTCCACACCAGCCGCGGCACCGCTCTTGGAGACCTCGACAACGACGGCCTCATGGATGTTGTCGTAATCAACCGTGATGGCCCGGCTTACCTGTTACGAAACATCGCGCCGAAGCGAGGTCACTGGGCCATGTTCCGTGTTCGGGACAGGAAGGGCGTGGATGCGCTCAACAGCGCCGTCCGCATCGAGGCTGGCGACAAAGTCTGGTTTCGCGACTTGATTCCGAACCAGAGCTACTGTTCCAGCAACGATCCTCGAGTTCATTTGGGACTCGGAGAAGTCAGTCGAATTGATCGTGTGATAGTGCGCTGGAGAGTGGGAGCGGAAGAAGCGTTCGGGCCATTGAACGTGGATCAACTGCATGAGATCCGAGAGAGTTCCGGAACGAAGGTGTCAGGTGCCTTCAATTACTGAAGCTATCCGCGCGGATGGCCCTGTCCTTCGGCAGACCCAAACACTGCAAGCAGACCCTCACTACCGTCCGAACATTCGGGAGTAGAACGGGCGGCTGTCGAGCTCCCGTTGACGGACTTTGAGCTGCCCCATCAGCGACTGCCATGAGATGTAAACCCGGTGCCACTGATTTTCGAGGCCACGCAACGAGCCTTCATTGAGCTCGCTGACGTAGCGAATCGAAGGCGCTCCGGCCAATAGCGTGTGAACATCCTCGCGGCTGGGGGTTGGCCCTTCCACCACGCTGAGAATGATCTCCAGTTCCTGGGTGATCACGCTCTTGATTTCAAGGAATTGATTCTCATCCTCGGTGGTGAATTTCTTGGAGCGTCCAAGATTCAGGTAATGGTTGAACTGTTTCCAGCACTCGAGGTGGCTTTCCATCTGCGAGACCAGTTGATCGAGCTTCTTGTTGTGCATAGGAGCAGGATTATGATTTCGCGGCCAGTCCACGCGGCGCCAGAAACACAATTGCGCCCCCGCGGAGTTCGCGCGCCGTTAATTTGAGCGCCGAGTACTCGGCGATGATTTCGGAAAGCGGTATGTTGGCGGATTGCGCGGTTCTAAACGTTGAGATGACGACTTCGCCAATCTGTTGCACGAGCGAGGCGGGGAAATGTTGAGGCAACGTGCTGGCGAGGACGTGGCCATGCCTGTCGAGAGTGAAGGTGCCGGAAGGCAGCCTCATGAGCGTGACCGAGCCTGATTTGCCTAGAAAACTTAGGAAGCCCATTCGGACATGATTTTCTTCATTGTTTCACGAACCCGCTCCTGGGACAAGGATCGATTGAACCCGACGCACAGGTTTCGCACGGCTGTGACAAAGTCATTGGAGAAAACAGTTGAGAGTTGAATGGCCATGGCGAGCATCTGATTTCTGGTGAATTTCGGTGGTTCAGCGACTTCAGGAAGGGCAAGGCTTGAGGTTTTTGAACGCCATCACCAAGCG
>SXGU01256122.1_pt1 | contig 22829 bp, 18 predicted proteins | sample 3174531 | NCBI WGS metagenome assembly SXGU01 (sample SAMN11356863, study PRJNA531348) | freshwater metagenome | isolation source: freshwater sample F1-140 | place: China: Fuxian Lake, Yuxi | collected 2017-12-25
CCCTCACCGTCGCGGCTCGGCGGTAGCCTCGCCCTCCCTCCATTTGTACGAACCATTGTCTCGTGCTTGTGGCTGCGCTTGCCTCGCCGCACAATGTTGCTCCGTTGTTTGATCCCCAAGTCCTCACACGGAGCCTGCCTCATGCGATCGTTCTTTCGTCCTGCCGTTTTGTTGGGTTTGAGCGTTTGCGCCTCGTCCGTGTTGTCCGTCGTGAATCATTTACCGATGGCGACCGCTGCTGATTCGAAGGGGATCGCCGCGATCACCGTCGAGGAGGCAAAGAAATATCCCGACTTCGCCGTTCAAGGGGAGTACGAAGGGGAACTCGGCGATCAAGACGGTAAGCAGAAGTGGGGTCTGCAAGTGATCGCATTGGGCGAAGGCAAGTTCCATGTGGTGGCGTATGCCGGCGGGTTGCCAGGGAATGGTTGGGACAAATCCGAGAAGCGTGAAGTGGATGGCAGCACGGTTGATGGCACAACGACGTTCAAAGGAGAGACGGGTTCGGCAGCGATCAGAGATGGCGTGGCGAAGATCACCACTCCCGACGGAAAACCGCTCGGCGAGATGAAGAAGCTCGAACGCCAAAGCCCGACGATCGGCAAAAAGCCACCCGAAGGGGCAGTTGTGCTGTTCGATGGCAAAAGCGGCGACGCCTTCACCGATCCGAAGAAATTCGTCGATGGCCTGATGTCGCAAGGGATCACCAGCAAGCAGAAGTTTGGCGACTTCTCGTTGCACATGGAGTTCCTGTTGTCGTACATGCCGGCCGCTCGCGGTCAGGGCCGAGCCAACTCCGGTTGCTACATGCAGGGCCGCTACGAGGTGCAGATCCTCGACAGCTTCGGTCTCTCTGGCGAGCACAACGAGTGCGGCGGCATCTACACGATCAAGAAGCCCGATGTGAACATGTGCCTGCCGCCGCTCCAATGGCAGACCTACGACGTGGACTACACCGCCGCGAAGTACGACGCCGACAAAAAGAAAACGGCGAATGCGAAGCTGACCGTGCGGCATAACGGCGTTTTGATTCACGAGAACGTCGAACTCCCCAAGGGCACGACGGCCGCTCCCGTCGCCGAAGGTCCGGAACCTGGGCCGATCTACATCCAAGACCACGGCAACCCGATCCGCTTCCGCAACATTTGGTTGGTCGAGAAGAAATAGCGTTCTGAAGAGGATTCAACACAGAGTCACAGAGAGAACAGAGGAGCTGCGCTGCAATCTGCTCTGTGTCTCTGTGTTGAAGTGATTCGCTGGGTCGATGCGGAAAGCCTCTCGCAGAAGGGTGCCAGAAGATGATCACTCGCGGTTCTCGAAGTGCGTGGATATTGATCGCTCTCGCGACGACTCTGCTCACCGGTCTTGGCTCGCCGGCACAAGACTCCGATGCGAAACCGAAGGCTCGGTCCGTTTCACCTATCGAGATCAAGCCGGAGCGGCGGACGCTCAGCCCCGGAACTCCGTTGAGCGTCCGGACGTTGGTGCTTCGTCCGCCGCAGATTCCCAGCATCCTCAGTTGGACGATCGAGTCGAAGCGGCATCGTGGGTATTTGATTGCGACGGCACTCAGCCCCGATGCGAAGCAGCTCGCGACCGGCGGACTCGACGGCATCATTCGGATTTGGGACGCGGAGACCGGTGAGTTTCAAAAAGCGTTGGTCGGACACGACAGCTACGTCTACGACCTTGCGTGGTCGCCCGATGGTCGTACGCTGGCGTCCGGGGGATCGTGGGATACGACCGCACGGCTGTGGGATGTCCGCTCGGGATTGAATCTGCGAAGCCTCAAGCATCCGGGGTATGTCGGAAAGATTGCGTGGTCTCCCGATGGCAGGATGCTGGTGGTCTGCGGTGGCGAGAGCGGCATTTGTCTGTTTTGGGACGTGACCGTCGGTGCCGAACGAGGCAAGGTCGAGCACGGCCGTCATGTCCTGAGCAGCGTCTGGTCTCCCGACGGAGCATCGGTGGCGTTCACCTGCTCGGGGCAAGCGCCGCAGGTCTTCGACACCGAGGAATTCAAGACTCGCAAGACGCTCGGTGATGCGGCGCTGACCGAAACGAATTACTCCGCCGCGTGGTCGCCGGACAGCAAGCTGCTCGCGGTGGCGACGAATGTCGGCACGAAAGTCTTTGACTCGGAATCAGGCGATTTGAAACAGACACTCGCCGGTCCGATGACGACGGCCGCGTGGTCGCCCGATGGAAAGGTGTTGGCGACGGCGTACTCTGGCAACGCGGTGCAGACTTGGAACACTGCCGATTGGAAACTCATCAAAGCCCTGCCGATCGGAGCGTCGGCGCTCGCGTATGCAAACGATGGATCGCGGCTGAGCCTGATGACCTCATCGACGGTCACGCTGTGGGACGTCGCGGCTGACAAAGCTCTGCCGACAATCGACGCCGGTGGCCCCGCGTCGCGAGCGATGTGGACGACCGGGAAATTAATGGCGTCTGGCATCGGTACAAACGTGGTCTCGGTGTGGGACATCGCGACCGGAAAGCTGGCGAAGAAACTCGAAGGGCATACCGCTCCGATCACCGCGATTGCCTGGGCTGGGAACAACAAGACTCTGGCGACCGCCTCGGCTGACAAGACGGTGCGTGTTTGGGATGCTCAAAAAGGTGAGCTGCTGAAAAAGCTCGAAGGGCACACCGAGGGAGTCGCTGTCTTGTCGTGGGCACCCAACGGCAAGCAGCTTGCGAGTGGCAGCCACGACAAGTCGGTGCGGCTGTGGGACACCGTCACCGGCAAGTCGATGAAGACGCTCGACAATCATCCGGCCGCTGTGACCATCATGGATTGGAACGGCAAGATGCTGGTCGCCGGTGGCCCGTCGAACACGATCTTCGTTTGGAACACGACCACCGGGCAGACTGTTCGCAAACTGGAAGTCTCCGGCCAAGCTCAATCGCTGTCGTGGTCTCCCGATGGCAAGGTGATCGCCACCGGTGGAGTCGATGACGCGATCCGCATCATGAATCCCGCGAACGGATCGACGCACGCGAAGCTCAGCCTGCCGGGTGATCCTCCCTCCGTGACCGCTTTGGCCTGGAGCGCGAAGGGAGAAACGATCGCCTCCGGCCGAGCCAATCACACGGCCCAAATCTGGGATCCGCAAACCGGCAAAGTGGCACACAACGTCGCGACGATGGCTCCCGTGCAGGAGGTAATGTGGTCGGACACGCTGCGCACGCTGGCCGTTGGCACCACTGACCGCTGCGTCAGGTTCTTCGACACCAAAAGTGGCAAGCTCCGAGCGACACTGATCACCGACCACGACCAAGTCCCCGCCATCACCGCCGACGGCCACTACCGAGCCGACTCCGAACCGGAGCTGGTCTACGTCGTCCAAACCGAGTCGTCCCAAGACACACTCTCCCCCGCCGACTTCGCCAAGAAGTACCGTTGGAAGAACTCTCCCAAAGACGTGAGGCTGGCGGACTGATTTATGAGGCCGTGATCCTCTCGCGCCACCGAGTTTACCTCGGTGGTTCCCGCGCTTCTGCACTACGGGGCACTTCTTCAAGATCGCGTAGTGCAAAAGCGCGGGAATCACCGACGCAAGGTTGGAGTCGTAAAGATCACAGTCTCTTTGGAGTGAATCATGCGAACGCTCGCAATCTGCCTGGGCTTGATCAGCATGATGGCCGCTGCTGACGAACCATCCGCACCGCCACGCTTCATCAAAGCGTGGGGCCAAGAAGGGACCGCCGCCGGCGAGTTCGAGTTCCCCATCGGCATCGCGATTCACGAGCAGACGATCTTCGTCACCGATCACTACAACAACCGCGTGCAGTCGTTCGATTTCGACGGCAAGCATCTCGCGTCGCTGGAAGTCTTGCCGAATCCCGGAGGCATCACCGCCGACCGCGACGGCACGCTGTTCATTTCACACTTCCCGGTCAGCCGGCTGAGCAAAGAGAAACACCCCGACCGCGTCTCGGTCTACACTCCAGCCGGCAAACTGCTGCGCGAGTGGGGCAAGACCGGCAAGAGTGACGGCGAGTTCGATTTCCCTGGCGGCTTGGTGATTGGTCCCGATGACCGGGTCTACGTCGCCGATCAAACCAACCGCCGCGTGCAGGTCTTCGACAAGGCCGGAAAATTCCTCGCCAAGTTCGGCGAGTACGGCATTCAGCCCGGACAGTTCGGTGGCAACACGAATCCCAAATCGCGAGTCGGCGGCCCGCAGTTTCTGGCCTTCGACAAAGCTGGCAACCTCTACACGACCGAAGGCTCAATGGGCCGAGTCCAAAAGCTGACTCGCGAGGGCAAGCCGATTCTGTCGTGGGGCAGCCTGAAAGACGAACCGAGCGGCTTCGGCGGCAAGTTCACCGGCTTCAAAGACAAAGTCGCCAATCTCGAAGGCCCCATCGGAATCACCGTCGATCCGCACGACCACGTTTGGGTCGCGTCGATCAACGGCCGCATTCAACAGTTCGACACCAACGGCAAACTCCTCGGCGGCCTGCAATCCAGCCAAGGCTCCGAGCCAGGCAAGTTCTTCGCCCCACACACGATCGCCTTCAACAGCCGAGGCGAATTTTTCGTCGTCGATTCCTACAACCACCGCATTCAGAAATTTGGTGTCACACCTTGAATTGATTCACCGGTCGTGGTCGCGTGAGACGTTGATTCCAGCTCCACGATCGGCACGCGCTCCCCCAGTGTGATCATCGCCCAGACCCCGGCGAGCGGGCAGAGGAACATTGGCATGGCGGCGGTCCAGGCGATCCCGGGGCCGTGTTGAATCAGCGCCAGCAGAACGCCGAGCGGGAACAGCATTGTGCTGAAGAGCAATGACCAGCGAGTCAATCTCGTGCGAGACGTGCGGTGCAGGAGGAAGAGGCTCACTGCGATCAGCGTGTCGAAGATCACATGGAGGATCGCGAGTTCCATCGATTGGGCGTTCGCGATTGGGTGCTCCATGAGCCAAACATGGCTGGGGAACGGTTCAAAGATCAGGATCGCCACAACGATCAACGTGGTCGCGAGCGACAGCAGCATCATTCCCAGCATGAGTTCGGTGGGGGCGGCGAGGCGTTCGCGGCGAGTCAGGGCTGTCGTCGCTTTCAGCAATCGGCCGCTGAAGCGGAGCAAGATGATCGTGCCGCAGAACCATCCGACGGCATCGGCCAGGCAGGCGAAGCCGGCGAGTTCGCCGAAGTGTGGCCCCATCTCGCGGTACTGGCCCGCATGTGTGATCAACACAACCGCTCCCACGCCGAGACACCACAACGTCCAGACGACTTCCAGCGCCAGAAACACGACACCGGTCGCGAGGTCTTTTCGCTGAGTCACCCCGACGACTCCTTTGAACGCTCCGGGGACAAGCTCCGCAGCATTCGTTGCCGCTTCACGCAACATCGGCCAAGCGGCTCGCGAAAACTTGCCGATGTGCGACCAGAGGTTTGTCGCCGTGTCGCGCAGAGTCGTCCACGCATGGCACTCGGCCAGCGGGACGTCGGTGAAATGAGTTTTTGCACCGGGATGTCTCAGAATGACCAAAGCCCAAATGGCGAATGGCAGGATGACGAACCAGAGGGCACCAAACAGCATGAACAGCGTCGCGCAACCAACGGTTGCGGCAAAATAATACTGTCGGCTCTTCAGGCATAAGCCGACGAAGATCGCTTGGCCTCCTGCCAGAACCGACATCAACGTCATAAAGCCATAAAAGGGGCTGATGTCTCTCGGATTTGACGGCGAATTGAGAAACATCAAGAGGCCAATGACGATGCTCACAACTCCCAAGAACGTCAACGCCCTCGCTGGAATGTGGAGTTCCTGTTCCAGTTGTTCGCGAGTCTTCGATTCACCTGGCGGTTGGGCGGGTAACAGGGCAGCCACGAAGGCCGTGGCCTGTTTGAAGCGATCTTTCACCCAGGCGGCGTTTTCCGAACCGCGTTGTGTCGGTGTCTTGGCTTTGGCAGTTTGCGGCTCACTGTCGCGGATGTGATCGACGTCGGTGCGGACGTCGGTGACCCGCTGGTATCGCTGCGCCGGCTCTTTCTCCAACGCTCGCAGAACGACTTCATCCAGCCGTAAGTCGATACGGACTTTCTGCGACGGCAGTGGGAAGCGGCCGAGCGGTAGTTCGCCGGTCAGCATCTCGTAAAGGACGACTCCCAGCGAAAAGATGTCCGCGCGGTGATCGACTTCCGTCGGATGTTCGACTTGCTCCGGAGCCATGTAGTGCGGAGTGCCGACCACCTGCCGAGTTCCGGTCAGCGGTCGCTCGGCCACGCCACCTTGATCGTCGATCTGCCGTGCAATCTTCGCCAAACCGAAGTCCGCGATTTTCACCCGGCCCTCTTTGGTCAGCAGAATGTTCTCCGGCTTGATGTCCCGATGCACGATCCCCTGCTCGTGAGCGTACTGCAGCGCATCGCACACTTGCGGCACGATCCCCAACGCCTCTTTGCACGACAGCCGTCCAGTCTCCTCAACATGCCGCAAGCTGGTTCCATCCACGAACTCCATCAGGAAGAAATACAAATCCCCCTGCTTGCCGAAGTCGTAGACTGTGACGATGTGCGGATGATTGAGCTTTGCCAACGCCCGCGCCTCGCGCTGAAATCGTTCAGCGAATCCGGGATCGTTCTCAAAGTCTGGCCGCAGAATCTTCAGCGCGACGAACCGATCCAGTTCCTTCTGCCGAGCCTTGTAAACGACTCCCATGCCGCCGTAACCAACCCGTTCGAGAATCTCCAACTGCGGAAAGTACGGAGCCAACTGCTCTGGCAACGGAGCCACAAATCGAGGCCGATATGCCGCCGTGCTCGGCTGATCCAACCCCGGCTGACTTTCAAAACCGAGCGTCAGCAAACACCTCGGACACAACACCGACGGCGTGCCCGGCGGAACGGTTGCCCCGCACTGCGGGCACGTTTTTTCCGATGCCTGAGCTTCGCTTGATTCCGCCTGCTCTGTGCAACTTTCCGGCGTCGCTTCAGAATTCACGCCAACTTCCGGCCCGTTGTCCTCGGTAGTCATCATGTTCCCCATGTGTGAATGACTTCTACCGAGAACTAAGCACTCGCCAAAATCAGGTTGCGAGAAAAATTGAGAATCTCGAACCACGACTATCTCGCCGCCGCCGTGACGTGTTCGGCCGCGAGATCGCGCGGGTGCGGCTTGACGGCTCGCGCGGGGAGCGATGTGAGGACGACGCAGATCGTCTCCGTGGCGGGATCGGCCCAGGCGATTGTTCCTGTTGAGCCGGTGTGGCCGAACGTCTTTTCGGAGCAACCTGTGCTGCCGGCTCCCTGGCCGACATTCAGGCCGAGTCCGCGCGGCGTTTGACCGGGAGGATTGTGATTCGTCGTCATCAACCGAGCCGTCTCCGGCTTCAAGATCGCTCCGTTCTGAAATAAGAACTCGCCGAGCCACCGCGCGATGTCCGGAGCGGAAGCGTGAGTCCCACCCCAGGGTGCTCCGAGCTTTCGCCAGTACGGGCTGTTCCAATCCCAATTCTTCGCGTTGGGATCACCGCCACCTGCTTCGACAGCCGCGAACTCCGTCTGCACCGGAACGAAGTCCTCCAACTTGAAGCGTCCCAAACCCTGAGCTGACCGCTTCATGTCCAGCCGCTGAAACACCGCGCGATCGACGAGCGTCAGGATGTTGGAACCGCTGAGCACCTCGGCCACGCGAGCTGCCAGCAGAATTCCCATGCTCGAATACTGGTACTTCGTCCCCGCCGCGAATTGCAGCGGAGTCCGCGTTGCGTGTTCGACGAACTCGGACAGAGACGCATAAGCCTTGCGGAGCGCGTCGTTCTCGGCAAGCTGATCGGGCAATCCGCAAACATGCGACAGCAGATGCCGCATCGTGACCGCTTCGCGTCCGTCACCCGTGAACTTCGGCAAGAACTTTCGGACGGGATCATCGAGCCGAAACGCTCCCTTATCAAACAACGTCATCAACGCCGTCATCGCGATCGGCTTCGAGATCGAGCCGAGCAAAAACATCGCGTGCTCATCCGCCGCTTGACCGAAGGCTCGCGAAACCGATTCCCGATTCCGCCCCTGAGCCACATGCAACACCGCTGCCGTCACCCGCCTCTCCGCCGTCGCGCGAGCCAACACCTCAAACGCCTGATCCAACCGATCCCGCCGCAACGCCGCCACCAACGGTGTCGCCAACGATGCCGCCAAACCCGCCTGAAGAAAAACTCGCCGCTTCATGATGCTTGCTCCTTTTAGCGGATGACCTTCGGCAGACGTTCCGTCATCGATTTCAATTTCCAACCGCCACCATCAGTCGCCGCAGTTCGTCATCGACCTCGGAAGGATCGCTGAGGGTTTCAGCCACTTCGGCGCGGAGGAGTTCTCGGTAACGGCGACGCAAACGATGAGCGGCGGATTTGATCGCCTCTTCGCTGAGGTCGAAGCGGGCGGCGAGGTCGAGGTACGGCAACCGGTTCTCATCGCCATGCAGATGCGGTTCGAGTAGCTCGCACAATTCGCCGCGACTCTCGGCACGATATTCCTCTCGCAGTTTGTCGAGTGTCGTTTGCAAGACGGTCAGCGCCCATTCGCGCTCAAACAACCGTTCAGGAGTTTCGTGGCTGACCGGTTCGTGACTGATACGGCTCTCTGCCTGAGACACATCGAGCGACTGAATGACTCGGCCACCGCCACGCTTCTGAGCATCATTGCGTCTCTGCTCGGTCGAAAGAAAGTTCTGCATCGACTTCAACAAGAACGACCGAAACCGCCCCCGTTGTGGATCGGCCCGCGCAATCAAATTCCCCTCGAGCACAAACGCAAAAAACGCTTGTGTCCGATCCTCCGCATCAACCAGCGGCAACCCCTTCCGTCGAGCGAACGCATACAACGGAAACCAATACGTCTCACAAAGCTCTCCCAACGCCGCACGAGCCGGCGTCGATCGCGCCTCCCCCGCCGCCTGCACCAAACTCCACCGCGTCGTCGCAAACATTTTTGGAGCTTTCTCGCGAGACATCCGCTCGCTCGATTTCGTTCTGAGTTTGATCCCGATTGGCGACTGCCCATCCCTCGTCGGATACTGTATGTTGCGATCGAGTCTGTCGTCAGCTTTGACTGGAGTTTGTCTTGATCGAATCACAAACCACAACCGCGCGCGGCCCGACAATGATACGGTACTGCCGGATCGAAGAAGCAGATCGCTCTTTTGACCTGAAATTCTGGCAAGCACAATCCGATGCCGCTCGATTCGCCGCCGCTTGGGAGATGGTCGTCACGGCTCAGCTTTGGAAGGGACGCGATCCGAATGAACTCCGATTTCAAAGATCTGTTGCGACTCTTCGGCGAGTTCCAATTTAGCTTTCTGGTCGTCTGCGGATACGCGGTAATCCGATACACCGAACCGCGCTACACGAAAGACCTGGACCTGTGGGTTGAAGCGACTCCTGAAAACTCCAGCCGTTGCTATCAAGCACTCGCGGCGTTCGGAGCGCCGCTCGGTGACATTCAGCCGTTTGATTTGGTCCAAGAGGGCTACGTTTTTCAGATGGGCGTGCCGCCGAATCGCGTTGATCTGCTGATGAATGTTCGCGGCCTGACTTTTCAACAAGCGTGGTCGCGACGAGTCGTGATCGATGTTGAAGGACTTCAAATTCCGATCCTCAGCAAAGAGGATGTCATCACGTCCAAAATTGCGTCCGGACGACCACAAGACCTCATTGATGTCGATTTGCTTCGACAATCGGAACAACGATGACCAAAACATTTCGCATCGCCGTCATCGCGGGTGACGGCATTGGCCCCGAAGTCATTCGCGAAGCGATTCGAGTCGCCGATGTGGCGGCTCCGAAGTCGGACGCTCGGTGCGAGTGGACTCACTTTCCGTGGGGGACCGACTACTACTTTCAGAACGGGCGGATGGCTCCGGCGGATTACCTCGACACGTTGGCCGGGTTCGACGCGATCTTGCTGGGAGCGGTCGGGCATCCGAGCGTGCAGGATCACGTCACGCTCAACGGGTTGCTGTTACCGATTCGGCGGCGGTTCGATCAGTGCGTCTGCTTGCGGCCGGCGTACCTGTATCCCGGCGTCGATAGCCCGCTGCGGAACAAGCCGGGTGGCAGCATCGACATGCTCGTCTTCCGCGAGAACACCGAAGGGGAATATGCCAACATCGGCGGCTTCCTGTATCGCGGGATGCCCGAAGAGACGGCGATTCAGACGAGCGTGTTCACTCGCAAAGGCTGCGAACGGATCATCCGCGCGGCGTTCGAGAAAGCGGCGACTCGGCCGAAGCAGCGCGTCGCGTCGATCACCAAGAGCAACGCTCAAGGCTACGGCATGGTCCTGTGGGATGAATGCTTCGCTCGCATCGCCGCTGAGTTCCCTGCGATCGCCACCGAGTCCTTGCTGATCGACCGCGCCGTGATGGAATTCGTCCGCCGCCCCGAATCGTTCGACGTGGTCGTGGCCAGCAATTTGTTCGGCGACATCCTGACCGACCTCTCGGCGATCATCGTCGGCAGCATGGGCCTCGCCGCCAGCGGCAACATCGACCCGACGCGCCGCCACCCCAGCATGTTCGAGCCGGTCCACTGCTCGGCCCCCGACATCACGGGCAAAGGAATCGCGAATCCGCTCGCCGCGATCCTGTCGGTCGCGATGATGTTCGAGCACATCGGACTCGATGCCGCCGCCGCGAGCATTCACCGAGCGGTGAAAGATCTGTTGGCATCGAGTGAGCCAAGAACGCCAGATTTGGGAGGCCGTGGAACGACAGAGCAAGTCGGCGCTGCGGTGTCCTCGCGGCTGGGATGATGCCCTGACATACCAGTGATGACCTGCAACGCCCATGACATTGTGCAGGGCTGGTATCGCAGTCGGCCATGATTCCGTCTAACTTGTCGCCGAACATTGGGATCCGAACAGGAGATGTCGATCATGAGCGTGACGTTGGATTTGACTCAGGAAGAAATTGCCCAGATCAAAGACATCACGAAGCAAGCCGACGACGCGCAGGCCGTCAGCTTGGCGGCGCGAGAGTTCCTTCGCCGCACTCGGCTGCAAGAGTTGAAGCAGGCGTCGGGCAATGTGGACTATGTCAACAACTGGCGTTTGCTGGAGGCCGCCGAACTTGCCCAGCCGTTGCCGACAAACTGAGCGAGGTCGGCGATGACGACTTGGGTGTTCGTCGATACTTGCATTTGGGAGGCGTTCTTTGAGAAACCGCACTCGGCTGAAAAACGCGCGGTTGACGACCTGCTCGATTCCGATCGCGTGCTGACGATGGGACCAGTCGTTGCCGAAGTTCTGCAAGGATTCCGACGCCGTGATCAAGCCAACTGGGTCGCCTCACGCTTGCGGCTGGCTCACTATTGGGAACCAGATTGGGACGACTGGGTCAATGCCGCGACGCTTGGCCGCAGTCTCGCTGCGAAGGGCCATGTTGTTCCCTTGACCGATTTGATCTTGGCCTCCGTTGCCATGCGCATTGATGCCAGCGTTTACACGATTGACCCGCACTTCGACTTAATTGACGGCTTGAAACGACATTCCCCAGATTGATCGTCAGCATCCGAGTTGGGCGATAGTAGCCGTCGGCCGCGACTCAATTCTTTGCCAAAATCTCTTTCAGCAAGTTCGGCGGTGACATCGGTAGTTTCTCCATGCGCACGCCGACGGCATTTGCAATCGCGTTGGCGACGGCGGCAGGTGGGGGGACAATGGGGACTTCGCCGACGCCGCGGACTCCGAAGGGGTGTTCGGGGTCGGGGACTTCGACCAGGATCGTTTCGATCATCGGGACGTCGTAGATCGTGGGGATGCGGTAGTCGAGGAAGCTCGCGTTGCGCATCACGCCCTTGTCGTCGTAGAAGTATTCTTCGTTGAGCGCCCAGCCGATGCCTTGGACGACTCCCCCTTGCAACTGGCCTTCGACGTAGCTGGGGTGAATCGCGGTGCCGACGTCTTGGCTGATCGTGTAGCGCAGGATTTGAGTCTTGCCGGTGTCGGGATCGACTTCGACATCAACGCAGTGCGTTCCAAAGGCTCCCCCTTGATTGGCTTCGGAAGAGAAGCCGCGGCCGATGACGGGGCCGCCACAGTGATTGACCTGCTCGGCGAGCGCTTTGAACGTGATCGACTTCCTTTCGGGACCGATGAGCGAAGCAGTCGCGACGTCGTAGCGGACTTTGCTCGGATCGACGTCCCACAACCCGGCCGCTCGTTGGACCATTTGGCGTTGGATGTCGAGTCCCGCTTCGTGGGCGGCGATGCCGGTGGCGAAGGTGACTCGGCTGCCGCCGGTGACGTCGTTGTAGCCGACGGCGTCGGTGTCCACGACGTTCGGGTTGATGTCGGTCGCCGTCAGGCCGAGCGTTTCGGCAAGCTGCATGGCGATGCTGGCTCGCGAACCGCCGATGTCGGTCGTGCCGAGGGATAGAGACACGCTGCCATCGGTGTTGACGGTCGCGAACGCGGCACTCTTCAAGCCGCAGTTGAACCAGAAGCCCGACGCGACGCCTCGGCCCACCTTGCCTCCGAATTTTGGCTTCGGCAGCGGCGTCGAGTAGTGCTCACTCTTCTTCAAGTAGTCCACCGTCTCCCACATGCCGATGCGCGGGAAGACCGGGCCATCGACTCGGCGAGTCCCTTGCTTCGCGGCGTTCTTCGCGCGGAATTCGAGCGGGTCCATGCCGAGCTTCTCGCAGATTTCGTCGATGACGGTCTCGACGGCGAATGCTCCGTTGGTCGCGCCAGGGGCTCGATAGGCGTTCGTGCGCGGCTTGTTGACGCAGACGTCGTAGCCATCGACGCTGCCATTCGGCACGTCGTAGCAGGCGAAGGCACACATCGCCGCCATGCCGATCGGCGAACCGGGGAACGCCCCGGCATCGAACGCCATGTAGGCGGTGCCGGCCGTGATCTTGCCTTCGCCATCGACTCCGATCTTGACCTTCATGTACGACGCGGGCGTCGGGCCGGTCGCTTCGAGCACGGCCGCTCGATCCATCACCAGCTTGACCGGCTTGCCGCTCTTCTTCGACAGAGCGCACGCGACCGGATCGAGGTACACGGAAATCTTCCCGCCGAAGCCGCCGCCGATTTCGGTCGGCACGACTTTGATATTCCCCAACGGAACGCCGAGCAGTTCGGCGCACTGCTGCCGCACCGTGAACGTCCCCTGCGTGCAGCACCAAATCGTGATGCGGTTGTCCGGGTTCCAAACGGCGGTCGCGGCATGCGGTTCGATGTAGCCTTGATGCACGGTGCCGGTTGTGAACTCTCGCTCGACGACGAACTTCGCCTTTGCGAATCCGTCGGCGACATTCCCCTTCTCGAAATGAAAATGCTTGGCGACGTTCGTTGGCTTGTCACTCGTCGTGCCCGCCCCGACTTCTTCGCAGCGGACGTCGTCGTTGAGCACAAACGCCGTCGGCTTCATCGCCTCGCGGACATCGAGCAACACCGGCAGCGGTTCGTATTCGACCTCGATCAACTTCACCGCTTCCTCGGCGATGTGGATGTTGTCCGCCGCGACCGCCGCGATCGCGTGCCCCTTGTAGAGCACCTTCTCGCGAGCCAACACGTTCCGCGTGAGGTGCGCCATGCAGACCGCACCCTCACCAAGCTGAGCAATCCGATCCCCCGGATTCGGCAAGTCCGCCGCCGTCACGACTGCTCGAACGCCGGGCAGCTTCTCCGCCTTCGACGTGTCGATCCGCTTGATCTTCGCGTGAGCGTGCGGACTCCGCAGCATCGCCGCGTACAGCATCCCCTGAATCTTCGTGTCCGCTCCGTAGCGAGCACGCCCGGTGACCTTATCGACGCCATCGTGCCGAACGGGACGAGTGCCGATGACTTTGTATTTGCTGGCTGTAGCCATGTGAGTTTTCCTTTACTTGTGAAATCAAATTACGGGATCAGACGAAATCGTCGTGGTCTAATCGGTTTCAGCGTAACGACCGGAGGTTTTCCCTTCGGCCATTCGAGTGATTTATGTCGTTCTAGCCAGTTGCGAATCAGGCCGCCGCGATCACGAAACTCCGGGCACTTGTTCCAGAAGCCGGCGGTGATTTTGAATTCATGAACCTGGCCATCCATCTCAACGTCGATGGTCGCCCAATTCTCCTGGAAGTATTGATCTCGATTCTTGATGCCAACACGGATTCCGAAAGTTGGGTGCGGACCGCCGCTCGACCAAGCTGTTCCATCCATCGTTTCACCGCCAGTGATAGAAGGGTCTCTCAGGTTGTTGCCCAATTCTCGACGCTCAATCCCGGCACTGCCGAGAAGTCGCTGTCCTTGGTGACGACCGTGCAACTGCCAAGGCACAATGCGACAGCGGCAATTTGAATGTCGATTTGCTGCATTGGCCGTCCGGCTCGCCGTAAGACTGCGAAGATGCGTCCAAATTCTTCTGCTGCATCAAGGTCGAATGGCCAGATGGTGAGCGAATCCAGGTTGTGAATCAGCTTGGTCCGGTTTCGTTCGCGCGACGCGCTAAGTTCAACGCCGGAAAATAATTCACCGGCAATCGGGGGGCAGACACCGATCCGCGCACCAGCCTTGGCGAGACGGGACGCTCGTTCGTGAATCCCATGTCGCCGATTGATGTAATCGCTGGCAATGCCTGTATCGAGCATGTATCGGGTCATGGCTCCAGTCCCATTTGCTTGCGAACGGCAGCTAGCGTCACTTCTCGCATCGCTGCACGGGCGGCGGCGATCTCGGCTTCATCCTCGGCGGTCAATTCCAGCGGCTCGACAGCGTCCATCCGCCGGAGAATCTCTTCGCGATTCTCTGGCGTGTCTGGCCAGTCCTCCTCACGCATGCCGTATTCCAGGGCCACGCGCACGCGGCAACCCTCTGGCCAATCGACTTGCTTGTCGAGATCGACTCGGCCGGCGTGATAGGTACCTTCAATGGTCGTTGTGGACATGTTGTTGCCTCCTTTCGGTGAGGCGCTGCGGAATCAATGACAACCCTTTTCGTGGCAGTTCTTCATGTAGTGGTCTTGCCATTGCGTGGCGGCGTCTTGGACGGCTCGGACGATTTTGTCGTAGCCGGTGCAGCGGCAGAGGTTGCCCGCGAGGTTAAAGCGGATTTCCTCCTCGGTCGGCTTCGGGTTTTGCGACAGGAACCATTCGCTCTGCATAATGAAACCGGGCGTGCAGATGCCGCACTGCAACGCGGCTCCCTCGAGGAACGCTTTTTGGATCGGGTCTAGCCCTGCCGCCGTGGCGACTCCTTCGATCGTGCGGACGGTGGCCCCTTCGGCCTCGACCGCCAGCACGAGGCAGCTAACGACCGGGCGGCCGTTGAGGATGACTGTGCAAGCTCCGCAGTTGCCGTTCGAGCAACCTTCTTTCGTGCCGGTCAGGTCCATGTTGTCACGCAAGACTTCGAGCAACGTCTGGCGCGGTTCGCAGAGAAATTCGGTTTGGTTGCCGTTGAGTGTGGTGGTGACGACTCGTTTCTTGGCCATGATTTCCTTTCAGGTAAATCCCAAGGTCCAAAACCTAATGTCCAAAGAAATCCCAATTCTCAAATCCCAAAAGTCAAAAAGGCGACAGTTCATCTCTTGGTTGGAGACGGTTAGTCGTTCTTTCGGCCTCGCAGGATTGCACTGAAAATCAGGACGAGTTCTTTGGCTTCTTGCCAGAGTGGTCGAGCCGCTTCTTTCAGTTGCGGTTCGGCTCTGGCGATCATGCGAAGCCAATGTTTGGTTTCCTTGGATTCACGTTGGCAAATTCGGACGCGGTGTTTGAAGTCTCGTTTGGAACTCGAATTATCGGCTTCTCCGTAGTTCGCTCCGACACTGGTGCCAGAGCGAACAATTTGGCTGATCAACGGAGTCGTAATCAGATTGACTGGAATGGTCTTCGCAAAGTCGATGTTGGATTCTCCGAACTTGGCCGTCCTCTCCTCCAAGTCGTATCGCGGCCCCTGATCGCTCATTTTGGACCTTTGGATTTGGGACTTGGACATTCCTTGGACATTAGGTTTTGGAAATTAGGATTTCCTCAGTGTCCGACTTTGCAATCGACGTGTTCGCCGCGAGCACGCGCGACAGCGGCTTTGAGAACTCGTTCCGTCAGCACGCCGGTGATGTGCAAGCGGAATTCTTTCGTGCCTCGCATATCGTCGATCGGGACCGCAATCGCGCGAGCAGCGGCTGCGGCTTTTCCGATCGTTTCATCGTTCACCGGTTGACCGGCAAGCCCATCGCTGGCGGCTTTCGCGAACAACGGTGTCGGGGCAACTGCTCCCAGCGCGATGCGGGCGGAGACGAACTTGTCTTTCGCATCGTTCAACACGACCGAGGCTCCGACGCCGACGACTGCGATGTCCATTTCGTTGCGTGGGATGAAGCGGCGGTAGTGCGAGCCACTGTTGGCTGGCCGCGCGGGGAATTTCAGTTCGACAAGCAGTTCGCCCGGTTGCAAAACATTCTTGCCAGGACCGGTGCAGAAGTCATCGACCGCGACGGTGCGAGTACCCTTCGGTCCCGAGATCACGGCGACCGCTCCGAGCGAGATCAGCGACGGAGTCGAATCAGCGGCCGGTCCGGAGTTGCACAAGTTTCCGCCGACGGAGCCTCGGCTTTGAATCTGCACGCCACCGATGATGCGGCAACTGTCGGCCAACGCGGCGTAGTCCGATACGATGCCGCAGTGCCCGTAAACCTGACAGCACGGCACGGCGGCTCCGAGTCGCAAGCCCGTCGCGGTATGTTCCAGCACGTTGAGTTCGGCGATCTTCTTGACGTCGATCAGCACGTCGGGAGTCAGTCGGCCGACTCGAACTTGGTCAATGAGGTCGGTTCCGCCGGCCAAGCAGCGGGCCGAGCCGTTGTGTCTGGCCGCCAGTTCAATCGCAGCGGCGAGGGTCGTCGGAGCTTCGTACTCAAAGTCGCGCATCGGGGGTGCCTTTCCAAAATGACTGACGGCGAAGCGAACGGGGCTTAGAGTATCGCCCAACACGCAGACGGCAAGGCAGTGAAAGTCGATCAGAGGACCATCCCGGCACCAAGCCCTCAAACCTGCTGATGGGAGAACGTCAATGACCAGAAATTGGATCGCGATCGCGGCTGTCTTTGGGACGATGTGGATAGGCTCTGCACGCGGAGCCGATGTTGCGTGGCTTGCGGAAGTCACCAAAGTTCCGGCCAATCCGCCGCGAGACCGGTTGGACAAGTTGCTGCCGTTGCTCGTCGATGAAAGTGGCAACGCGATCGCGACTCGCGAAGGTTGGGAACCGCAGCGAACGAAAGTCCGCGACGAGTGGCGGAAGTTTCTCGGCCCGATGCCGGAGCCTCGGCCAGCAGTGAAGTTGGAGGTGCTCAAGACCGAGTCGCTGGATGGCATTGAGCGGCAGCTCGTGCGGTACGAAGGAGAGCCGGGGTTATTCGTCGAGGGCTACTTGTTGTGGCCGACAGCCGCCAACAACAGTGGCAAGCAGCGAGCCGGGATCGTCGCCTTGCATCAAACGACGAATGCCAGCATCGACGAAGTGGCCGGCGTGAGCGGGCCGGACTCGATGCAGATTGGATTGAAGCTGGCGAAGCGTGGGTTCGTCGTGTTCTGCCCGCGCTGCTTCTTGTGGCAGAGCGTGAAAGACTTCAACGACGCGGTGGCCAAGAATCGCGAGCGACATCCGAACTCGCTGGGCATGGCGAAGATGTTGTACGACGCGGTGCGTGGTGTGGATGTGTTGGTCTCGCTGCCGGGCGTCGACACCAAGCGGATCGGCGCGGTAGGGCATTCGCTCGGTGCGAAGGAAGCGTTGTACCTCGCGGCGTTCGATGAACGGATCACAGCCGCCGTTGCCAGCGAAGGGGGAACCGCCTTTCGATCGACGAACTGGGATGCACCGTGGTATCTCGGTCCCGCAATCCGCGATGAAGACTTTCCACTCAACCATCATCAACTGCTGGCGCTGATCGCGCCGCGGCCGTTCTTGATCCTCGGCGGTGAATCGGGCAGCGGTGCGGCGGACGGAGAACGCAGTTGGCCGCTGCTTCAAGAAGCGCTGCCCGTCTGGCGGTTGTATGGCGAGCCGACTCGGCTGGGGCTGCTCAATCACCGGCAGGGACATTCGATCTCGCCTGAGTCGTACTCGAAGATCGCCGAGTGGTTGGAGACGTATCTGAAGTGATTGCGATGATCACTGGGCGAGCGGCTGGGCGTCAGCCCGCCGAGCGAATCGCAAATTGATGGACGAAACAAACACTCGGTGGGCTGACACCGTCCGGATCGCCAAACCCTGCGAGAAATCGCACAGGTGTTTCCAACAAACCGCGTTCGTCTGAAGGATTGGTTCTGTCAATACAGTTCCGTATTGTGCTCTCTCTTCGCGAACTTCGCGGCCTTCTGTTCAAAAACAATTTTGCATTTGGAACAAAAGGTCGCAGAGAACGCGAAGGAAGATAGACATTAGAAGTTCCAAGGAGTTGCGAGATGGCGATCAATCCTCACCAATCGAGTCTGTGTCGAAGTCACACGGTGGTTTGTCGATTGCGCCTGGCGATCCTCTATTGGTTGAGCGGCAGTCTGGCCGTGAACGCTGCGGAACCTGACTTCGCGGTGTTCGAGAAAACCTATGCGACCGACGTGCGGCCGCTCGTGGTGCGGACGTGTGGAGAATGTCATTCTGAGACGTTGGCCGAGGCGGAAATCAATCTGCTGTCGTTTGCCACGTTTGGCGATGTAAGGAAGGAAGTTCGCACCTGGCAGAAGGTCGGCGAGATGCTCGACAGCGGGCAGATGCCGCCGCCAGAGGCGAAGCAGCAACTCAGCGATTCCGAACGCTCGAAGTTGCGCGATTGGGTGAAGCGGTATTTGAAAGAAGAAGCCAAACGGTTCGCCGGTGATCCGGGACCAGTTGTGCTCCGACGGCTGAGTAACGCGGAATACACCTACGCGCTGCGCGACCTCACCGGCGTCGATTCGTTGCAGCCGGCGCGCGAGTTTCCCGTCGATAGCGCGGCGGGCGAGGGGTTCACGAACGCCGGGCATGCGCTGGCGATGTCTCCGTCGTTGTTGACGAAATATCTCGACGCCGGTAAAGAGATCGCCGCGCACGCGGCCCTGTTGCCGGACGGAATTCGCTTCTCACCGAATACGACTCGACGCGATTGGACCGAGGAATTGCTTACGGAGATTCGCGCGTTCTACCGCGAGTTTACTGACGGCCAAGGCGGCTCGAAGGTGAACCTGCAAGGGATCGTCTTCGATACGAACGTCGGAGGACGACTACCGGTCGAGAAGTATTTTGCGGCGACGCTCGCCGAACGAGACGCTTTGCAGAGCGGTAAGAAGAGCATCGAAGCTGTCGCGAACGAACGCGGGTTGCGAGCGAAGTATCTTGGTGGGTTGTGGAGGTTGATGACCGTAGGTGGGACACTCTTGCCCGACCCGAACGGCGAGAAGGCAGGAACGGGCAAGAGTGCCCCTCCTACGTCCCTTTTGATCGACGGCTTGCGAGCACGTTGGAAGACAGCAAAACCAGAGGACGCCCCGGCCCTCGCGGCAGAGGTCGCCCGCTGGCAGCAGGCGTTGTGGCGATTCACGAGCGTCGGGCACATCGGCAAAGTCGGTGGGCCGAAGGCGTGGATGGAGCCGGTTGCTCCGATCACCGCGCGGCATGAGATGAAACTGAAATTGCCGGCCGTTCCCGAAGGTCAGGACGTCGTCTTGTATCTCTCAGCCGGAGATGCCGGTGACGGCAACGAACAAGACTTCGCGATCTGGGATCGACCTCGATTCGTTGCTCCGGGCCGGCCCGATCTGTTGCTGCGTGATGTGAGGCCGGTGTCCCGCGAACTCGCGGCACGGCGCGAGCGATTGTTTGCCACCGCGGCGAAGTGTCTCGCGGCCGCAGCGGATGTGAGCGCGGCACAAGACGCGATCGATGTGAAGCAACTCGCGCAGAAACACGGTGTCGAAGTCGATGCGTTGGGAGCGTGGCTGGATTACCTCGGCATCGGTGCGGGGGGAGCGGCGAAGATCGGCACGCCGATCACACGAAAGCTCGAAAGCTCGTCCGGCTACGATTTTGTCAAAGGCTGGGTCGGCGACGAGGCACTCAGCGTGGTGGCGAACTCGTCCGATCAACATGTGCGCATCCCTGGCAACATGGCTCCGCACAGCGTCGCCGTGCATCCGACGCCGACGCTTTCGGTCGCCGTCGGTTGGCGCAGCCCGGCGGCGGCGACGCTGCGCATTGAAGGTCAGGTGCAACACGCTCACCCGGAATGCGGTAACGGTGTCGTCTGGTCGCTCGAATTGAAGCGAGGCAACTCGCGGCAACGATTGGCGGCGGGGACGGCTCAGGGGCCGAACAAGAACAAGATCGGGCCACTCGAAAAGATTGCCGTGAGACCCGGCGATCTGGTCTCGCTGGTGATCGGTCCGCGTGATGGCAATCACTCGTGCGATTTGACCTCGATCGACTTCTCGCTGAACGACGGTACGCGTGAATGGAGTCTCGGCCGCGAGATCTCGCCGGAGATCCTCTCCGGCAATCCACACAAGGATTCGCACGGCAACGCGGATGTGTGGCACTTCTATTCCGAGCCGGCGAACGGCTCGACCGGCCACGTCATCGCGGCCGGTTCGGTGCTGGCCCGCTGGCAATCGGCCGCGAGTGCGGAAGAGAAGCAACGGCTCGCTGACGAAGTGCAGCGCTTGCTGCAAGGAGGCGCGTCGTCGCTGCCGAAGGATTCGCCGGACGTCGCGCTGTATCGGCAACTGACGTCGCTGGGTGGACCGTTGCTTGCATCGGCGTTGAAAACAGTCTCGGCTGCGCAGGCTGGCGGGGCGACTGATGACAAAGAAAACAAGTTTGGTCTCGATCCCGGTTTATTCGGAAAGCATCCGAACGGCGCGCCCGTTGAGCCGGCCAGCCTCTGCGTGGCAGCCCCGTCGGTCATCGAAGTACGGCTGCCAGCCGACCTCGTCGCCGGGGCGGAGTTCGTCACGTCAGGCATTTTGCACGCTGAGACCGCCAAAGAAGGGAGCGTGCAGTTCCAAGTCCTGACTACTAAGCCGGAGACCGCATCGGGCCTGCAAGCGACCGCCGCGATCGAGACCAACGCGAACGGTCCGTGGACCTCCAACAATCGCGGCGTCTCGCACACGACGCCGGTCGTGGCCAACGACGGTAGCGCCGCACGCCGCCGCATCGAATCTGCGTTTGACGAATTCCGTCGCTGGTTCCCGGCCGCACTCTGCTACACAAAGATCGTCCCGGTCGATGAGGTCGTCACGCTGACGTTGTTCTATCGCGAGGACGATCACCTCCGCCGGCTCATGCTGGATGAAGCCGAGGCCGCGCGGCTTGATCGGTTGTGGGACGAGATGCACTTCGTCAGCCACGATTCGCTGACGCTGGTCGATGCGCTCGAGCAACTCATTCAATACGCGACTCAAGACGCCGACCCAAAAGTCTTTGAACCGCTGCGAAAGCCGTTCGGCGAACGAGCGGACGCATTCCGACGCCGGCTGGTGGAAACCGAACCGAAACACGTCGAGTCTGTCTTGGAGTTCGCCGCGCGAGCGTATCGCCGTCCGCTGCGGCAGACCGAATCGGTCGGTTTGCGTGCGCTGTATCGCTCGCTGCGAGATCAAGAACTCCCGCACGACGACGCGATCCGGTTGATGCTCGCTCGGGTGCTCGTTTCGCCAGAGTTTCTGTATCGGCCGGAGAGGCTCGTGGCGGACGCTGCTAGCGTCCGATCCGATGCTGGCAGCATCGGCCACGACGAACTCGCCACGCGACTGAGCTTCTTCCTCTGGTCGTCAATTCCCGACGTCGAGCTTCGCGAAGTTGCCGCCAGCAAGAAACTTCACGAGCCAGAAACGCTCCTCGCACAAACTCGCCGCATGTCACGCGACGCTCGCGTCCGCCGGCTGGCTACGGAGTTTGCCTGCCAATGGCTGCACATCTACGACTTCGACAACCACGACGAAAAAAGCGAAGCCACATTCCCGACGTTCAACGCCCTACGCGGCGCGATGTATGAAGAGTCGATCCGATTCTTCATGAATCTCGTTCAACGAGATGGATCGGTGCTGGAACTGCTCGACGCCAATCACACGTTTGTGAATGAAGAACTCGCAAAGCATTACGGCATTCCGTGGGAAAGTAGCCGGCAGACTCCGTCTGCCGACGGCACACGGAGTGTGCCTGCTACGACGGAATGGCGGCGCGTCGAAGGCATCAAGCAACACGGTCGAGGCGGCATCCTCGGTATGGCCAGCACGCTGTCGAAGCAATCCGGCGCATCGCGTACCAGTCCCATCCTGCGCGGCAACTGGGTCAGTGAAGTGCTGCTCCATGAGAAGCTGCCGAAGCCTCCGAAAGGAGTGCCGCAACTCCCCGACGTCGTTCCGGCCGGGCTGACCGAGCGACAACTGATTGAGAAACACAGCTCCGTCGCCGCGTGTGCGAAGTGCCACGCGCGCATCGACCCGTTCGGCTTCTCGCTGGAGATTTTTGACGGCATTGGTCGTTCCCGTGCGACCGCTCAACCGCCGATCGACACGCGCACGAAACTGCTCGACGGAACCGAGATCAATGGCCTCGACGGGCTGCGGTCGTATCTGCTGACTACTCGCCGAGACGATTTCGTCCGACAGTTCTGTCGCAAGCTGCTGGGCTATGCCCTCGGCCGAGCGGTCGAACTCTCCGATGAACCGCTGCTCGATGAGATGCAGGTACGGCTGAAAGCGAACGGCTACCGTATGAGTGTGGCGATTGAGGAAGTCGTGCAGAGTCCGCAGTTCACGAAGATTCGGACGAAAGTCGATTAACGTGATTCTCAGAGCTGCAAAGTACGAATCCTTTCGGCGAGCGGGGCGGCGTCAGCC
>SXGU01222092.1_pt1 | contig 22827 bp, 20 predicted proteins | sample 3174531 | NCBI WGS metagenome assembly SXGU01 (sample SAMN11356863, study PRJNA531348) | freshwater metagenome | isolation source: freshwater sample F1-140 | place: China: Fuxian Lake, Yuxi | collected 2017-12-25
CGACGACCACTTGGGAACGGAAGTCGGCTTCGGGCTTGAGAAGCATCGGGTTCCTGTCGGACGTGTGGCGGAATAGGCGCAGCTATCGCTTGCAACATCTGTGCCCTTCCGATCTCACCCCCATTGGCTTCGGCGTAGGAGTCAAGCGACACGTTCTCGGACTTGGTTGGCGCAACGCACAACCTACCGTCGTGCAAGATCATGCAAAGCGCGTTGACCGGGGAGAGACTTTCCGACATTGGACGCGGTGCCCCCGATGAGTAGGACGCGCGCGATGGGCGACCTCGAACTGTCGTGGGCAGATGAGAGCAGGTCGGGCATGGAGCGGCTTGTCCGGAAGGTCCGCCTCGCCCCCCAAGGGTTTTCACAACGGTGGAGGCCTAAGCCAGCGTTCGATCAGGGATGCAGTGACTGGGGTTACGGCGATCTCGCCTTGCATTCCCGGCATCATCACCGCGCTCGCGACCATTGTTCGGTCACGGATATTGATGATCGAAAACCCACTCCCGGTGATTGACCGAAACGTCTCTGCCGGCCAACATGGATCGAGGGCATATGCAACCGCCGGTCCAGACCAGACCGGCACTCCGGCGAACACTCCGGCGGATGGGTGGTGGACGTGCCCTGCGAGGATGCCGATGACGTCGGTTCCGTTTATCGTGTCGTGGAATTCCTCGACATCGAAAAGGAGAATTTGGTTCAAGGCATCCACAACGCCCCGGGTCGGAGGATGGTGCATCACCAGGACGGTCCCTGCCTCGGCACGCGTCCCGAGTTGCAGTTTGAGCCAACCAAGTTGGTCGTGTCCAAGACGCCCGTATGGCCTGCCGGGAACGAGGGTGTCCAGAACTATGATCCGCAGCGGACCGATGGTGACGACGTCGTTGTGCAGTTCTGTCAATGGCGGGCGTTTGAGCAGGTCATTGCGGAACGCTTCACGCGCATCGTGGTTGCCTAGTGCTAACGCGACCGGAACGCCGTACACCTCTTGAAGGTTCTCTACTACGACGGCCAATCTCCGGTAGCTCTCTGGTTCGCCACCGTTCGCCAGGTCACCCGCGAAGATGAACCCATCCGGCTTGATTCGACTTGCGGCAATCCGGGCAAGGACGGCATTGAGGTTTGCAAACGTGTCTTCGCCGTCCAGGCGGTCATCGGATTCCGGCTGGATATGTGTGTCGGCGATCAGGATTAGGGTCTGGTCTGCCGCCATTTCTGGTCTCTCCAGTTCTTGGGCCGATGATCTCATGTCTCGATCACGGGTACCGCTCCACAACGTCACCTGTGAGTTCCATCGACGTGATCCGGATCGGGGCGCCCTCGGAACGTGTTTTCACAGGATGACATCGCGTCTGCGTTGGTCGGCCGTGGCGCGGATCGGATGGCGCCACGGCCTTGCAACACTTGGTACGCGCTGGGTCGGGAGTTGTAACCCCACCGACCTCAACGCGTCTAGTCTTGCATTGATCCCCTGTGCAATCGATAGACGGGTCTCACGAGATTTCCCGCTATACGGTGCCATGCCGACGCGACGCGGTTGCGCTGCTTCTGCCCGCGAACATCGCCACGAGACACTTGTGCCGTAGCTTTACGGGCATGGGTCCGGGATTGGTCACGGGAGACCATGGGGCGGTGAGGTTCGCTGGATGGAATTTCCGCCAGGTCGTTTGTCATCTGTGCGCTTGGTGGGCCGGTGACGCCAGTGTCATGGGCAACCCCTCCGCCGCGACCCAAGAAACCTTGCCGCTTCACCGCGACACCCTTTTCCACGCCCCGTTTCACCGGGTAAGACCGACAGAATACGTGGTGCCCGTCTCGATGAAACCGCACTGTCACGGAGCGGTATCGACCATCAGTATTCCTATCAGTACCATTGAGACACGTTATGCGGTTCCCATCGATCATCTCGTCATTGTGTCTGATTTGCCTTTCGGTCGTGTCGGCCGCGGGATGGATGGGTGTGCGTTTGGACGGCCCCTCAGTGGCGCGTGCAGCATCGACTTCATCTGTTCGCCCACATGTCGGGCCGGATCAAGGACTGACCTCCGAGGGTCGGCGTCGGAATGCTTGGCAACCGTCGCCCGTGCCTGCGGGGGTGGCCAAGGGCCAAAAAGCGGCGGGCGAACAGCCCAGGGCACTAGGTTCCGACGATGCCCCGCAAGACGCTCGGCGCCGTGAGGCTTGGCAACCGTCGCCAGTGCCGGTGCAGGGCAGCGGTGCCGTAAACGGAACTTTAGTAAAGCCGGTTGCGGTCGGTCGCGTTCAGGCGCTTCCGGCAACGGTTCCCGTAATCGTGCCCGGGCGCACTGACACCACCACCGCGGGTGGGTCAGGTGATGCGGCCAACAGACAACCGAGTGGCATATGGACCACGCTTACACGCGTAGTTTCAGTCATCCAAAATCCATCGCGAGACGTGGGGCGCATTGTTCACCAAATCGTCAACGTAATCACGGACACAAGCGGTGAGGGTGAACCGCTGTCGGGAATGACGTATCTCAACTATGACGACTTGCTGACCACCGAACGTGTCGAGGCCATTTACGGCAGGGGGGTCATGCCGACGCGTCGCGGCCAATGGCACTACGAACAGGTCGACAGCCGTGCGCTAGGGTCAAGTCAGCAGCTGTTGGTGTGGACACCTGCCGGATACGAGAATTCGCTGTCGAGACTACCAACCCTTTACCTCCTTCACGGCGCGGGTGGGCCGGGCGGGTTCGGGGTGGACGAATGGCTTGGTTACGCCATCACCGAGGACCTCGACCGACTGGTCGATCAGCGGATCATCGAACCGATGATCGTTGTCCTGCCGGACGGCCAACAGGGTTACTGGACCAACCACGCAAATGGCGGTCCCCAGTGGGCGGATTTCGTCACCAACGACGTCGTTCCGTATGTAGATGCTCACTTCCGAACCGATGCGCGTCGCGAGCGTCGGGCGATAGGGGGGCTTTCGATGGGTGCTCACGGGGCGATGCAGATTGCTTATCGGCGACCTGAGCTTTTCTCGGTGGCTGGCGCCCACAGTCCAACGATCAGGCCATTTGAGGACAGTCCGGAGTTTTTCGGCGACGAGGCACACTTCCGCCTCTACGATCCATTGACGCTCGTCCGGACATCCAATAGCGCCAAACGCGTCCTGACGTGGATTGATCTTGGCAATGAAGACAAGTTCCGAGCGACCACCGCCGAGATGAGGCAGGCACTTCTCTCCCGCCATGCGCCTCTGGAATTTCATGTGTTCGAGGGTGAGCATGAGGGGTGGTATTGGATGGGCTACCTTCCGGAGTACCTCGGCTTCTACTCACGTGCGCTGTATTCCAAGAGGTTCACACCCGACGGGGCGCCGGACGTTACGGACCGCGCAGCGCTCCTTACGGCCTCAGCGCAGTCAGGTCGATGAAGTCAGACCCTGACCACCTGGAAGGCTTTCCGGATGGCATTTGGGTGTCGGGAAGAAGCATTCTGGTGGTGGGTGATACCGTTTGACGCGATGGATCATCCTCGGATGCGTGTAGGATCCGTTCACTCAAACCACCACACGTCTTGTGAACCCGCCCAGATCAAGACCTCTTCATGAGCGGATCGCAATCGAATGCTGGCGACAAGGATCCGAAACGTCGGGATGGCAAGAAGCCCGAACCCGCGGGGTCAACGTTCGTCCCTCGTTTTCCAGGTGATCACCCGGGGCTCGACGACATTTCGGTTCGTCTGCCTACGCCGTATCAAGCCCTTGATTACGCCACGGTTGTACCTTCCGAACCGGAACGCGGATTGACTGAACCGGTTGCGAGGCCAAGCGCACCAGCGACGGGTTCACTCGAGCGTTCTGGGCGCGACCTGCGCCTCGATGCACTTCGGGGGTGGTGTGCCGTAGCGATGGTGATCGACCACTTTGGTGGTGCATCGTGGTTATACGTATTCACGGGTGGCAATACGTTCTTTGCATCAGCTGCCGAGGGCTTCATCTTCCTGTCGGGCCTCTTGGTGGGTCAGATCTACGGCGCAAGGATTGCCCGGGACGGTCTTGCTTCGGCCCAGATCCGGCTGCTGGGGCGCGCCGCAACCTTGTACGGGATGACCATTGGTCTCACTTTCCTGTTCATAGGTCTGTCACGCTTCGCGTCAATGCCGTGGTTACAGGACGAGACGCCCGTTTCGCCGAAACTCGTGGTGAGCTTGGTGACACTACATCACACATATTACCTCGTAGATGTGATGTTACTATATACAATTGTTATGTTGCATGCTCCAGGAGCTCTACTGTTACTTCACTCTAAGAAAACCGTATGGGTCGCTGGACTGACTGTCGGTCTCTGGGGCGTCTATCAGGTGTTTCCGCTCCAGGCACAATTTCCATGGTCAATCGTGAACAACGACACGTTCCAGGTGCCGGCATGGCAACTTTGGTTCTTCATCGGCATGATTGTCGGCTACCACCGGGACGTGGTGCGTAAATGGTTGCACCAATTCCCGCTTCCCGTCATCACCGGAATACTGGCCGTACTTGCCCTGATGACAATCTGGCTCTACGCAACAGATGGCGCATTCCTTGCAGAAGTCCTTCAAGCGCCGAGTGGGCGGGAAGTGCTGGCTGTGCTGTTCGACAAGCGCGTTGCGCGTGTCGGACGGGTGGTGGCGTTCGGCATCTGGTTTCCCCTCCTCTACCTGATCCTGACATTGGTCGGGAGGCCAATCCTTCGCGGTCTAGGGTGGTTGCTTGTGCCTTTCGGCCAGAATGCCCTTTATGTGTACGCCCTACACCTGTTCGCCGTGTATCTTGGTGCGCTCGCCCTCCCCTATGTCCCCGGCTTTGACCGCTTCAATCCGTTGCACAACACGCCGGTCCAAATCTTGGCGGTTGCACTTATCTGGATTGCAGTGCGATTCAGGCTGTTCTTCGACGTAGTCCCAAGGTAGGGACTGATCAGGAGGTTTCCAAGTTACCGCCGACACCGTTGAAAGATGGGTTAGCCGCACTGCCCGCTTGCGCGTGTAGGACTTGCCTGTCTCCAAGAATTGCGCACCACAAGGGGCTATTCTGATCGACGGCTATTGTGCGACGTAACGGCCAACCAATCGCCAGAACAGGTTGGATGGTTCGCGCGCCTTGTCACCATTCGTCGGGGTGATGCGCAGGGGTGTTCTTCCTGATTGAAGTGGCATGGAACTTGACAGGGTAGTCATGGTGTCACCGGATGTATCCCGGGGCCACGGCGCCACCGCTGAGGTGCGGGAAGGCGGCGGAGTACTCAGCACTGGCGGGAGCCCGATCATCGCAACCCCTCCCAACGGGTTTTTGGCTGTATCAACCGGCAGAACCCGGACGGCGTTGGAACCGGTTCGTGACTGGTCCGCGTCGACGGTTGCCGACAGGAACCTCACGGCATCGTCGATTGCCCGCGGTGGGAGCTCGTGACCTACGCCAGTGGTCTTGAATAGTCGGGTCACACATCCCGCGTCTTGAACGGCGCGTGCGAACCTCTCCGCACGTTCCAGTCGGTTCTTGCCTTGGTACGTGTCCCATTGGCGAGGTACGTCGGCATCCTTGCTATCGAGCTCACCGACGCCAATCCAGTAGCTGACCTTTCTGACGGCGTCGAGGACTACCGGTCGGCCGAGCTTCTGCTCAATCCCCTCTGACCCAAAGGGAAACGGCGCGGGAACGGGCCCGGAGGGAGAGGGAACGGTGCGGGTGGGCAACGTGTAAGTGCCGGCAGAGGCGGCCCCGACCCCAATGACGCGGTCAGGGTAGATCATGCCGAGGCGCGTGGCAGTCTGTGCTCCGCGCGAAAATCCGAACGTCAGGAAGCGGGGCGCGATGGAGACCCCGGCATCGTCTCTGACGTGAGCTATGACGTCCATGACTTGCCGAACAATCCTGGCCTCGGACTTGGCCAACAGGTCTGGTTCACGCCATTCACCGTAGTCGAGTGTCGGTGCGATGATGACCCAGTTCCGAGCCTGTGCGAATGGCATCAGTTGCCCGCCAATTGCGTCCCCCTTCTGTCCCATCCCGTGAAGGGCGATGACTGCGACACGCGGTACGTTTGGTCCCGCCGGCACGAAGACCCAGAATGCCGGTCGCTCCCCATTGGCTGGCACGGAAATCTCCCGCGCGGATGCGGATTGCAGAACCGCCCCGGCGTTTTGGAATTCAAACCCGAAATCAGAATCGCCGATGGCCATTGCGTGGGTGGTTGTGGCCGTGCACAAGATGTAAACAACCAATGAGAGCCCAACCACCACTGTGAGGGTAAGTCGATGTCCAGCTGCTGTTGAAGCTGACCGCGGGCGTCTCTGAATGTCAGCGCTAAGCAGCTCAACCATTCTTGCTCACACTATCCCGCGCTACCCAAAGTACGGACGGTGCCCTGATCGCTCTATCGGGAGCATCAACGACCGAGGCACTCATCATTGTCAGCACCCAGATCAGCTTTGATCGGTAAAAATCGTACGCCAAAACCAGTTCGATTGCAACGTCTTTGTAACCCGCGCGTGAACAGTCAGGTGTCTCGTCTCCTGATCGTTGCGTAGCTTGCCACGCATGCTCAACGGCGCGTCAAGCACGCCAGTTCGAGCGCGCCGGAGCGTCTGCGAAGGTTGCGCCAGCCAGGTCACCTCGCTGCTGGCGGTTTCCAGTGGGTGGCCGGTGTTACACTGCAAGTGGGTGTGGGCTTCTGGTGCCTCGCCGTTGCGCCCTGCACATGGTAAACGGGGCGGTTGGGATGCCGGGATACGGCTTCCCTGCACACTGCCGTAAGGCAAGGAGTAGTTGCGCTGTCGTACGAGGACCGCACCATCACATGCGTCGATTGCGGGAAGCCATTCATCTTCACCGCGGGTGAGCAAGCATTCTTTGCCGAGAAGGGTTTCGGTGGCGGACCGAAACGATGCCCGCAATGTCGGGCTGCACGACGCGCTGAACGTGAGGGTGGTGCCCCGGCTCCCGCCCGCCCGCCCGGTGCGCTTGGCACTGCTCCAACCGGTGCGCCACCTTCCGGTCCTCGTCCCGTCGGCACTGGCCCCCGCCCTGGCGGTTTCGGAGGTCCACGTCCGGGCGGTGTAGGAGGCCCACGGCCGGCGGGCGCGGGCGTCGGCGGTGTTCCTGCCCCATTCATGCGTGGCCGTGGAGGCCCGCGAGCGATCGTGCCTGTCGATGAGCCTTTCCGGGTGAATGACCGGATACGGGTACCAGAGGTGCGTGTAATTCTGGAAGACGACGACGGCAACGAGGAAAACCTCGGTGTGATGCCAACGTATCAGGCAAGACGTCTAGCTGAGGAACGCGACTTGGACCTCGTCGAGGTGGCCCCACAGGCGCAGCCGCCTGTCTGCAAGGTCATGGACTACGGCCGGTTCAAGTACTCAATGGAACGGAAGCAGCGTGAGGCACATCGTGCCGGACGCGCCGGGCGTGCGGCCTCGGAAATGAAGGACGTCCAGCTGTCCCCTCGGATCGACGACCATGACTTGCAGGTCAAGGTTGACCGTGCCCTTGAGTTCCTTACCGATGGGCACCCCGTCCGGATGGTGGTGCGGTTCCTGGGGCGCGATATGCGTCACCCCGAGAACGGCATGCGCGCCCTGCAGACTGCCCTCGATGCCCTCGGCAAGGAAATCGCCATCCGGGTCGATCAGGCCCCACGGATGGAAGGCCGGCAGCTTTTCGCACTCGTGCGTGTCGACAAGGGGGCGCGTGCGCGTACCGACAAGCCAGTTGACGAGAAACTCGGGGCTGACGGCGAGGCTAACGAGATTGACCCGCCGATGGTTGCGCTGGCTACCCCTTCCGAAGCGACTGGGCCAGTGGCCGCGGTCCCGGTGGTTGCTTCGGAACCGGTGCCGGGACCCGCTGAAACAGTCGCAACCGCGTAGTTCAACCGTCAATCGACGAAAGCTCGAGAGGCCATCACCATATTGGTGATGGCCTGTCGCTTCTCTTCCCATGCGCGAACGAGCAACGGAGGCGCCAACCACACCCGGACCAATGGGGCCGATGTTGACGATAGAGCACGATGTGCGCCCGTTCGGAAAAAGTCCCGAGCCTCGACCGTGTTCTAAGCAGGTCTCTCCGGCTCTTCTTCGTCCGCGTCAGTTTGTCCACCTCTTGCACGACGCCGGAGAAAGTCTTCCAACTCGCGCACTACGTCTTGCGGGTCGACTTCAAGCGGGTGGTAATCAGGGTCTGGGTCGGGTGCCGGTTCTGGTTCGGTCCGACGTAGGCTTTCCCCCGGAGCCAGGGGCATCCCTTGGGCGTCGTATTGGACCTCAAGCCGCTCCACGTGCTCACGAAGTTCGGGCCGCTCAGTAACGGCATGATTGGCCTGCCCGACCAACTGGTCACCTGTTTCACGAAGTGGTGCCAAGTTGATCGCCAAGTCGAAGACTGCGCAAAGGCGACGCAGGAGTGCGAAAGATAGATTGGCATTCGGAACTGGCAGATAGTGCGGTCCATTGCTGAAAAGGCTGACGCAGGAGATACCCGCGTTACGCAGCGCTTCGATCGCGGCCGATTGCATGCTTGACGGTCCCTGATAAGGGGAGAACGGCACCCCCAGGGTCTCGAGGCGTACCCGCAGTCCGGGATCGGTCGCCCACCCGGTGACCAAGGGCGGCCGAGTATGGGGTACGTCGGCAAAGGCTGACCCGAAGAAGGACGCGTGCCTGACACCGCAGGAGTGTGCAAACGTCGCAAGTTCGCGAGAATACGCGCGCCATCGTAAGCGTGGTTCGGGCGCGATGAACAGAAGGAGACTTCGGGTTGCGGGCGCATCGCCGTCGTCCTCAGGGCTTGAAAGTGAGGGGGCGGTAGCGCGTCCGCCTAATGCAGTCGGAACGCCACGGACGACCCAGAACTCGCCGTGCGGCCAGTCCAAGGTGCGATCTCGCGCTCCGACCGTTTTGGACACCGGGCGAAGTTCGACGAAGTCATAGAATTCGTCGCCGTCCCAAGTCGCGAGTCGCTCGGCCCCGAGTGCCTCGATAAGGAATCGCACAGCGCCGGACGCACCGACGGATGCATCGGCCCATCCGGTGAACGCGCCGATCATGACTGGTGAATGAAGGTCGAGGTCAGCAACTTTGAGGTGGAGTTCCAGGTTCATGTAGGGTCCCGGCTCACGGCGCCGATTTACGAGGTCACGCACCGGTCCGCGGGTGACACTCACTGCCTACCTGCCGGATGGCGACTTGGTAACGTCCCAAATGGTACCGCCCCGTGGCACCGCTCCGGCGATCGGTTGTCTGACGCACTGGACGCCTTGGTCTAGTGGCTAGCCACTCAGGTGCCCTGTGCCACGCAGGAGGGTTTCCTGGACAACAACCTCATGCGTAAGCGGACGGTCGGCCCCTTGCTCGCCACGAAGGACGGGTACCAGCCCCTCGACCTCAAGTTCATAGAGGCGTTGGCGACCGAGACCGGCCAACCGAACATGCTGAATGCCTGACGAGTAGGGACCCCATGCCCTGGTCAGAACCAACCGGAGTGAGTCGGCGGGCTCAAAGGGCTCCATCGTCACCGAACCGTGCGTGCCGTACACCTCGAACCGACGCGCCATCGGCGACGGTTCCATGGCCGCGATGTCAATCGTGGCAAACGCCTTCCCAAACTCGAACACGCCCAACGTGTTGTCTGAGAACGCGGGTACTTCGGGCGTCGTGTCGTTCCTTAGAAAACGTGTGACACGGGTGGGTCGTTCGTCGCGCATCACCCACAGCACCTGATCAAGCATGTGACCGCCAAGATCGAATAGCATGCCGCCGACATGTGAAGCGATTGCCTCACGAGTGTTGTTCGAGGGCCAGTCGGTCACCGGGATATTGGTGCTCATATGGGCACGGACGCTGAAAACATCGCCAAGCGCCCCCTCTCGTGCAAGGTCTGAGATGAGGTTGAACCCGTCGTGGTAGCGATACATGTAGCCCATTTGCAGTAGGAGGTCGTGGGCCTCCGCCTGTTCGGCAATCCACTTGAACCCGGCCCAGTCATCGCCCGCCGGTTTATCCCACCACACATGCTTCCGTGCAGACACGGCGTGACGGGCCATCTCAAGGCTTTCCGTGTTGCGACCTTCGACGGCGATGGCCGGGATGGACGCATCTCCGAGAAATTCGTCCGGGTGCGCGTACCAGTGGATGTTTGAATAGGCCGGGTCCGCCTTGGCCCTCGCTCGGACTTCATCGTTTGCCTCGAACACCCCGACAAGTTCGGTAGCCGGATTGGCCCTGAGCGCAAGTGCCTTGCCAGATGCGTGCCCGTGCTGGACACCCCATTGCGCAAATCTGATCCGTGACATCGATTTCTCTCCCCCTCATGTCCGCGATGTGCACCCCTTTCGAGGCCCCGCGGCACGATGAGTGATGATAGGGAGTCACGAAGATCCGCGGTGTTCGCCTTCGGCTGTGAACCGTATGCGAGAGCGGTCGGGCGATGGTGGGGTGAGTCTGGCGGATACCATAGGTCCCGACTGCGGTCGGGACCTCCTTCGCCTTATGGCAACCCACGGGCAGCCGATTGTGTCGTGGCAGACCGGTGTCGTTGGTCTTGCTAGCCAAATCGGCATAGTCCGTGGTTTACACGTTCAGGAGTGAGGAAAATGGCGTCATCGTTGGGGTCTGGCGGGTGGCTGGCAGTCACCGGCGCACGCATCATCACTATGGCCGGAGATGACGTTTCGGATGGTGTTTTGCTGATCCGTGACGGATTGGTGGTTGAAGTCGGATCTCACGTGACAATCCCCGGCAACGCGACGATTGTTGACGCCCGAGGCCAGACGATCACGCCGGGCTTCATCGACGCCCACACGCACCTTGGCATCCACGAAGAAGCCATCGGGCGCGAGGGTGACGACACGAACGACATGACTGATCCACTGACGCCACACTTGAGGGCGCTTGATGGGATCAATCCCGAAGAATCCGGTTTGCGGAATGCGGCTTCCCACGGCGTTTCATCGGCAGTTGTCCTGCCGGGGAGTGGGAACGTGATCGGTGGCCTTGGGACGCTGGTCAAGACGTGGGGCGACTGCGTGGACAACATGGTCGTTCGCGACCCGTGCGGTCTGAAGATTGCGTTCGGTGAGAACCCCAAGCGGGTCTATGGTGATCAGCGAAAGATGCCATCGACCCGCATGGGCACGGCGGCGCTTCTTCGCGAGGCATTTGTCAAGGCTCATGAATATGCGCGCAAACTGGATGCCGGGGTGGAGGATCCCTCGAAGTCTCCCGATCGTGACCTGCGTCAAGAGTCCCTTGTTCGCGTCCTGCGCCACGAGTTCCCGTTGCTGGCGCATAGCCATCGTGCCGATGACATGCACACCGCGATGCGCATCGCCACCGAATTCGGGATCGGCGTCGTGCTGCAACACGCGACCGAGTCGCACCTCATGGCCGACCTGCTTGCCTCGCGCAATATCCCATGTGTTGTCGGACCGACTTTCGGTTCACCCCCGAAGATCGAGACCCGTGCCAAGACTTTTGCGACGCCCGGGATCCTTGCCCGTGCAGGTGTGAAAGTCGCAATTTGTTCGGATCATCCAGTGACCCCAAGCGCCCATTTGCGCTTGTACGCCCTCCTCGCAGTCCGCGAAGGTATGGCGCCTCGGGACGCGCTATCGGCAATGACCATCTGGCCTGCGCAGATCAGTGGTGTCGCGAACCGCATCGGGAGCCTAGCACCCGGGTTTGATGCAGATTTCACGATCTATTCGGGTGACCCGCTCGACGCCGGATCATTAGTGATCGGCGCATACCAGAACGGTTTCAAAGTTCCGATGGAAGCCCGCAGCTGACTGTTTGCAGAACCTCCGTTGGCGAGCCCGTCATTTTGAGCCCACGCCGACAGCCTTCAATTCGAGCGCAACCGCTTCTGGCGAATACCCCAAAGGCCACTGGTAATGGCCTTCAAGGCCTCGGGGCCACAAGTGATCAGGGGTTGGTGCGCAACTCGGTCTTAGCCACCGCGGTCAGGAAGTCCTGTACCTTTGTCAGGAAAGTTGCCGGGTGTTCACCAAACACCCGGATCTCATATCCCCAGTTGCCGCGGATCACGAACAGGTGGATGCCCACCCACTCGTGCTGCACCAGCGTTTGCGTGCACCCGCTGCATCCGTCCCAGTATTCGATCCGCGTACGGGTGTCGTATCGAAGAGCCGGAAAGCCTCCGACGCTCGTCGTGCTGGAAGGAGCATCGGTACCCGCGCATGTCGTCGACCCGGTGCAGTAGAACGCCAGAACCTTCCTCGCCAAGTCAGTAGTCGTTACAACGTCCTTGTTGTAATCAAGGTTGGTTGCCACCACGCGCGCGAAAATCGGATCGCCACCAGAGACCACTGTCCACTCGCGAAGCACGTGGGAGGAATAGATGGTGTTGAACCGATGATCCTTCGGGTTTATGCCGGTCCCGTCAATCCACGATGCGCCGGCACCAAGGGTGATGTCTCCATCTGCTGCGAGGCGAGGGGTCCGGTTGAGGCGGTAGATTTCGGAACGGACGTCAATCGTCGGCGCGGTCGTTGCCACTGTACTCGCGGTTCCCGAACTCGCGGCGCCATTTGCTGCGACAGCTGGAAGGGTGACGACCGGGTTTGGGGTGATCGGACGACCCATCACCGGCGCGAGGACACCCTTTGCAAGGGTTCCTGCACCAATCCCGAACCGTCGTTCCCACAGGGCTTGGTCGTACACGAGGGTTCCCCAGTTGTCGCCTGAGATGCCGAAGAGTTCCACATCGGCAAGTGACTGAATGTGCATAAGTGTCGGAGAGGCTTCGGATGTCTCCCACTTCACCAAGTAGATCGGATCACCGAGTTTGAGCAGGCCCGAAGACAGCCATGGGCCACCGAGCCGGTACCTGGTGATTTCGTCGCGTGTGACTTCTCGCTTTGCGTCCCAGTCGACGCGTTTGCCGGAGAACGCGCGGGTGTCGCCGACCCAATGAAGCACTCCATTGTCATCCGCGACCCAGATATGCGCGGTTCCACGTAGCACGACGACCGTCCCCGGGGAAACCCCCGGAGGGTCCGCGTGAGCTATCGGGGATCCAAGGAAGCACGCGATGGCCAGAACAAGAAAGCCAAGGCCTCGCCAAACTCCGTTCATGAAATCTCCTCTGGGCTGTTCCACCGATTGGACGGCCAACGAAGTGCCGGGCAGCCACCGTTACATGCATTGTCGCGCATGAGCGCAAATGGCGTGCGTGAGGGTCGGCACGAATGCACCGAAGAATGGTCGACCGGCTAATCCGCACCTCTGGTGAAGTTGGGCTTGATTACTGCTTGCCGTCGTGCCGTTGGGCCAAACGATGACGAACCGCCGCAACGTCGTCGCACGTGCATCAGGGATCCGCCAGTCTTCCGTGTCTCGCGGCAATCGCCCTGTCCACCGTCGCAAACAATTGCCAAACTCGAACGGACAACGGCTCAGTGAAATCTGGTGAGGAAGGGAACTGGGCCCGCCCTCTTGGATCAGACGCTTGCCCTGTCCGACCTCCCCGACGGGACGCTCCAGATCGTGTGTGCCGGCATGCCCGTATCCAGCATGCGACTGCGGCGCGAGATGCCTTCAATGTCATCGCGTCGATCGGATCGGCATCCGGCCAGATCAGGCTTTCCGAGGGTATTGCCAATCTCCCTGGTGGGCCGGGCGTCCTGTCGGCTGGTGGGCACAACTGTGCCGAGGCTTGCACCGCAGGTGAGTACGTCCTTGGGGTTCGGGGTCGATCCGTGGCGGGTGCTGATGAGACCGCAGTTCCGCGTGGGGTGGTGATCTCGCGTGCCGGCATCTTGCATGTCGCAGTGTCCCGAAATCACCGGATTCACGGGATCACCCCCGACGGGCATTTCCTCGGTTCCTCGGGCAACCGAGGCACTGGCTCTGGCGAATTCGATCCACACCAATCGGTCTCGCTCTGGGCCTTAGCGGAACCCCGGCAGTGGCGAGTTCCCGAAACCACCTGATCCAAGTGCTTGATCCGGATGGACCGTGGACGGGATGTGAAGCAAACCGCGCCAGTGCCACGCACGGGAAGGCGTGTTGAGTGACGGTCAAGGATCCCTCGGCGCGGCCGACACGCGCAACGATCGGGTCCAGATTTTCGGTTTTTCGGATCGCGTCGATCCGGCACCTGAACTCATGGTCGGTCACCGTGCGTAGGGTGTCTGCGAACTTGATGATCCGATCGGATTGGCCGCCAAAGGCCGGGGCGCTTTGCTTGCTTGCGAGTTCGGGAAACACTGGTGTCAACGCGTGGCGATCTCGTGACCACGCCAGGTGCGAAGACTTAGCGCTCCTCGACCTTGCGTGGGTCGAGGGCATCGCGTAGCCCGTCCCCGATCGAGTTGACGGCCATGACTGTCAGGAAGATCATCAGGCCCGGAAAGACTGCCGTCCAGGGCGCCCGCACCATCTGGTCCTGCGCGTTTCGAAGCATGTTTCCCCAACTTGCCATCGGCGGTTGGATGCCGAGACCTAGGTAACTGAGGCTCGATTCGGCGAGGATTGCACCGGAGATGCCAAGGGTCGCTGCCACGATGATCGGTCCGACCGCATTCGGTAAGAGGTGGCGAAGAACGATCCGGGCGGGGGAGGCGCCAAGGCAGCGTGCCGCTTCGACGAACTCGCGCTCGCGCAAGCTCAGGAACGCTCCGCGGACCTGTCGAGCGGTCCCCATCCATCGGAACCCCCCGATTACGAGCACGAGGGTCACTGGACTTGTCCCGTAAATGGTTGCCAACAGGATCAGCACGAAGATCGATGGCAACGCGATCATGAAGTCGACCACCCTCATCAGCAGGTTGTCGACCCAACCTCCGTAGAAGCCGGCAATTGCACCGACCGTTGATCCGATAGAAACCGCGAGTGCGACGGCAAGGAACCCAACCGCAAGCGATACACGGCCACCATGCAGGATGCGCGTGAAGAGATCGCGTCCAAGTTCATCGGTTCCCATGGGGTGGGCCGCTGACGGGCGGTCAAGCATCTCGACGAGAGATGTCTTGAGCGGTGAGTAGGGCGATATCCACGTGGCCAGCAACGATCCCGACGCAAGGATCAGCAGGATCCCCAGGCCAAGTAGGGCCATCCGATGACGTCGGAACCGTCTCCATGCTAGGCCCCACAGGCCGATTGGCCTCCCAATGTGAGGCGCTGCAAGGCCCGACGAGGCAGTTGGTAGATGGCGGGAGAGGCGTACGGAAGCCGACCACACATCAGGTTGCCCCGACATTTATCGGTACCGGATCCGCGGGTCCAGCCACGCGTACGCGATGTCTGCCAGAAGATTGCTGGCGATGACCAGCGTGGATGCGACCGTGAAGATCCCCATGAGAACGGGGTAATCGACGCGCCCCGAGGCCTCCCAGAACAAGCGGCCCATGCCCGGCCAGGCGAAGATCGTTTCGGTGATCAGCGCACCGCTGAAGAGTTGGGGAAGGTCAATCGCGATCACGGTGACAAGCGGGATTGCGGCGTTGCGCAATGCGTGGCGACGCAGGACGGTCTTTCCGTCAAGCCCTTTGGCATGCGCCACGCGGATGTAATCCTGCAGGATCACGTCGAGTAGTGACGATCGCAGATACCGGATGTAGTGGGTCGCTTCGAAGACGGCCAAGGTGGTTACGGGCAGTATCAGGTACTTCAGCCGATCACCGAACGAAAAGGGTTCGCCTAGGGTGTACATACCGCCGGCGGGAAGCCAACGGAGGCCAACGGCGAAGATCATGATCAGCATCAGGCCAATCCAGAAAGTTGGCAGGGAGTTGCCGGCAAAGGCGATCGTCGTCGCGACATGATCGAACCACGAGTACTGCCGCACCGCGGAGACGATGGCGATCGGAACCGCGATTGCGAGGGTTACGACGAACGTGATGGACATCAGCACTAGGGTGTTTGGCAGTCTCTCTAGGATCATCACCGTGACCGGGCGCTTCGTGACGAGCGACCACCCCCAATCACCGGAAAGCATCGCGCCAAGCCAGCGGAGATACTGAAGGGGCACTGGCTGGTCCAGACCCATCTGGGTGCGAAGCCGGACGAGATCCTCTGGCGTGACTGTCGGGTCGGCCTCGTACATGGAAATCGGCCCGCCGGGCGTAGCCCTCAGCAGGGTGAACACCACAAACGTCATGAGTAGGAGCAGCGGCACCGCCTGCAAAGTACGACGGGCTAGATAACGGGTCATCAAGATGCCTCTACGCTCTCGTCCCGAACGGGTTGGCGGACAGGGTTGCCAAACGCCAAGTCAGACCGTGCCTATTTGACGGTGTCCTGTGCACACCCCGTCGGACACCTCCTACCAGTGGCGACGCATTGTCTTGGTCGGCCTGAAGTTGTGCGTGAACCAATGAGCGCAACCGATATCTGGCGGTGCAACGGCACGTCAACGGACCCACCTACTTGTTAAGCCACCAGTTCTCCAAGTCCCATGTGAGGTTGTTCCATGGACTGTGTGTGCGACCCATCACGTATTTCCGGGCGCCATCAACGTCAAGGCGGTTGTAAAGGAAGATGTGAGCGCGTGATGCGGTCACAGCCTTGACGGCCCTTTCGAAGGCAGCTTTGCGTTTGTCCACATCCGGCGTCGAACCTGCCTCGTCGAGCGACTTGTCAACGACGTCGTCCTTGAGGCGGGCGTAGTTCTGTCCTTCACCCTTGTTTGCCGCGGTCGGAATTTGCGACGAGTGGAAGTAGCTGAACAGGTGATAGTGCGGGTCGATGCCCGGGTTTGTCGTCCACATGTTGATGTCGAATGTGCCCTTGGCACGCGGCGCGTTGTCCGCCCATGTTCCCAGAAGTGAGGCAGAGGGGATGTTCTTGATATCGAGATTGATGCCGATCTCCTTGAGCATCTCCTGCACGACTTGCTGGGCCAGTTCTCGCAGCTTGTCACCCGAAGTCGTCTGATAGGTCAGACTTGCCTTGACACCATCCTTCACGCGTGTGCCATCCGGCCCGGTCTTCCAGCCGGCTTCATCAAGCAGTTTCTTGGCCTTGTCGGGGTTGAACTCGCTCGCGGGGATGGCCGGAGCGGCCCATCCGGTGGACAGCGGGGACGTGCCGACGGTCGTCTTGCCATAGAGCAGCTTTTCAACGATGAGCTTCTTGTTGATGCCGAGTTCGATGGCCTCGCGCACTTTTGGATCACCGAGCACCGGGTGCTTGGTCGTCGGGTCACCGGCCTTGTCGCCAGTCGCCTCACTGAAGTTGAGGATCAGGCGTTCCACGCCCAAGCCCGGCTTGGCCCAGACGTCGATTTCCTTGTCACCATCGAACTCGGGGATCTGGGCTTCGATCATGTTCCAGACAACATCGACCTCGCCGGTCTTCAGTTGGGCAATTCCAACCTCTCGGCTCGGCGTCATGCGGAAGATCACCTTGTCAAGGTAGGGTTTGCCCTTGACGTAGTAGTCGTAATTTTTCGCGACTGTGATGTGGTCGCCCGACGACCATTCAACAAACTTGAACGGGCCGGTACCAATCGGCTTCCGGTTGAAGTCGGACTTGTCTATCGAAGTCTTGCCGTCGAACGGATGCGCAGGCAGGATCGCACCAAAGAGTGACACGAACGGCGCAAAGAACGCCTTGAACCGGACTTCGAAGGTGTAGTCGTCCTTCACGGTAAACGACTCGATGTCACGGTAGCCTGAGCGAGAGGTCACCGTGTTTGCCGGATCCATGATCACATCGAAGGTGAACTTGACGTCCTTGGCGGTGAATACCTTGCCGTCGTGCCACTTTACGTCCCGTCGGAGCTTGTAGGTGACAGTCTTGCCGTCGGCCGAGACGAGGCCATTCTTGGTTGTCGGCACTTCCTCGGCGAGGTCTGGAACGTATTCGCCCTTCTCATTTGGGCGAACCATGCCACCGAATATCGTGTTCCTGACCACACTTCCGGCTGTCTGGACGTTAAGGTACGGGTTGAGGTTACCGGGTTCCTGGTAAAGGGCAATCTTCAGAGTTCCGCCCGGCTTTGGCGTTCCGCCCGACGCCGCCGCCGGGGCCTTGGTTGGCGATGGGGCGGGGGGCTGTTCGCCGCATGCTGCAAGCAGAAGGCCAGGGAGGCCAATGATTGCGCCTGACTGCCCGAGACGGGCCAAGAGGATGCGTCGTGTCGTCATTGAACCGTTCCTCCGCGATGGCGTCCCACGGGACGTAGAACACGCGAGTATTCCCACGAACACGACGGCAAGTGCCACCGTTGGGGGGGTGTTCAGACCCGGTCGGGTGTACTTTCCGTACTCTACCAATCATTAGGGCACCGAATTCGGAGCCCCCCGCGATGGCGATCGCTCCCTTTGATATTTATCCGGGACTTGCACAAATTACAGATCTCTTTCATGCATTTGTGATTGAGTTTCCGAAAACTTGAGTCGATTGAATGCGTCGGACACAGTCATGAGGAACGTGAGATCTGGATCCTGACAGTCACGAACTACGAGACCGGGCCAGCGAATGGGAAGCTGGCAGTATGGGCGCATTCAAGCATCCACCTGGCCAAACTCGCTCCGGCAGTTGCCATCCTTCTCCTTTGCACACCTTGGCGAACGGATACGGCAGCGATCCCTGGACAACGCGGTGCGTGGACACCCGCGCGTTCCACCGCTCGCTCCGTGTGAATCCTGACGGTGCCGAACTTGCAGTCGCTGATAGACCTTGGTTCGTGCGATCAAGTGCGCGGTCGTATCCGCCTGACGCCGAGACGCTGCTCGGTCATGTTGGCGGTGACGTGGACGGTGATGGACACCTGCGGGTGATCCGCGTGCGAGACAAAATCGGATCATGGAGGGTATGCATGGACCAGCCACGAGTGCTTCTCCGTCGCGACGCGGTTGAGGTCGGTGGCGAATGCTTCCGGGTCTTCGCAAAGGGCTGCGTCCATGACCATGACGGCGTGACGATTGGCCTAGCCCCACTGCGTGGGGGTCTCGACCGCAATCGCACCTTCCGCCATTGTGGAGACCTAGACAGGAGCGAAGCGACGCGTAGACCTATCCAGGCATTGAGTCTGAAATGGCTGCCCTCGTCAAGTTTGTGTCGTCACAACAGAACATCTGCGCTGAGTTTGCATGCCATACCCATTGTGGGGTTATCCGCAGGCCGTTCAGTCGCCAGAGTGATGAGGGGTTCATGGTGGAGGTTCTTTGGACTTACCAGAACCGTGGAGCAAAAGGCACTGAACGCACGATCTATCCCGCAGTCTCGGCCTGTCACGATTACCGGTACCACCCGCGGGAAGTGATCACCGGCGTATTCGACGAGTTGGCGTCCAACCACCTTGGGTTCTTCGTGTGGACCGTCGAGTTCTGGAACCCGCACCCACTGGCGGGCATTTCCGAGATCAAATGCGTCGAGTGGTGCCGCGCGCATCCCATTGAGGATGACCGCAAGATGGATGCCCGGATGGATGATGCGTTGCGAGGGAGGGGTGTCAGGCCTGGGTGCCATGTGATCACCCCGATCTCGGCCGAGTCGCGATATTGGTGGGTTGGATCCTCTATGTGCCTTCGGGCGTCCTCGTCCCCATCTGTTGGGGCCCGAGATTTCACGGCTTTCGACTGACCTGATCTGGCACGCGCTCGTGTTGCCTCGACTTGCGGGTCTCGATGTGATGGCGGTTGCCGAAGCACCGAGGACATGGCGCGTCTGTGTGGTTGTGCATAAAGTCGGTTGGTTGCCGACGCAAGTGACCAAGCGAGACCGCGAACTCGGTATTCCTATCGGTGCAAGACTGGTTTCAAGGAAACTGCACAAGGATGCGGGCCACCATGGGGTCGGGGGTGCGAGGCGTCGGGCCTGACCAAGCGCACGGCTGAGCCGCTCGAGACCGGGAGTAGGCAAGCTGGGTCACTGTTGGCACAGGCAACCAATCCATCGGCATCACCGTGTGCCACCCGCATGCTGGCACCGTTCGCAGTTCGGTGTCTATGGCATGACCGTCTTCCGCTTTGGAAAGTTGGACTGCCAAGGTCGTCCGGGAGTGGCGGATTCAGTTACTCGACGGTCGGGCAAGTCCAGTGGCGTCCACCGTTGCCTCCACGGGTACACCTGTTTCGACGATCACGTACGTCGCACCACCAACGCAGAAATAGCCGTGTGGTTCGCTCCCGACGAGGTCGAAGTGGCTCGACGCAGGCGGAAGGTTCACCACGAGGTGTTCCTCACCATCTGGCACTGACGGAGTATCACGACCCTCACTGTCGGTCAGGACGGCCAACCCGCCGGACGCACTCAGGGCAATGGTCGATGCCTCATCGGAGCCGGTCCACATAACTGAGACGCGCTTATCCCCGTGGTGAAAGACCGCCGGATGTTGCACCCACTCAAAAAGTGACACGTATTGGTCCTGCTCCGTGTGGTCGGGTTGCTTGCGAATGTGCAGTTCTTTTCCGGGAAGCCCCGGGAATGTGTTCGTCGACCAACTGACAGGGTCAACAGGCCAGAGGGGAACGTGTTGAAGCCTTGTCCTACATGTTCGGATTGAACGACGCGAGATACCAGAGTTCACTTGGCACTCGGTGTAGCTCGCCCTGATCGGCCTGCAAGAAGGCTTTGCCATATCCCGCGGTCGGTGCCCGCGGGTCCGCTCGCAAGACAATGCGGCGACGTCACGATCCATACCCAGGTTTTCGTGACCGTGGCAGCGTCTCAGGCTAGGGCAAGCTGATGGTAGAAGTCTGCAACCGGCCCCGCCCACGTGTTGTAGACCGAATGGCTCGTGGCGTCGGGGATTTCCGCTTCATTCCAGATCGCAGACACGTAAAGCCGGCCCGCGTGTACCTGTGCGAGCCGGTAGGTGAACGCCCCCGCGTGTTCACCGGATTGATCGCATTCCCATTGACCACCGGTTCATAGTGACCCTTGGGGACGGACGTGCCAGCTTTCAAGCCCGGCGTCTGAGCGTCGCACTCCGGCGTGCCCAACACCGTCGCCGAGACCTTCATGCCATCCTTCATCTGTGAAGCAAGGACATTCTTTCCCGTGTTATCGGGAAACACAAGGCTTTAAACCAGTCGGGTTCGCGTTGCATGTTGAACCACTGGTCAGCCCATCGCGTCCGAAACGGTGCCCGAGGCCGTGCCGAATGGCGTCGCCTTGACCGCTTGCTTTATCCAGAGATTGTCCCGGCCCGGTCTCGGAGTAGGCGTTCCCACTGCCCGGGCACTCGCCAATGGCGCTTACGTACCACCATCGACCCAGGCGACCGACCGACGAGGTCGCTATCGCAACAGTTCGAGGGCATATCCGGCGCGTCTGGACCGATGAAGCCATCGGTGAAACGCCGTCCTGAGCTGTCGATGAATTGGTCGATCAGAGGATCCGAAAAAAAGTGTTCGCGGAGTGGTTGACTTCCGGCTTAGGCGGTGCAACTGGCCGGGTACCGTCGTAGGCAAGACGACCGAGGCGGCCGTGTACCCATGACCGTCAATCAGTGGGTCGGATGAGGTTCCGGTAGGCAAAATTCGCCGTCGAGTGTCACCCCGGGCGCCTGGTCCGCGCTATCAGTGCTTCCATCGCACCGAGATAATCCTCGAGTGCCCTCCGACCGACGTCCGTCAGGTCGAAATCTGTGCGTGGTACCCGTCCGTCGAATGTTTTGCGGCAGCGGACGTACCCGGCTTCCTCCAGTTTTCTGGCGTGGACGCTCAGGTTCCCATCGGTCGTCCCGAGGAGATTTCGCAAGTCGTTGAACGTCATGGTCTGATTGACCGCCAAGGCACTGACGATCCCAAGGCGCAACCGTTCGTGGATCAGGCGGTCGAGGTCCGGCCAGGGGTTCCGGTCATCGGATGAAGAACGGCCGTGATGGCGGTCGCCGTCACGTCGTTCTCCGGTCACAAGTCGCGACGGGTCGGGGGCCGTTGACACTGGAACCGTCGGTCTGATTCGCGGTTTGGATACAAAAGGCCTTGGCATCGTCGTCATCCACCGTACCTACGGGCGATGATCACGCCGAAACCGGCGAGCAATCCACCGAAACCCGCCGCAAGGACTGTGTCACCCCAGGATTGTGGGAGCACGAAGGCCAAGGCACCGAGTGCCATCAACGTGATGCCAACAACCCTGACCGGGCGGACCGAGGAGGCGCCACCGGCGGTCACGCCGGTTCCGAACGCCATAAGCCAAGTGCCCGGCAGCAGTGCGGTGAGACCGTGCCACCACAATACTGCTGTCAGGACTGCACCGCTTACCATCGCCGGCGTAAAACACGATGCGAACCGTCGGTTCGGTCCTGCGGTCACCGAGAGACCCGTCCGCCGTGCTTTCTGCGCGACGGCGAGAACACCGACTACCCCTGCAAGGGTTGCCTCAATGAGCCATGCAACAAGCCATCCGTCAGATGTGGGTTGCGCGGACGCAACCACTGCCGTCACGATGGCGGATGCACCGATCCATGCCGTGGCCCATCCGGGCACTGAGGTGAACGACCCAGCAGCTTCCATCGTGTTCCGGATGAACCGGAGTTCGTCGAGGGCGTCGGCGTGGGCTATCGCAGGGAGAGTTGTGGTGGTGGCGCGGGACGTCCGCCCTCCCCGCCCAGTTGGGGCCGGACCTTGACGGCGACCAACTCGGGAGTGGCGCCCATTACTGCCCCACTCGGCCAGCCGTCTGGTTGGCGAAGCTGAGCGGCCACCGATCCCGCTACTGGGAACGTCGTTCAACGGGTGTGATGCCACGGGTTCATCAGCCATCCCACGCCTGCCCCAGTCTTGAATGTTCGTGACTCCCTCCGGTTTGAGGACGGATGTCCTGACAAGAGTAGCTCATGGGGTTTTAGCCCGTGGCATCAGATGGACGGTCGCGCGTGGTGGCTCAGGCTTCGGCGTCCCC
>SXGU01287748.1_pt1 | contig 22812 bp, 19 predicted proteins | sample 3174531 | NCBI WGS metagenome assembly SXGU01 (sample SAMN11356863, study PRJNA531348) | freshwater metagenome | isolation source: freshwater sample F1-140 | place: China: Fuxian Lake, Yuxi | collected 2017-12-25
AACACGATCATGATGGGCTTGTTGGTGTCGCGGGCCTTGGTGAGGGCCGCGTCGAAATCCGTCTCCCACTGGATCACCTTCGGATCCTGAGCGAAGACCGAGGCGGCAATGAAGAGCAGTGCAAGGAGTGAACGCATGGACGGACCCCGGGCGCGCGTGTGAGGGAAGTTCCTTGTCATGGTACGCGCTGCATGACGAGGTCTTTCGGAGCGCACCGGGCTACGGCGGAGTCCAAAGAGCGCCTCCCCGCCCGCCTCAGAACGGACGCGAGTGGACTGCACCGATGCCGAAGCGCCACGGTTTGCGTGCGTCAGGCCCCGCGTAGGCGACACCAATGCGCGGGCCGGTCAGTACCCTGCCCTGCGGGCTGGACCGCCGTCGCTCGATCACGAGAGCTCCCTGTGTGAGGTCTCTGCCGTCGTCCGCGCCGCTGAGCCCGAAGGCCGCGCAGAGTCGCGCCGGGCCGCGGCAAAGATCCTCCGGGCGCCCGTTCGGCCCGCGGCGGCGTTGCATGGCCGCAACTCCTTCGAGGGGCTCCACCGCGCGGATAAGCACGGCCTGCGGGTCCCCGGCTGGTGCGCACACGGCGTTGAGGCACCAGTGCATTCCGTAGGTGAAGTAGATGTAGGCATGTCCGGGCTCGCCCCACATGGTCTCGGTGCGCGGCGTGCGGCGCCCGCCAAACGTGTGGCAGGCGCGGTCGGCGACGCCACAGTAGGCCTCTGTCTCCACAATGAGCCCGCGACAGGTGATGCCGCGCCTGCGCAAGACCAGCTCGCAACCGAGCAGCTCGCGCGCCACCACCAGCGCATCGCGCGCGAAGAACCGCCGCGGCAGCGGGCGCCGCTGCTGCGCCATCAGCGCAGGCTTTGCCACGAGGCCGAGGCGCTGCTCTTCAGGCAAGCGTCGATGAAGCGGAGCCCGCGCACGCCATCATCCACTGTGGGAAATGCGCTCTCCTCAGGCGATGCACCCCGGATGCGACGCGCAAAGGCGCGGTAGATGTTGGCGAAGCCTTCGAGGTAGCCCTCGGGATGGCCGGGTGGAAGGCGCGCGAGCGAACGTGAAGCAGCACTCGTCGCACCGGTGGCCGTGCGCAGGGTGGTGACGGCACCATCTTCGCGCGTGAGTTGCAAGTCGTTCGGGTGCTCCTGGCTCCACGCGAGCGCGCCCTTCGTTCCGAACACACGCAGCGTGAGCGCGTTCTCGCGCCCATGGCAGACCTGCGAGGAGCAGAGAACTCCGCTCGCTCCGCCGCCGAGCTTCAGCAGCACCATGTCGTCGTCATCAAGGCGGCGGCCGGGCACAAACGTGCTCAACAGCGCATGCAACGATTCCACTTGTGCTCCCGTCACGTGCTCAAGCAGGTGGAACGCGTGAGTGCCGATGTCGCCCAGCGCGCCGACCGGACCGCTCTGCGCCGGATCGGTGCGCCACGCGGCCTGTTTCTGGCCGCTGTTCTCGAGATCACTACTGAGCCAGCCCTGCAGGTACTCGACCATGACCTTGCGCACGCGCCCGATGCGACCGTCCGCAATGATCTCGCGGGCTTCGCGCACCATGGGATAGCCGCTGTAGTTGTGTGTGAGCGCGAAGTGTCGGCCCGTCTTCTTCACCACCGCCGCGAGGCGTTCGCCATCTTCGAGGGAACTGGCCAGTGGCTTGTCGCAAATGACATCAAAACCGGCTTCGAGGAATGCGACGGCTGGTGCCACGTGCATGTGATTCGGAGTGACGATGCTGACCGCCTCGATGCGTTCGCCCGCGGGCAGGCGCCGCTCCCCTTCCAGCATGGCCTCGAAACTCGGCCACGCGCGCGCAGGGTCGAGGCCCAATGCCGCAGCGGTCGCACGCGTATTCGCAGGGTCGCGCGAGAAACAACCCGCCACGAGTTCGCATTCACCATCCATGGCGAGCGCAATGCGATGCACGGCGCCGATGAAGGCCCCCTGTCCGCCACCCACCATGCCCATGCGCAACCGCGTCATGCCGTCTCCTCAGCGATCCAGTCCGAGCACGCGCCGCACCTGCGCCTTGTCCGCGCCGCCGGCGAAGTCATCGAAGGCTTTGTCCGTGACACGAATGATGTGGCGCTTCACGAAGGCCGCGCCCTCGGTCGCACCCACCACCGGGTCCTTGAAGGCACACTCCCACTCGACCACGGCCCAGCCTGCGTAGCCGTACTTCGCCAGCCGCGTGAAGATGCCGGAGAAATCCGTCGTGCCATCGCCGAGAGAACGGAAATGCCCCGGTCGGTCGGCCCAGTTCTGGTACCCACCGTAGACGCCGCTCCGGCCATCGCGCAGCAACTCCGCATCCTTCACATGGAAGGCGCGGATGTGCTCGTGATAGATGTCGATGTACTCGAGGTAGTCGAGGTGTTGCAGCACGAAGTGCGAGGGGTCGTAAAGGATCTTCACGCGTGCGTGCTGGCCGCAGGCGTCGCGAAAGCGTTCCCAACTCACGCCATCATGGGTGTCTTCACCGGGATGCACTTCGAAGGCGCAATCCACACCGCACTCCTCCGCCACTTCGAGGATGGGTTTCCAACGTCGACCAAGTTCGGCGAACGCCTCCTCGATGAGCCCCGGCGGCCGTGGCGGCCACGCATAGATGAAGGGCCATGCGAGAGCGCCGGAGAAGGTTGGCATGGCCGTGCACCCGAGGTTTCTCGAGGCACGCAGGCAGAGCTTCACCTGCTCCACGGCCCAGGCCGTGCGGGCCTTCGGATTGCCCCGCACGCTCGGTGCCGCAAAGGCATCAAAGAGCTCGTCGTAGGCAGGATGCACCGCAACGAGTTGCCCCTGGAGGTGCGTCGACAGCTCTGTCACCGCGAGGCCCCGGGACGCGAGCCTCCCCTGCCAGTCATCACACCAGGCCTTCGATGCCGCGGCCTTCTCGAGATCGAAGCAGCGTGCGTCCCAAGTGGGAATCTGCAACCCCGCGTAGCCGAGTGATGCCGCCCATGCCGCAGCAGTATCGAGCGTATTGAAGGGCGGAGCATCGCCCATGAACTGCGCCAGAAAAAGGCCGGGGCCCTTGATGGTCTTCATGGTTTCACGCACCCGCTGACTGCGTCTGCTTCGATGTCCGCGGATACATCAGGAAGAAGAGCAGCAGACAAGCGAAGCTCGCCCACATGGGCACGCTGAACAGCTTCGTGTAGTCGAGTTTGCCGTCCACCGTGGCCCATTTCGCCACCTCGCCGCTCACCCACGAACCGACGATGACCCCCACACCCACGATCACGAGGTTGAAGATGCTCTGTGCGGAAGCGCGAACGTCATCGGATGTGTGCTCGTCGAGCACGATGAAGGCGAGGAAGATGTAGCAACCAAAGATGACGCCATGCAGCGCCACACCGGTGATGAGAACCACCAAGGGCGACACGCCGAGCGACGCTGCAATGTCCGCGCCATATGCAAAGCAGAGCATGCGGAGACCGTAGGCGAGCAGGCCGATGAGGAAGAGGTTGCGCTTGGAGCAGCACTTCTGCCACATGGCCATGGCCCCGAGCACCACGATCTCCGCCATCTGGCCCACGGTCATGAGGCCGCCACCACCGACGCCAAAAACCACCGAGAAGGGATCTCCAGCACCGAGATCCCGCTGCACACTGCCGAGGAATCCGCTGGTGTGCACGAAATAGAACTGATGAATGCACGAGACCGGCACAGCGAGCAGGAAGATGGTGAGCAACTCGCGACTGCGCACGATTTCACCAACGGCCTCGCCGAAGGCATTGGCACTGCGCCCGCGCTTCGGAGGTGTGGCTGGCAACGTGAAACAATAAAGCCCCATGGCAATGCCGAGCGCTCCCGAGAGGCGGAACGCATTGGCCATGCCCTTGGCCTGCTCGAGGGCGAGGGCCGCACCCGACATCCCCGCCGGCGAGTGCTTGTAGAGCAGGAACTGCCCCATGGCGATGCCCACGGCAATCCAGCCCACAGTGCCCCACAAACGCACACGCCCGAAGCGCTCGCGGTCCGGCATGTGCGTGAACGCGAGGGCGTTCGACAGCGGCATGGTGGGTGAATAAAGCAACGAATAGACGAACGAGAACACCAGGAACTCGTTGAAGGTGTTGAGTTCCGCGAGCTGGAAGATGAGCAAGCCACCGAGAATGTGAGCCAGAGCGAGGTAACGCTCGGTGTTGAACCAGCGATCCGCCACTTGTCCTGCGATGAACGGCGCAATGATTGCGCCCATGGCTCCCATGGCGAACACCATGGAGATCTCTTCAGGCTTGAAACCATGCACCGTCGAGAGGTACGGCCACAACAGCGGCAACCACGCTCCCCAGATGGCGTACTGGAGGAACATCATTACAGAGAGGCGATTGAGCATGGGCGGGAGCTTACCCGCAGCGTGATTCTCTGCAGCAGTGCCTGCGGGACCGGGCCGCTCAGCGCGTCAGACTCAATGCACCACAAAGCCCGGCGGGTCCGGTGAACCAGCGCACGCCTGCAAGCCCCGGAGTGTCGCGTAGCGCGTCGATGAACTCCGCGCCGCGCCGCTCCAGAGGGCCGCTCCAAGGCAGGGCGTTGCCGACGGTGCGGTCCGTAACGAACGCCACCGCCGTTCTCTGCTGCACGCAGCGCATGATCTCCCCCATGGCGCCCGCGGCATCCATGCAGATCACGGGAAAGAGGTGCAGATAGCGCAGTGCGTGGGCGGCTCGGTCGTTTGTGAGCACCACGAAGGTGGCGTCCCGGCCCGCGGCCGCCACCACCTCCTCCACGCCGGTGATGAGCGTGCGCTCACGCAGACGCAGGAGCCCGGGGCCTATGATCATGGCCGTCGCTGCGAGCAGCAGAAGAAGCACCGCGACGCCCACCGCAGGACGAGCACCCGCCTTCGGCTCAGCCAATGCGGCGGCCACCATGACGGCGAGAAGCGCGAGATGCAGTGCATGCCATTCGCAGTTCTCCGGTTCGAACCAGGCAAAGAACGGCAGGCGCACAGCCAGCATCAGCGCAACGCCCACGAGAAGTCGGCGCGCCGGGAGGGTTCCGCGGCCAAGCCATGCGGCCGCGAGGAATGCGCCGCACCAGAGCATCCCCATGGCAAAGGAGAACCAACTGTTCCCATCGAATTGCCCGACGGTCGCGGCGCCAAGGCTGCCCGCATAGATGACAAGGCGCTCCATGCCTGCACTGTGCGTGATGGCCATCTGCGGTACATGGGCGTAGAGCACCAACCACTCAGTGAATCGAATGGCCCGTCCCTCGTGGAGATACTCCACGAATTGAAAGGCGAGGACATAGCCGGCAAGAGTCACCAATCCAGCGACCGCCGTGACTGCCATGAGGCGCCGCCAGCGAAGTGACGCCTCGAAGCCGGGCGCAGCGGCCGCCAGCACTCCGGGCAGAAGCAGAATGCTGTCCTCGCGCATCCAGAGTGCGACCACGATGCTCGCAGTGAGACTCACACAGCGCGGTCGCGCCGCGAGTGCTTCCCTGAACATCCACAGTGCTGCTGCGATGCCCGGGAGATTCGTCTCGCCGACGGCTGTTTCCATGCTGATGATGCGCGCGCTCGCAAAGACCAGAGCCGCCGCAATGCCGACAAGCATGCGACTGCCCGCCATCGAAGCAATGAGTGCCAATGCGATAGCCGCGCCAATTCCAGCCAGCACGCGCGCAGCCATGAACCCCGGATGTGCGACGCCGCAGGCAGAGAGAATGACTTGCACACCGGACTGCAGCGCATGAAAACCCGGATGGTGCGGGTTCATCTGCCAACCCGGTTCGGTTTCGGCAATCACGCCATAGATGATGCTGTCGTGAATGCTGAATGGGCCATCAGCATCAAGGGCGAAGAACCCGAGTGCCCACGGAAGCGTGAGCAGCGAAAAGATGAGTGTGCCCCTGAAGACGCCCACGGGCGTGAGCATATCGCCCCCGAGCGGGGCGCGTGGCGGCGATCCACGGAACAGCCTGTTCCATGAACCGACTCGAATCCCCAAGCGCGGAACGGGCTAGCATGAGCGTCCCGGAGAACTCTCATGCGCGCACTCGTCCTCGCCCTCCTCGCCGTCCTGATCCCGTTGACTGCTCAGGATGCCCCCAGCGCTCCTGCCGCCGCCGTGCCCGCCCATGCCAACGCCCCCACATCCGGGGTTGCGTGGGCCTTTGATGATCCGGTCCTGCTGGCCGAAGGTCGCAACGAGTCGGAGGTGTCGCAGAGTGCAAGAGCCGGCAAGGAGCTTGATCGCAGTGCAGCACTCGATGCCGCGCTCCAGAAGGCCAAGGCTGAGGGCAAGGCGTTGCTCTGGTACTGCCCGCGCATCACAGCGGGACTGAGTGGGCGACAGATGTATCGCCCGGCCATCCTCGATGGCTACGCCATGCTCACCTTCTTCACGGACCCGGAATGCGTGGCCTTGGTGAACCGCCGCACCGTGGCCGTGCGCATGACCTGTGATGCAGCACTTGGCAAGCGCTTCGGCATCACCGGCCCCGAACGCGTGGAACCGATGCTCGCCGTGCTCACGCCTGACGGCGCCGTCGTGAGCATGAAGGACGGATTCCGAACCTTCAGCACGATCTGGTTCGAGCGCTTCATGGATGCGGCACTAGAGAAGGCCGGAGTCGGCCCCTCCGCGGCGACGCAAGCACTCGCGGGCGCAACGGAACCGGAAAAGCGTGAGGAGTATGCGAGCGCTCTCATCGCTGATGGTCTCGCCAAGGCGGCACTCGACGCACTCGGCACGCTGGACGCAGCAGAATCGGCTCCGCGCCGGACGCTCCGCGCGGCGGCACTCCGCCGCTCAGGCGCTGAATCCAAGGCCCTTGAGGTCCTGGCTGGACTCGAAGACAAGGGCACGTCGGTCGCTCTGGAACGCGCGCGCAATCTCGTTCGCCTCGGCAACTTCGACGAAGCGCTCAGCGCGCTGCAAAGCGTGCGCCGCGGCAGGGATGCCGTGGAGGCCCACTGGCTGCGCGGCATGGCCCACTTCTTGCTGAAGAACGACCTCCTCGCACAGCACGAATGGCGCGAAGCAGCCGCGAGCCGCACACCCAGTCCTTTCGCAGCGCGAGCCTCGGCATGCGTCATGACGGGCCGCGATCTCACACCCATCGGACCACTGCCACATGGCTTCGAAGATCCAGTGGCCGCGCATGCAGAGCAACCTCTGAACGCCACGGGCACGAGTCGTCCCGTGGCGGCCACGGCCACCCGCGAGGTCGCCACCAGAGGACTGGACCATCTGCTGCAACTCCAGCGCGAATCCGGCGGCTGGACTGACAGTCGCTATGCCTACTGGCCGACGCCTGACCTCACTCCGAATGCGTGGATGGCCGCGACCGCGTTGAGCCTCGCGGCACTGCAGGAGTGGCGTGAGCTCGCACCCGAGCGTGTGGACGCGGCGATTGCTGCCGGCGAGCGCTACCTCTTCGACGAACGCAAGATGAATCGTGGCAGCAACGAGGAGATCTATGCCGACGCCTATCGTCTGCTCTATCTCACACGCAAGCTCCAGCATGGCGACAAGGGCCAGCAGGATTCCGCCACTTTGGCGCGCATGAAGGAATGCGCCGGGCACCTGCAGCGCACGCAAACCACCGGCAAGGTGAAGGGCTTCTGGGCACACGAGTACCCGAACCCCTTCAGCACCGGCGCTGTGATGGACATTCTCCTCATGGCAAGGGACGCGGGGCTGCCCATCGCACCCTCACTCTTCGATGATGGCGCGGAGGCACTGCTGTCCGTGCGCTCGCCCGGCGGTTCTTACGCCTACGGAGCGGGGCGGTCCGCCAAGGATTCTGACGAATCGATGAAGAACTCCATGGGCCGTTCGCCCATCTGTGAATCAGTGCTCTTGCGCAGCGGTCATGCTCAAGGCTCGGCAGAGAAGGTGGCGGCCTCGCTTGCCAACTTCTGGAAGTATCAACCGCGGCTGGATCGCGTGAGGCGCTGCGATTTCCACACCGATGGCGAACTCGCGGGATTCTTCTTCTGGCACACGCTCTACCACGTGAGCAACGCCGTCACGCATCTCCGCGGTGAAACAGCATCCGCGGAACGGGCGAAGCTTCTCGAATACCTCGTGACCTTGCAGGAGATCGACGGTTCGTTCCTTGACAGCCATGAAATGGGCAAGGCGGTGGGCACGGCCTACGGCCTCCTCACACTTGCGAATCTCATGAACCCGGCGCGCTGACACCGACCGAGCGCGGGCTGCTGCGGCAGCCCGCGCACTCAGCCCGTCATCAGTTCATCGATCCGCTTCTGCAGTTGCACGCGGCCGAACGGCTTCCCGAGAATCTTGGTCGGATCGGCACCGTAGCGCGCGATGGATTCGTCGTGGTACCCGGACATGAAGAGCACCCGCATCTTCGGATGCTGCTGCAAGAGCAACGCCGCCGCTTCCGGACCGGAGAGGCCCGGCATGATGATGTCGGAGAGCAGCACGTCCACCTTCGTGCCTGCTCCCGTCGCGAGCTTCACCGCTTCGCGAGCATCCGCCGCGGCGGTGACCACGTGGCCCAACTGCACCAACATGCGCTGGACCATGCTGCGTACCACCAGATCATCCTCGAGCAGGAGTACGTGCAAGGCGCTCGTTGGAACCGGAAGTGGCGCCAGTGTCTCTTCGATGGCCAGCGGCTCCTTGGCGAGGGGCAGCCAGGCGGTGATGCGTGTGCCGCCGGAGTGATCTGCGTCGACGAGCAGCCCACCTCCATGCTGCCGCATCAGGCCGTAGGTTCCGGCAAACCCGATGCCGCGCCGCTCCGCGAGATTGCCCTTCCCGGCAAAAGGGTCCAGCATGGACTGGAGGTCCTCATCCGCGAGGCGCGTTGCTGTGTGTTCGAGGCCGATGGCGATCCACGAACCGGCCTCCAGAACCGCTCCACCAAAGTCCGCGAGAGGCGCCGCGAGCGCTTGCCGCTCCACCGTGACCACCAGGCCACCGCCAGCCGCCATGAGATCGCGTGCATTGAGGACGAGGCCCACGAGGACTTGCTCGACGAGCGCGACATCGATGCGTGTCTCCGTCGGCCCGGACTGCATACGCGCCGTGACCTTGAGTTGCGGACCGGCAATGCGCCCGAGGAAACGCGCCAGATCGTTGGTGATTCCGGCAAGGTCCACCACACGCGGCGCGGAGAAGCTCCTCCGCGCAAAGGCGAGAATCTGCCGCGTCAGAGCGCGTGCGCGTTCAGCCGCCGTCTCGATCTCGTGTGTGTGCGTGCGGAGAGGACTCCCTGCCGGTAGCGCGTCCTCGATCATCTGCAGGCCGTAGAACACCACCATCAGCAGGTTGTTGAAATCGTGAGCAATGCCTCCGGCGAGTTGACCGAGGCTCTCCATCTTCTGCGCGCGCAGGAGCTGTTCTCGGAGCTGGCGCTGTCGCGTCACGTCGCGGGCATTGAGGATCACGCCAGCTACCGAGACATCTGCCCGGGCATCCGAAAGCGTTCCATCGAGAATGGTGCTTCCAGAATCATGCGCACTGCGGAACTCGAGGCGTTGCGGTACTCCTCCCGCAGCCGTCGCGAGCTCCCAAGCCTCAAGCGCATGCGCGCGATCGTCCACATGCACGAGATCGGGAAAACGTTTCCCGGTGAGCAACTCCGGAGTCGTCCCGAAGAGCGCTGCTCCAGCGACATTCACCCAGCGCACGACACCTGCCGGGCTCAACACTGCAATGCAGTCGCTGGAACCACGCAGCACCGAGCGGAACCACGCCTCCGAACGCACGAGGCGCTCTCCGAGTTCGGAGAGCTTGCGCGAAAGCTCCTGAGCGTCATTCAGCGCCACGTCCTTCGCTTGCAGGAGCATGAGAAGGTCGCCGAGCACATCGTGCTGCGAGAAATCACCAAGCGTGAGGCCGAGAGCATCCAGTTGCTCAAGACGCGTAATGAGAGGCGCCCCGAGGAAGCGCAGTCCGCCCTCCGTCGTTTCCTTCAACTCACCGCGCAGCGCCAGTTCAGGCCGCGAACGGGAATGCAGGACCACCACGCAATCGCAGCAGGCTGCCAGTTCCGCACCATCCAGATCCACCCGCGGCCGTTCGATCTGGAATGCGGCCGAGAGCTTCTGTCCCCGGTGCACATCCGGCAACAGTTTCTGCAGCGAGGGCCCGATGGCAACGAAGCGGCGGTCGCGGTCCACGGCGAAGTGAAACGGGAAGACGCTTTCGAAGTCCTGGGAGTTGAGACCAGCCTCAAGCATGCGGCGGCTTGACCTCCTCGGGACCCCAGCTCACAAGCATCATCTCGTGGTCGGCTCCATCCGCCCGCGGCAGAAACTCCGTGCTCACTTGCACGTGAAAACGGCGACCAACACCTTCGAGAAGACCGGCGACAAAGGGCAGCAGACCCTGACGATGACTGTAGTAGTGCAGTTTCAGCGCCGATGGGCCTTCATCGCTCACTCGGAACGAGGGCGGCGCGTACTCCGGAAAGGTCGCGCGCAAACGGCTGTGGAGTTGGTCCAGGTTGCCGACGAAGGCACTGAAGGTGCGCCCGCTGGCGCTCAGGATGTGGCGGTAATCACCCTTCCATGCGAACTCGACCCAGTAGTTTCCGAAGGCGTGCAGCAATGTCTCGGGCTTTGCCCCAAGAACCTTGGATGCAGCCCCGACAAGGTTGTAGGTGATGTCATCCGGATAAGGGTCAAGAGAAACGAAATGATCGTCGGTGACACCCGCCAGCACGCGAATGCCCTGCCAAGTCTCTTCTCCGTGGCCTTCGATCACCATCTGGCGAATGGCCTTGTTCACGAGTCCATACATGGTTGGGTGCTCCCTGATTGGATGGTTGCAAGCGTGCTTGATCATACTCATCCGCAGGAAGTGTGCAGCGGGATACTCGATTGCTTCGCTGCCGTATGGATTGCCTGTCGGATCACCATTGCCGAAAACTCCCCTTGCCGAGCTCCATGCGCGGCTCCGCACCCGGCGTCTGGTGGTTATCCTGCTCCCGCTCATGCTGCCCGCTCACGCTCCGGAGTTTTTCACCACGCTCCGCACGCTCCTCGGGCCTGAACGGTGCATCACGGACCAAGGCCTGCTGCTCCCTTGGGAGTGCGATGGCCTTTCGCACCTCCGCCAGTTGCCCATTGCCGTGCTGCTCCCGGAAACCCGTGCCGAAGTGGTGGAGATCGTGCGCCTTGCCGCTGAGCACGGGATTCCTCTCACGGCTCGGGGTGCAGGGACCTGCCTTTCGGGCGGGGCGACCGCCGCGCAGGGCGGCGCGCTCATCGCGTTCACGCGCATGAAACGCATTCTCGAGATCGACCCCGTGAACCGCACGGCTCGTGTGGAGCCGGGACTCGTCAATGTGCGCTTGAGCGAGGCTCTGAAGCCCCTCGGCCTCGCCTACATGCCCGATCCGTCGAGCCAGACGGCTTCCACGCTCGGCGGCAACGTCGCCGAGAACAGCGGCGGACCTCACTGCATCAAGCACGGCAACACCACCATGAGCGTGCTCGCCCTCGAGGTCGTGCTTGCTGATGGAAGCGTGATCGAGCTGGGGCATGCGCGCGGACGCACGGAGGGCCCGGATCTCCGCGGTCTCTTTGTCGGCTCCGAAGGGACCCTCGGCATCGTGACCAGCATCACCTTCCGGCTCGAACGCATCCCGCCCGCGGAACTGACGCTGCTCGCATCCTTCGCCGACATGCGCTCCGCCTGCAACGGTGTGAGTTCCGTCATCGCGCACGGAATCCTTCCTTCCGCATTCGAGGCCATCGACGACCGCACCATCGCGGCGCTCGAACACGCGGGAAAAAAGTCCGGCTACCCATCCAACGCCGCCGCCGTGTTGCTCCTCGAGTTCGACGGCGCCGCGGAATCAGTGCGTGCTGAAGCCGACGCCGCGACGGCGCTGCTGCGTGCCGCCGGTGCCCTGCGAATCGAGGAAGCGGAGGACGCGGCGCAGCGCGCGCGGCTCTGGAAGGGCCGCAAGGGAGCCTATGGCGCCATGGGCCGCCTCGCGCCGGATCTCTACGTCATGGACACGGTGGTGCCGCGCTCCCGCCTGCCTGAAGTGCTGCCCGCCATCGGTCGCATCTGCGACGAGCTCGGCCTCCCCCTCGCCAACGTCTTTCACGCCGGTGAGGGCAACCTGCACCCGAACATCTCGTTCGATGGTCGCAATCCCGACCAAGTGCGCAGGGTTCTCGAAGCCGGGCGACGCATCGTGGAGGTCTGTCTGAAAGCCGGTGGGGCCCTCTCCGGGGAGCACGGCATCGGCACCGAGAAGCGCGAGTTCATGCCCCTCGCGTTCGGCCCCGAAACGATCGAGCTCCTGCACGGACTCAAAGCCGTGTTCGATCCGGGACGGCTGCTCAATCCCGACAAGGTGTTGCCCGAACCCGTGACCTGCGGCGAAATGCGCCCGGCTGTCTTGCGCGGGAGATCGGCATGAGCGTCGATCCCGCCACGCTCGCAGCCTCCATCCTCGGCGCTTCCGCCGTGCGCACAGCGCCCCGCAGCCATCCCCACCACGAGCTTCCGCTCGTTGCACCCGCCAGCCGCGAGGAGTGCGTGGAACTGGTGCGCGCCGCAGCGTCCGCGCGCATCGGCATCCATGTTCTCGGCGGTGGATCCGCATTGCGCGGAGCTCCAACATCCGGCCACGCGCTCATCCTCTGCACAGAAAGGCTTGACCGCGTTCTGGCCCACGAACGGGACGATCTCACGTTCACGGCGGAGGCCGGACTCCGCGTGTTGCGCGCGCAAGCGGGGCTCCGTCCTCACGGGCAAAGGCTGGCCCTCGCACCCCGCGCTGAAGGCTCCACGCTCGGCGGTACCGTCGCGCGCGCTGCGGATGGCTGGACCAGGAAATCCACCGGATTCGTGCGCGATCAGGTGCTCGGCATCGAGGTGGTCACCGGTGCCGGCAAAAGGATCACGGGTGGCGGGCGCGTGGTGAAGAACGTCTCCGGCTTCGACCTCTGCAGGCTCTTCACCGGAGCGCGCGCGTCCCTCGGCATCCTGCTCTCACTCACGTTCCGTCTCCGATCCGTCCCTGAAACGCGCCGCGTGACGCGGCATGCTGCGGCTGATCTCGCCCACGCTTTCAGCGCTGCACGCTCCATCGACCAGCGCATTCCCGATGCCGAGGTCCTGCGCGTGACGCGGCATGAGGATGGCCGGGCATCCCTGCTCCTCTCCCTCGCCGGCGCGCGAGCGCGCGTGGACGCTGCCATCCGCAGCGCGGACGACGCACTGCCTCGCGGCGAAGTGCTCGCGCCGGAAGCACTGGAAGGCACACACCACTGCGTGCTGCGCGTGGACGTGCAGCCCGCCCACACCGAGCGAGCCTCTCACGTCCTCGCCGGCCTCACCCGCGCGCTGCGCATCGACGCGGATATCGCCACCGGGACCATCGAGGCCTTCAGCGTGGAGGTGCAACCATTCACGGAGGATGAGCGTGCCTTGCTTGCGCGCGGCCTCTCCGGGCTGGAAGCCCTCGTGGATTTCCCGGGGGATGCGCGCGCACATCTCCGACGTGAAGCCGCGTTCGGCGCCACTCCAGCGGAGCACTACCCCGTGCTCCAGCGACTCTGGCGGCACTTCGATCCGGCGGGCATCCTCGAACCCGGAGTGCACCCGTGGAAGTGAACCGCGCGCCATGCACGACGCGCTCCTTTGGCCACGGATTCGCCGAGGTGGATGCCTGCGTGCACTGCGGACTGTGCACCCAGTCCTGCCCCACCTACCTCCTCACCGGCCGCGAGAGCATGAGCCCGCGCGGCAGATTGTGGACCATGCGCGCTCTCGGCGAAGGGCGCCTGCAGGCAACCGAAGCCGTGCTCGCGGATCTGGATGCCTGCCTCGTTTGCCGCGCGTGCGAATCCGCCTGCCCGAGTTCCGTGCGCTACGGCGCCGTGATTGCCGCGGTGCGCGCGGGAACGCGGCGACGCAGTTTCGTGCGCCGCACCCTGTTCGCACTGCTGCCCCGACGCGGACTGCTGCAGACCTTCGCATCGTGCCTGCGGCTCTGGCAACGCTCGCCATTGCGGCCACTGCGCGCGTTGTTGCCGCCCGGTCTCAGGCGCATGGAAGCCGCCTTGCCGGAAGTGCCATCCGCAGCAGCACGCGCGGCACTGCCGCGTTTCACCGCCGCACGCGGCGAGCGTCTGGGCGCGACCGCCCTGCTCGAAGGCTGCGTCATGAGCGTCCTCTTCCAGGACGTGAACCGCGATACCGTCACCCTCCTCGCGGCAGCGGGCTTTGATGTGCATGTTCCGCCAGCGCAGACCTGCTGCGGCGCACTGCACGAGCATGATGGAGATCTGAACGGCGCGCATGCGCTGCTCCAGCGCAACGCGATCGCGTTCGAATCCGTGCCCGAGGCCGTTCTCGTCATGAACAGCAGTGGTTGCGGCACGGCCTTCCGCGATGCGGAACGGAGCATCGGAGCGCCCGGCGCCACACTCACCCGACGCAGCGTGGATGTCACGCGCTTTCTCCTCGAGCACGGCGAGCGTCTCGCGTTCCGCCCCCATCAAGGAGTTGTCACCCTGGATGCACCGTGCCATCTGCATCATGCTCAGGGGGAAACCACTGCGCCGCTGGCCCTGCTGGCGCGTGTACCCGGCCTCGCGTTGGTGCCCATGAAGGATGCGGAGCTCTGCTGCGGTTCAGCGGGCGTCTACAACCTCGATCACCCCGAGCTCGCCGAGGCGACCCTCGCCGGCAAGCTCGATCATCTCGCCGCGACAGGCGCGACGACGCTGCTCACAGGCAACCCCGGCTGCATCCTGCAGTGGCGCGCGGGCGTCCGGGCTCGCGGCTTGGCGGTGGAAGTGCTCCACCCCGTCACATTCCTCGCGCGCCTGCTGCACACATGAGCAACCAACTCATCGTCTTCGACATGGATGGCACGCTCACCGACACCCTGCCGGTGATGGTGGAAACCATGCAGCGCGCCCTGGAGGCATCCGGTTTCCCGCGGGACGACGACCCCGTACGAGTGCGCGAAGAACTCGGAGTGGATCTCGCGCTCACGGTGCGGTGCCTGCTTCCCTCTGCGGAGGACTCCGCGCAACGGCGTGTCATCACGAACTACGCCGCGCTCTACCGCGGCGTGGAAAAGGAACTGGGGCTCCGGCTCTTCCCCGAGGTGTTGCCCGTACTCGAAACACTGCGCGCCGCAGGACAGCGCTTGGTCATCGGCACCGGCAAGTCCCGCGCCGGTCTTGATCGCGTGTTGCCCATCCTCGGCATCGGGCACTTCTTCGTGGATTCCTGCACGGCGGACGAGTCGGCTCACAAGCCGGATCCGCTCATGCTCGCACTGCTCATGAGACGCAACGCGGCAGTCCCTGCCGAGACACTGATGGTGGGCGACACGACCTTCGATGTCCGCATGGCGCGCGCAGCAAGTGTTGCCAGCGTTGCGGTGTCGAGCGGCACCCACGCAGCGGAAGCGCTCCGCGCCGCGGGCGCTGATCATCTCGTGCGCACGCTCGCAGAGCTGCCGGCCCTCGTCACCCGCTGAGCGTCGTGCCTGCTCAGGACACGCGGAATACTGCGTGCCGGAACGAGGCCGCTGACGCGATCGCCACGGCCGTGCGCACAGCTCCGCTGGAGCGTGCATGGCAGATGAGCAGGTCGGGCCGTGTGTCGCCGATACGCGCGACCAACCCCGCGCGCCCGGCTGCCGTCGCGGTGGCGCCATCCATGCGCAGGCTACCGAGCAACGCGGTGCGTGGCAGCGTGCGCCGGATGCGCAAGGCCGCCAGCAGCGGTTCGTCGCCTTCGCCGCAGCAAAGCACGGTGAAGCCGCGCCGTTGGGCTGCGCGCAGGAGCAGATCTTCGGCCTGCTGTCCGTTGACGGATTCCGGTGCAGCCAGAGCTTCCAGCACGCGACCATCCGGCAACACGGCATCCTGATGCGTCAGCAACTCCGTCAGCCCGGCCTCCAGTGCCAGCAGCGTGGCAAGGCTGGTGCGGCCAAGACGCACGGGAGCATCCCCTGCGATGCGCAACGCGAGCACATCCCGAAAAGCGCCAGCGTGCACACTCGCCACATGGGGCAAGGGCAGGCGCAGTGCACTCCGTGCGAATTGCGGCGGGGCAGCGACACTTTGCGACGGAACTTCAAGTCGCGTTTCCATATGAAACAGGTATCGTCCGGCGGGTCGTCATGCGTGAGCGTCTTGTCACGAAACAAACCGACGCGCCCCGCAAACTCCGCAAGCAATGTCCGCGCCGCTGAACAGGTTTCTCGAGCTTCAACGTGGACCTCGCGCCGGCGAGCGCAACGCCCTCATGGCGCGCATCGCCGCCGTCCCGTGGTTCCGCACGCTGCCCCACAGGACCGACCCGAGCACCCGCGTGGCGGACGCGCTCGAGCGGCACATCCGGCTGGTGGGCATCACGCCCGCGCCCCGCGACCTCGTCGTCCTCTCCCGCGATGAAGGACTCGCAGAACTGCGCGCCAAGCCAGCACTGCTCGCGCGCCACTTCTGGGAGCAGCGCCTCGTCACGACCTTTGAGCGCGTGACGACCACGCTCCTCACCGGTTCACGCGTGGATGGCGACCCGCTCTTTTCCGTCTCGGGCCGCTCGGTACTGCTTGAAACAACGGTGCTCCCGCTCGCTCAGGATGTGCTCCTCCAGCGCCTAGAAGATGCGCGCGGGTACGCCCTCAACGCGGAGTCGGCGCAGAGGCTTCTCGACCGACTGCTCTGGGAGCTGGGCGCCATGCTCGCGGCCGAGCTCGTGGGCGACCTCGTCGGGGAAAACCCCTTCGTGCCTCTCCTCGACATCCACGAGGAAGGGCTCATCCTCCTCGACATCACGCCCGAGCGCGTGACGCTCTGGGCCTGAAGGCTCCGCTCACCATTCGAGTTGAATGGGCGTCGGGTTGCAGCCGGTCACGAGACTGATCTCGTCATCCGGATTCGCAACCACGACGATCAGGTCGCGCTCGCACTGCAGCACCACGCCCGCGCCTTGGCGCGACGGAGTTTCCATGGCGCTGAAGATGCCCTCGGCATCCACATCCGTGCGCCGGAACAAATGCACGGGGCGCGGCAGGTGCACGAGCTTCAAACCCTCGCGTGTCAGGGCTTCCAGCGCCCACTCGCGGCAACCAACCCTTTTTCCGTCCTCACCGTAGTAGAGCTCACGCGCGGCGCGCGAACTCGAAGGTTGAAGCAGATCGTGTCGACCCACTGCATCCTCGATGAGCGTGAAGAACGGCTCGTAGTTGTTGGAGTAGAACTTGCTCTTCTCCGTGGGCCACAGGCGTCCGGTCACTTCCATGGTGACGGAGGCATCGAGATGCTGGGCAGCATCGACGGCATCGAAAGCAAACAGCTCGCAAGCCTGCCGCCCTTCGACATCGCGAATGCCGAGAAGGGTTCCCTTCGCAAGCCGGAGCGCCGCCGCCGACCCCGGTGCCACCACGCGCGACTGCCCGCTCACGCCTGCTCCACTCGGGCGCGCATGGCAGCGAGGCGCTGCGGACGGTCCTTCACGTAGCGCCGGAGGCCCTCAAGGATCCACTGCGCATTGATGCGCGATTCATCGATGATCTCGTCCACGGAACCACCCGTGCGCCAGCGGTTGTCCCAGTCTGGCGTCATGGCGTATTCCTCGGCCCAGCGTGTGGGCAGCCAGTCGCGCACGGACTTCCGCGCGCAGTTGGCGATCACCGTCGCATCGAGCCATTCGGATTCGGGCAGCACACTCTTGCGCCACGCTTCATCCTGCAGCCGGAACAGATCCCAGGACGGGCACGACACGAGGCGCACATTCAGCCCGTCGCGCTCCAAGGCGCCCGAGGCCATGAGCTTCACCGTCTCGCTCATGGCAGATGTGCCCTGCACGAGCACCGTTCCGCCACGCGGCTGCCCGGCAACATAGTCGCGCATCACGTAGGCCCCGCGACCCGCTTCGAGATAGCCGGCCATGCCGAGCTTTTGACGATCCGGCGTATCCACGTTCGGTCGCGTGAGATGCATCACGATGATGGGCACATTGGTGGCGAGCGCCGCACCAAGCAACGGTGCCACTTCGTTGTGATCCCAAGGATAGAGATTGAGCACATGGCCATCCGGGAAGAGTTGCGTCACACCGGGCGCGAAGATGCCGAAGTGCGTGCGGCTGTCCTCGGCGGTCTCCGGGCCTGAGTGACCCGCCACCCAGATGACCTTGCCGGTCTTCAGATCGCAATCCTGCGCAAGCTGCGAGAACAGCCGCATGGGCCCGTACTTGAGATACGAGAACGAGCCGTAGGTCGAACACGCCCCGTAGAAGCCTGCGAACTTCTTGAACGGGTCCGTGGAGAGATTCAGCGACGCGAGCCCGACCATCATCCCGGAGTTGCAGAACTCCGTGATCTCGGTGGGCAGCAGCGCACCCGTCTGGTTGCTCGCGCGCTCGTAGCGCCCGAACCCCTTGAAGCCGCCCCACTCTTTCGCAAAGCCCGAGATGTTCGTCGAATCCGCGAGGTCCGCGCTGCAGGCGATGACGAGCGGACGTCCGTAGTGCTCGGCGCCCCAAGCGTTCAAGAACGCACCCACCGTGGCGAAGCCCTTGCGGTTCGGTGCCTTGGTGCCCGGCGCCACAAAGAGCGACTCAGGCCATTCACGCCAGTTCTTCAGATACGGATCTTCAGCGGGATCCTCTGTGCGCGTGCCGCGGAAGCCGGGAATCGATTCCGGCACGGAATCGCCGAGTGCGACAAGACGATCGGCGAGCCACGTGACGAGGGCCTCGTCTTTCCGCAGCACATCCATCACGACATCCAACTGGGCCGCTGCCCGCGCGCGCGAACGCGCTGCGTCATTCGGGTCCGGTGTGCCGAACTCGGCAAAGCTCGTCTTGTACTTCTCGGCGAATTCCTTGCGGCCCGCCCAGAAGAGTTCGCTGTCGCGCTTGTGTGCTTCGCCGTGCGACTTGAAGTCGTAGACGCCGTAGCCGCGCCCCTTCCGCGTCTTCATCCACAGGCAGCGCGGAGTCTTCGCGGGGTTGTCGCCAAGGGCTGCTTCGATGAGCCCTTCGGTCAAGGCCGCCGTGTCGTTCCCCTGTTCCACGCCGACGGTGCGGAAACCATAGGAGTCGAACCATTCAGCCGGCGTGCCATAGACAACGCTCGAACAGGCGCGCGAATCGATGCCGTGATCGTTCCAGTCCAACACATACACGAGGTTGTCGAGGCCGAGACCCCAAGCTGTGTGCTTGGTTTCGTGCGTGCCGCCGGCGGTGTGTCCACCTTCGCCATCGACAACGAACACCTTCACTTCACCCGCACCGGCCAGCTTGAGCCCGAGTGCTTCGCCCGCTGCTGCCGGTGTGCCGTGGCCCGTGGGGCCTGTGTTGAACTTGAAGAAGAGGGTCTTGCCTTCCATCTCCGCGTGCCCGGGAAGCCCATGACGCTTCCTGAGATCCAGCAGCGTCTCGGGGTAAAGAGCGAAGCGCTCCGGGTTCGGCACCGCGAAGCGTTGCTCACCCGTCGCGCGCAGCCGCACACGCAGCGCTTCGTTGCAGACCGCGAGCAGCGCGTAGACCACGGGGTTTGCATGGCCAGCCGCGAGCACGAAGCGGTCGGCGAACGGCTTCCACGGAGCGCGGATGTCCCAGCGCATGGCACCTGAGAGCGCGAGTGACACCATCAACTGCACCTTCGAGCGCGAGCCACCAGGGTGCCCGCTCTGCCGGTGGTTGAGCATGATGTCGATGCACTGGTCCACGAGATCTTCGACCTTCTTCCAGTGCGGGAAGTGTGGTGCGAGAGATGCACAACGCGCCTTGGTGGCGGAGCTGATGGAGTTCATGAGTGAGTGCTGCGGCGAATAGCGAACGCAAGGCGACGGCGGAAACTCTCCGCCCTCGCCCCTGCGCTTGCATCGTAAGCAGGCCCCGGAAGGGGGCCAATGATCGCCGTCAGGCTTCGGCGCCGCGTTCGAGTCCGGGCGCGGGGGCCGCGGACTGCACAACGCGCACGTCCCTGGCCAAGAGCCCCTTCGGGCCTTGGACCAGTTCGTAGGTCACGGTGTCCCCATCGTTCAGGCTGCGGAAGCCATCGCCGACGATGTTCTTGTAATGGACAAAGATGTCCTCGCCGCGTTCGCTGGCGATGAACCCGAAGCCCTTGCGGTTGTCGAACCACTTGATCGTGCCGTTGGGCATACACACTCCCCTGTCTTCACACGCGAGCCGTTCCGGTGAAGGTGGAACCATCACCACCGGTTCTTCGAGTGCCGCAAACCGCCCGGTCGCGACATCTCGTTCTCGTGCGGCGGGATACTAAGCCCCGCGGCGGAAATCGTCACGTGTGCTGCGACGAGATCCTTCAGAAACGACAGCGCCCACGTCGGCCCGAAGGCTCCCGTGGGCGCGTTGCCGGTTCGTCCGGCTGTCTCTGATGGACTCAGTCGGAATGGCGTGGTGCGTGATCACCACCTCCGCCGCCGTTCCCATGTCCAGGGCCGCCTTGGCCGCCGCCATGACCACCATCGTGACCTTGGCCGCCGTGTCCGCCGCCATGACCGCCACCGGGGCCACCACGACCGCCGAAGCCGCCGCCGCGTCCGCCGCGTCCGCCACCGCGGCCTCCACGACCGCCGCCACCACCGCCGTAGCCGCCACGGCCACCGCCGCCGCCGCCACCACCAAAGCCGCCACCGGGACGGGCTTCCTTGGGACGCGCTTCATTCACGGTAAGGCGACGGCCCTTGTATTCCTGATCATGCAGCTTGGAAACAGCTGACTGTGCTTCCTCATCCGACGACATGGTCACAAATCCGAATCCGCGGGATTCATTTGTGAACTTGTCGAAGATGATGACCTTGTCTGTGACCGAGCCACACTGGCCGAACAACTCACCCATCTCATCCTCGGTCACGTCTCTTGACAGACCGCCAACGAACAGTTTCTTTCCCATAACTTCACTAATCCAACTGGGCGCCTGAACGGAGACCTCTTTATGAGCTTGATGTTGCCCGCTATACGAATGGGCAGCGCCGCCGCTTGACTACTCCAGCTTGGTGGGGAAGGTGTCCGAATCGGCCCTGCGACGCAAGCAGATTCTCTGCGGGGGAGGCGGTGCTATCCGCTCCCTCCTTCCCGTGCTCATCGGGCGATGGCTTGGAAGGGGGCACCCTCGTTCAGCGTGGGATTCTCCGGCCGGCCTTTGTAAGAATACGTGAGGCCGAGATTCTTAAGGCCCAGCAGCCACAGGATGGTCGCGTGGAGGTCATGCACGTGCAGCCGGTCTTTGAGCGCGTGCAAGCCAAAGTCGTCCGTCGCGCCGTGGGTCTGGCCGCCCTTCACGCCCCCGCCGGCCATCCACATGGTGAAACCCGTGGGGTTGTGGTCGCGGCCGTTGCCCTTTTCGCTCATCGGCGTCCGGCCAAATTCGCCGCCCCACACCACCAGCGTTTCGTCCAGCAGCCCACGCGCCTTCAGGTCTTTCAGAAGCCCAGCGATGGGCTTGTCCGTCTCGCGAAACCGGTCGCCATGGTTTTGCTCGATGTTCGCGTGGGCGTCCCACTTGCTGCCCGCGCCGCTGTAAAGCTGCACAAAGCGCACGCCGCGCTCCACCAGCCGCCGCGCCATAAGGCACATGCGGCCAAAAGTCGCGCAGTCCTTGTCCTCCATCCCGTACAGACGCCGGGTGGCGTTTGTTTCCCGGGACACCTCCACCGCCCCGGGCGACTCCGCCTGCATGCGAAACGCCAGCTCGTAGGCGGCAATGCGCGCGTCGAGCTCCGTCTGCTGTGTGCGCGAGGCGGCATGGTTGCGGTTGAGCCCGCGCAGGAAATCCAGCTTGCCCCGCTGCTGGCTCTCGCTGACGCCCTCGGGCGTGTGCAGGTGGGCGATGGGTTCGGCGCCGGGCAGCAGCCGCGTGCCCTGATACACGGCGGGCATGAACCCCGCACCCCAGTTGCGCGGGCCGTTCACCACCGTGCCTTGGTTGTCCTGCATCACCACAAACGCCGGCAGGTTTTGATTGGCTGTGCCCAGTCCGTAACTGGCCCACGCGCCCAGCGACGGCCGGCCGGCCAGAATGCTGCCGGTGTTCATCTGGCACACGCCATTGGAATGCACGATGCCATTGGCCCAGCACGAGCGAATCACCGCCAGGTCGTCGGCGCATTCGGCCACGTGCCGGCACCAGTCGGAAATCCAGAGCCCTCCCTGCCCGTATTGCTTCCATTCGCGACGGTCGGGAAACACCGGGGCGCCATACTCGCCCATCGCGGTGATGAGCCCCTGGGTGAAGCTGGTCGGCAGCGGCTTGCCGGCGTGCTGCTTGAGTCCGGGCTTGGGGTCAAACGTGTCCAGATGGCTGGGCCCGCCTTCCATGAAGAGGAAAATGACACTCTTGGCGCGTGGCGCAAAATGAGGCGGCTTCTCTGCCAAGGGATGAATCGCGCCACCGCCAGCCGGAGCGGCAGCGCCCTCGGCTTCCATCAGGCCCGAGAGCGCCAGAGCACCAAAGCCCGCGCCGGCGCGTTCGATAAAATCGCGCCGCGTCACCGCCCATTCCACCCGATTGCAGCCAAACTTCGCCATGGGCTTTAGTCGATGTAGATGAACTCGTTGGCGTTGAGCAGCGCGTGGCAGAAATCGGCCAGCGCCGAGGCGCGCGCCAGTGCCGACGCCCTTGCCCCCGTGGCCGGGGGCTGGATGTCGTTGCGGCTGGTGCTGGCGTCATGAAACGCGCCGGGCTTGGGTTCAAACTGCCAGTAGCCGGCCGTCTTCTCGTTGGCAGCATCACCTGCAGACAGCAACTCGCCCTGCTTGAGCGCGGCGGCTGAGAGGCGCACGTCGTCGAGCATCCCGTCGAACGCGCCGCCCTTGGCAGGCCGGCCTCCGAGGTTGAGTGCAAGCGC
>SXGU01370295.1_pt1 | contig 22809 bp, 12 predicted proteins | sample 3174531 | NCBI WGS metagenome assembly SXGU01 (sample SAMN11356863, study PRJNA531348) | freshwater metagenome | isolation source: freshwater sample F1-140 | place: China: Fuxian Lake, Yuxi | collected 2017-12-25
CCCAGTGGTGCCGATCTTGGCACCGGACAACTGGTCCAGCGTGCGGTGCCAGGCCGTGACCACATGGGCGTTGTCGGCAAGCAACAGGCGCTCAGGCTCTACGGCAATGCCAGCGCCGCGCAAGGTGTGAATTTCGTGCAAAAGCGACGTCACATCGATGACGCAGCCGCCGCCGATGAGGTTGGTGCAGCCCGGACGCAAAATGCCCGAAGGGATCAAGTGCAGCACGAACTTGTCGCCGCCGACCCAGATCGTGTGTCCGGCGTTGGCTCCGCCGCCAAAGCGCACCACCAACTCGGCGTCCGCCGACAGCACATCGACGATCTTGCCTTTGCCTTCGTCGCCCCACTGCGCGCCGATGACGATGGTTGCTGGCATGGCGGACTCGATCGCGCCGACCCGGCGGCAAAGGGCGCGGACGTTACGCGCGACTCAAGCTGCGCGCAAGCGGCCGATGTCGACCAGTGCGCCGGTGTTGCAGGGTTGTCACGACGCTGCTGCGACGGTCACTTGTACAGTTCGCGTCCCACGGCGCCAGCGACCACGTCTTGGACCTCATAGCGCAGCGGCCACGCGGTGTTGCCGAGCCACGCCTTGACCTGATCGGCGAAAAACGGGCTGTCCGTCAGGCCCGACTGGCCGCCCGGAATGACGTTGATGCCGGTGGTCTTGCCAGGCAACAGTGCAATTGCCATGCGGAAAACCGGACCAGACCCGTAACCGTTGTTGAAGATGCCGCCGGCTGCGTCTACGGCAAACGCATCGCCGCCGCGGGGAAACTGCTCCAGGTCTGCGCGCGGATCGCCCGGAGCGAGCTTTTCGGCCAGCGGCAGAACCGACGGCGTAATCGAAAACAGGTTGGCGATGGAAGCGAACTGGCCATTGCCACTGAGGAATTTGGCAAGAATCGAGTCGAAACGCACACCATGGCGGATGCCCCACAGCCACTTGCTGGGGTCGGAGGTGCCAAAGCCCTTCTCCTTGCTGGCCAATGCATCCAAGCCTTGCTTGAGCGCCATCAGCACTACCTCGTCTGACCGCTCAATGGGGGCCGTGCCGAGGATGTCAAAATAGGCCGACTCTTCGGTTTTCGGGTTCCAGGACAAGAGCTTGCTGGGATTGCCCGGACCGCGGCCTTGCCACAAGAACCACATCGCGCGCGTGCGCGCATCGGCGCCCCACGGCTCCCAAAGGTCCAGATTTTCGTCGTCCACGGTCAGCGCCACCGCGCGATCCATCCAGGCGTTGAAGATGGAGGTGGCGATCGCGTGCTCGACTTCGCCCGGCGCCACCTTGTGGTAGAAGGTCTCGACCCCCGACAGGGCCGGTGCGCCGGCCTTGATCCACGCGTCCAGCCGCTTGACCGCGTCGTCGAGCGCGGCCGGGGTAATCGACATGTACAACTGCACAGCCCGCACCTGGTCTTCGTCCAAGTCGCTTTTGGTCAGCTTGGCCTTGGTATCGGCCACTGCTTTGAGAAAGATCGGCCCGAAGTCCTGGCCCAAGCGGCTCTGGTTGTGCGCCTGCACCTCGCCCATCTTGGCCACATCCGCGCTTTTGGCGGCGATCATGGGCTTGAGCGCCTCGGCGATCGAGTCCGCGCGGTAGCCATTGGCCCATGGGCCACCGATGTAGTGCTTGTCGTTCCACAGGTTGTTGTCGGTGCTCAGGTTGCCGGGGTCGTTGTTGCCCGTCACCACAAAGCCCTGCGGCGGATTGACCGACTGCGGATACGCATCGAAGGGCACTACGCAGCGCGTCGCTTCCGCGGCCTTGCTCTCATCGACGGTACCGTCTGGCAACGTCGGAATCTCAAAGCCGGTGTACAGCGTGCCGTCGATCAGTTGCTTGGGGTCGGCGCCGGCCTTCCACTTGCCGCTGGCGTCACGCGGCAGGTGCTTGCGGCACGGCACCGCCTGGTAGCCGGTGTAGAGCGCATTACCCTTGCTGTCGGCGGCGATAATGTTCTGCGAATACGCCACCAGCTTGCGGGTGTGGTCGCGTAGCTGCCAGACGTCGGCCGAGTGCCCGAAACCGTCGACGGCCGCCACGATGTTCGGTTTGTCCAAACCCGTGAAGTCAAACGCGACGCCGTCGACCAGCCCGTTGCCGTCCTGATCCTTGGGCACCACAAAGCCGCCCGCGACGGCGACAATGGTCTCACCTGGTTGCGGCGTGTACTTGGCAGGATTGACCGTCGGGCCCTCAAAGTCGGTGAGCCAGCGGCCGTCCCAGGTCACGTAGCGCGTCCACTTCTCGGTGCGACCCTTGCTGCCAAGCAGCTTGACCTCGGCGACGACCACCGTCTCTTCGACGGCCTTGAGCGGCTTGTCGACCAGTTTGCCGCCCTCCACGAAGCGCGTCGCGACTGGCTTGCCGGCTTTGTCGAGCACCACCTGATCGCGATACCAGTCGGTGATATCGCCCACCAGCTGCGTCTGTGACCAGGCCACGCCGCCGTTGGTACCCACCGCCATCAGCGGCAAGCCGGGAATCATCAAGCCTTTCTGGTGGGTAGGACCGCCGCCAAAAACCGCGGTGTCCAGGCCGATCTGGTAGAAGAGTGAAGGCACCGACAGTGGTAGGTGGCCGTCGCCTGCCAGCAGACCCGCACCGTCCATCGCTCCTTTGCCAGCGACCGCCCACGCATTGCTGCCAAAGCCATTGCCGCGATCGTGTCCGCTGCGTTGCTGCCACCGCGCATCGCGTACCTTGTGGCGTTGCCAGAGCGCCGCCGGCAACGGTCGCGGCGCATCCTTGAGCACCACCTGAAGCCACTGTTGCAGGTCCTTGCCGGCCGGCACCTTGCCCGGTTCAGTACTGTCCACCGCTTTGCCATTGAGATCGAGGCCCGATCCCGCTGCCGATGAGACGGGCTTAATCGGCTTGACCAGGTACTCGATATCGGCGAGCGCGCCGGCCAGCCGCAGGTCCGCCAGCGGCTTGTCCTTGAACTTGGCGGGCAATGTCGCGATCGCTTGGGTGCGGCCGACGTCATCGGTTTCGTAGCCCAGGTTGTAGACGATGGCGGCGGATGCGCCGGCGACCGAGCGGCGGTCCCACTTCTTCATCAGCGTCTCCGCGGTGCCGCCGAGCATGCCTTTGGCCAGCTTGATTTCTGACGGCTCCGGTTCTTTGCCGGCGACAACCAGATCAATGTACGCATTGATGCCTGCGGCAAAGCCGTCATAGACATCGGCCAGTTCCGGCGTCAGCCGCTCCTGAACCGACTCGGCGACGTACAGACTGCCCGCCAACCGCGACTCCAAGTCCTGGTCCAACGCGGCGTCGCCCAGCAGCGCCGAGATCTCGCCCAAACCTAGCCGTCGCGTCAGCTCCATCTGGAAGTAGCGATGCCTAGCCAGCACGAAGCCGGCGACCACGCTCAGATCTTTCCGGTTTTTCGCATAGATGTTGGCGACGTCGCCTTCGGTGCGCACCACATGGGCTTCGGCGGACAGCGGCAGATCAAACTCAGCCTTGAGCGGCACGCCGACAATCAACTTCTGCTTGTCGGGGTTGCCCGCGAGGGGCGCGTCCACTGGCGCATCCGCGCCGCTGTCAGCTGCAACGGAGTCGGCGGCGTCGGCGGTCTTGGTCGCGTCTGCGGCGGTGGCGTCCGCTGCAGCCGGCGCCGCCTCTTTGCCGCATCCGGCGCCCATTGCCAGCGCCGCAAGCGCGGCCAGTGGGGCGAGTCCGATTCGTGCTGTACAGAACAACGGTCGCATGACGCCTCCGCGCGCAAGGGGCCGCCAATGGCTGGGCGGAGCGCGCAACGTGGCGCGTTGTACCCGGTTTTGCCGGGCGCGGGTAGCACCTTTGATGGCGCGCAGCGATCAACGGACGCCAAACCAGGCGCCAGCCAGCAGACCACAAAGGGCGCCAGCTGGCCCCGCTACAAACCAGCCCAGGCACAGCCCCGCCATCGCTCCAGCCAGGGAGCGCTCTTCGGCGCGGTCGCGTTCGCCGCGCGCAACTGCAGCGGGTTCAGCGTAGGCGTCGCGCCACTCGCACCAAGTGGCGACGTAGGCCGGTGCGCTGTAGCCGGACTGGCCACACGCTGCCTGCGCTTGCCCGCGCGCCGGGAGCGCCGGGGTCGGAATGGTTGCGGCGGAGACGGTACGGTGTGGCATGTGTCCTCGGCAGGGCCATCCACGTCGGCCCCGTGTGGCTCATACTAAACAAATGTTCAGTAGGCGCAAATTTTTTCGGCCGCCGCGCAACAATTGCCTTCTATGCCGCGGACGGTTGGATCGGCTTGCACCCGGGGGCCGGAAAATGGTGGGATTGCCGCTGTCTCGGCGCAGCGTGCGCGACGCCGGGACCCGGCGGTCCAATGGGCCGTCGCGCCGCGCAGAAACCGCCAGGCGCGCCACACAGCCATGTGGGCACGCGCGGCAGTTGCTGGGCGACCGTCACCGCGCACCGTCGGACACCGTGCACCGCCCGATCGGGGTGCTCCGCTGGTGGTCGATGCGCAAGTCAAGCACGCGCGCCTCTCAGGGCGCGCCGGCTCACTGGGGGCAAGCATGAGGCACATGAGCATCGACAGCGCGGCAGCCGTCCGCCAAGTTCGCGGTCCCGTTCGTCGCCTAGCCGCTTGGGTCGGCTGGCCGCTGATCGCATTATTCGCGCTTGCTGCGTGTGAGGCAGAGGCCCCGCCCGCGGCGACGTCTGCTGGCGCCGACACCGGTGAACCGGAAGACGTGGCCGTCGTCAACGACGACGCGATCGCGACCGACACCGCGGGCGGCGACAGCGGGTCTGGTGACGCCTCGGCGCCCGATGCAGGCGGTGGGGGCGATACCGGCGGTGCCACGGATGCCGGCAATGCGGCGGAAACCGCTGACGATGTGGCAGACACAGGCGACGGCACCGACGTGACCAGTCCCAGCGAAGTCACGATCCCGGACGTCCAGATCGGCGACGTCGAGCCGGACACCGTTCAGCCGCCTCCAGACACCGCCGTGCCGCCACCGGACGCGGTTACGCCGCCACCGGACGCGGTTGCGCCGCCACCGGACGCGGTTGCGCCGCCTCCAGACGCGGTTGCGCCGCCTCCAGACGCGGTTGCGCCGCCACCGGACGCGGTTACGCCGCCACCGGACGCGGTTACGCCGCCACCGGACGCGGTTGCGCCGCCACCGGATGTTGTGGTGCCGCCGCCGGATGTCGTGGTGCCGCCGCCGGATGTCGTGGTGCCGCCGCCGGATGTCGTGGTGCCGCCGCCGGACGTCGTGGTGCCGCCGCCGGACGTCGTGGTGCCGCCGCCGGACGTCGTGGTGCCGCCGCCGGACGTTGCCGTTCCCCCGCCGGACGTGGTTGTGCCGCCAGCGGATGTGCCACCGCCCCCACCAGACGTGGTTGTGCCCCCAGCGGATGTGCCCCCAGCAGATGTGCCACCGCCCCCACCAGACGTGGTCGTACCTCCGCCGGATGTGGTGCAGCCGCCACCAGACAGCGCCATGGCTGACTTGCCGCCGCCGCCCGCCTGCAAGGTCCCGTCCGATTGCGACGACAAGAACGCTTGCACCACCGAGACTTGTGCGGCCGGCAAGTGCGCGCCCGGCGCACCCAAGGTCTGCGACGATGGCAACCCCTGCACCAGCGACGGCTGTGCGCCTTCCACGGGCTGTGTTGCGCCCTCGGCTCCCGATGGCGGACCGTGCCAGGACGGCAACTCCTGTACGGACAAAGACGTGTGCAAAGCCGGCAAGTGCGCGCCTGGCGCCGCCAAGAACTGCAACGACGGCAACGCCTGTACCATCGATAGCTGCGATCCCGTGGCGGGCTGCAAGAACGTCAAGGCGGCCGACGGCAGCGCTTGCGACGACGGCCAGGTGTGTACGACTGGCGAAAAGTGCTTCGCGGGTTCTTGCATGGTCGTAGCCAACACTTGCGCCGTCTGCGGCGACGGCAAGTGCGAGCCGGGCGAGACCTCGACCAGCTGTGCCAAGGACTGCCCGCCGCCTGTCTGTGGCGACGGCAAGTGCGACTGGGCCAACGGCGAGTCAGCAAAGACCTGCCCCAAAGAGTGCGTCAGCGTCTGCGGTGACGGCATGTGTGATCCTACCACGGAGACCGCAACCAATTGCGCCAAGGACTGCTCGGGTGGCAGCGGGCCTGTTTGCGGCGACGACAAGTGTCAACTGCCCGAGACCGCGACCAGCTGCTACGACGATTGTGGCCCGCCTTGCGGTGACAGCAAGTGCGAGGGCAACGCCGGTGAGACCTGCAAGAACTGCCAGGCCGATTGTGGCCAGTGCAAGGCTGTCTGCGGCAACAGTGTCTGCGAGAAGGACCTGGGCGAGACGTGCAGCACTTGCCAGCAAGACTGCCTGTCAACTTGCAACCAGACCTGCGGCGACGGCGTCTGCGACGCAGTCAAGAAGGAAGACTGCACAACGTGTCCTGCCGACTGCATTGCCCCCGGCAAGTGCTCGTGCGGCAACGGTCAGTGCGAAATTCCCAAGGGCGAAACCGACAAGAACTGCAACGTAGACTGCAAGCCAGGCAACATTGTTTGCGGCGATAACAAGTGCGACGCGGGCGAAACGGCCAGCACCTGCGCCAAAGACTGCGCAAAGGCCGTTTGCGGCGACGGCATCTGCGAGCAATTCAAGGGCGAGTACGAGGCGACCTGCCTGCAAGACTGCAAGGGCCTGGATCCCAAGTGCGGCGACGGCAAGTGTGACTCGATCACCGGCGAGAACGGTACGACTTGCGCCATCGACTGCGCGCCGGCGGCCAATTGTCAGGGCAAGGCCGACGGCTCTGCTTGTGATGACGGTGACCTGTGTACCGCCAACGATGCCTGCAAGACCGGTCAGTGCGTCGCCGGCGCCAAGAAAAACTGCGACGATGCCAACTCGTGCACTAGCGACAGCTGCGATCCGAAGGCAGGCTGCAAGAACATTGCCTCCCCCGACGGGGTGACCTGCGACGACGGCTCGACGTGTACCCAAAACGACGTGTGCACTGGCGGTGCCTGCAAAGCGGGCGCCAACACCTGCGCCGGGTCGTGCAAGGACACGGCCATTCAGTGTGGCCAGTCCGGCAAGTTCCTGCTTGCCGACGACCCCAACGTGACCAGTGCCTTGACGACCAGCGGCTGTGCTGGCGGCGTCACCACCGGTGGCAAAGAGTGGTCGTTCACCATCAAGCCGACTTGCAGCGGCACGGTCAAGGTATTGCTCCGGGTCAGCGGCACCGGCACCTTCGGCACTGCCACGCTCGACAAGCAGACCGCACACGTCTACCTGGTTTCGGCCGCCGGTTCGGCGCAGGCGTGTACTTCACCGTTGACGTGCACCGACTTGACCCTCAAGCAACAGAAATGCGGTACGTCGGGCGGTCCGGCCCCCGCGATGTGCGCGGCCGAGTGGCTGGTCACCTTTGATGGGGTCAAAGACCAGGCACAGCGCATCTTGGTCGACACGCTCGCCAACAGTTCAATCAGCATCGTCGAAGCCGGCGCACTCGACTGCGCCTGCACCTCCACCGGCGGCGGTTGCGGCGACGGTAAGTGCGAAAACGGCGAAGACACCTTCAAGTGTCCGCAAGACTGCAAGCCTGTCTGCGGTGACGGCAAATGCGACATCGCGGGCGGCGAGACTGCGGGCAGCTGCGCCAAGGACTGCGCAATCACCAATCCGCCGGTGTGTGGCGACGGCAAATGCGAGTTCGACAAAGGCGAGAATCCAACTAGTTGCCTCAAAGACTGCCAAAGCAAGTGCGGCGACGGCTTCTGCGACACCAAGACCGAGACCGCGACCAATTGCCCCGGCGATTGCAGCGGTGGCGGCGGCGGCAGTTGCGGTAACTTGAAGTGCGAAACGGGCGAAACCTCGACCAACTGCCCGTCCGATTGCGGCGCGGGCGGAGTTGTGTGCGGCAACTTCAAGTGCGACGCCGGCGAGAACGCCACCAACTGCTACAAGGACTGCGGCCCGCCGTGTGGCGACGGCAAGTGCGAAGCGACGTTGGGCGAGACCTGTAAGCAATGCCAAGCGGACTGCGGTAACTGCCCGTCGGTGCAATGTGGCGACGGCAAGTGCGATTCTGCCGGCGGCGAAACCTGCACGTCCTGTCCGCTCGATTGCATCAATTCATGCGGGCCGCCGCCGAACTTGTGCGGCGACGGCAAGTGTGATGCGGCGGCGAAGGAGGACTGCGACACCTGTCCCAAAGACTGTACCGGCGCCGGCAAGTGCCTGTGTGGAAACGGCAAGTGTGACTCGGACAAGCAAGAGACGACGACGAACTGTCCGGACGACTGCAAGACTGGCGGCGGCACCGCAGTATGCGGCGACGGCAAGTGCGATATTCAGATGGGCGAAACGCCTGGCAACTGCTCCAAGGACTGCACTGCGGGCACCGCGACCTGCGGCGACGGCAAATGCGAAGTCGACAAGGGCGAGAGCCCGATGAGTTGCCTCAAGGACTGCCCGATGGATATGCCTTTCTGCGGCAATGGCAAGTGCGACCCGGGCGAGACGCCGGTCACTTGCGCCAAAGACTGCCCGCCCTAACAGAGTCGCAACGGGCTAGCCGGCTGACCGACGCTTGTGGTTCGGTTCAGCCGGCCAGGCGGGCGCGCCAGTCGGGCTCGCGGCCTTCAAGCAGCGCAATCAGTTCCGCTTCACTGCCATCGTTCTGCAGCACTTCGTCGGCAAGGGCGGCCGTCGCATGTAGCTGCTGGCCAGCGGCCGAGGTCGAGGTCAACTCGGCCTGTTCCTGCCGAAGAAACTCTTCAAACGACTGTGAGTCGCCAGCGCGGCCGCGGCTGCGCAAACGCTCATAGCGGACGCGCACATCGGCCGCAATCTCGACCAGTCTGAAGCCGGTCGCCGTGCGCAAGACTTCAACTTCCGCAGGGTTGCGAATCGAGTCGACCACGCACGGCTGATCCTTTGGCAGCGCACGCAAAGTGCGTTCAGCCAGAATTCCCGGTCCGCCCTCACTGCGCAGCTGCCGGCCGGCGGCCGTCAAGTTGTCACGGGTGGGTTCTACCCCTTGCTCCGCGAGCCAGGTGCGGATGGCGTCCGACAGTGAAGCGTAGTGGTAACCGCGCGCCACCAGCCAATGTGCGACCGTGCCCTTACCCGCTGCGTTGCGGCCCGTCAGCCCGATGATCATGGCGTGGCTCCCTTTGCCTCTTCTGCGGGCGCCGCCGGCGCAGTCGAGGCCACCAGCGTCAGTGCAGCTACGCCACCGTCGGCCTCCGGCGCAACCGTTAGCGTCGCCCCAAGGTTCAAGGCTTTGCGCGGGACAACGGCGAGGCCACGCCAGCTGCCGTCGCTTGCCTTCACGCAGGTGCCAAGCCGGCCGGCGCGCTTGCCCTCTGCCGTCCGAAGCTGCCAGCCAGGTGCTGGCGCAAGTTCGCCTACCGCCTCTCCCGCTACCCACGACAGGTAGCGGCGCGGCTGGCCGCGGTACTTCATCATCGCGATGGCTTCCTGACCGAGGTAGCAACCCTTGCGGAAGCTGACGGTGCCGGTCAGGCCAACTTCAAGCGGCAGGCTGCCGTCGTCGACATCCAGACCCAAGCGCGGTTCGCCCACAAACACGCGAATGGCCTCACGCGCCGCGTGGCTGCCTGGTTGCGCGCCCGCAGCGAACAATGCGCCCGCCACGTCGCCGAGGTCGTCGCGGGCGACTTGCAGCCACACGCGCGGCGTCGACGGCCACCATGGGCTAGCAACCCCATCTAGATCCGCCCGCCAGGCCAGCGCGGATCGACCAGCGACAGTGATATGGCTGGGTTCCGCTTGCGCTTCCGCGCCGGCCGCCACCCGCACCATCTCGGCCGCAGACGGCCCCACGAGCTCGCAAAGCGCAATCGTGTCGTCCAGCTCCAGGTTCACGTCGTCCGCGATGATGAAGCGATCCAGGCCCTCCATAAGCGCCTCGGCGCGGACGCGGTCCGTCCAAAGCACGGCTCGGGCTTCGCTAGCGACCAGGTGCATGACTGCGATGATGGCGCCCTGGGCATCGCACAAGCACGCCGATGCCGCACCAGACGGCAGCAGCCCCTTGACGTCCTGGGTCAGCATTGCGTGCAGGAACTTGATGGTGTCGCGGCCCGAAGCGGTCAGCGCAACTAGGTCGTCGCGGCCGAACAGCACGCAACTGGCGCGCGCGGCTGCGACGATGGCCTCGTCGCGGGCGGTCAGACTACGCATGGCAATACCGTGTGGCTATTTGAGACCGAGCTTGACGGTGTTGGTCGCGCGCGACCGCCAGCGGCCGAATTCCAGGTCAAGCGTCGAAAACCCGTTGATCGAGAAGCCGGGCACATAGCCACGGTCGATGCGCACCCAGTACTGCACCTGCGGGTTGTTGATGAACACCTGGATGCCCTTTTCCTCAAAGTCCGGCAACAGGAAGTTGCTGATTTCCGGGCCAACATAGATCCACCAAAACGGAAAGCCCCAGCCACTTTTCGGGTCGAGGTTGCCGTCCAGGTGTACGCGCGAGAACGAAGGCGTGGGGCCTGGCGCGACCGACCACTCAACGGGCACCGCGCCCGACAGACCGGTGTTCGGCAGCGGCTTGTCGATGGTTGGCACGGTCAGAAATGGCCCCAACCACAAGCCTGGTTCGCCGACCACGACTGCACTGCCATCGGGCAGCGCGACACCGGCACGTGGCCGCAGGTCCAAGCGCTCGGTTGACTCGTCGAACACGCCTTTGGCGTCCAGCCGATAGACGTGGCCCTCGCGATCGGCCAGCAAAAGCGCATCATCCGGCAGCGCTACCAACGTCCGAACTGGCTTGTAGGTCGGCGTCACCGCGCCAGCCGGCCAGGCGTTCAGCCACAGGCCTTTGCCATTGCCACTGACCAGGACCGGGCCATCACCGGCAGGCTTGTCGCCACCGATCAGGAACGAGCCCTTGCGCCACAACACGCTGTGCAGCGCTACGGAGGCGATCTTGATGGCCTTCGCCGTGCCGCCAGCCGCCAGGTCGACTGTCACGACCCACCCGTCGTCGCCCGCGGCTACAGCCAAATCCGGCCCGCAGGCCACAGCCCGCAACTTGGCCTTGCCAAGCTCCGGCACTGTCGCCACTTGCCAGGCGCCGACGGTGTCCAGCAGCAGCGTGCCCGCATCGCCGACCGCAACGCGACCCAATGGACTGTGGCACACGCCGAACAGGTCCACCTTGGTGTTGCTTTGCTCGGTTTGTACTTTGTTGCCGGTGACCCGGCGCACCATGCCGCCGGCTCCGACTACGGTCGCGTCCGTTGGCGTGCCCGCCAGCGCCATTGCCGCCGGAGGGCTGGCGTAGGGGTCGATGACAGGTGGCAGCCAGAACAGCTGCAGCGCACCGACGAGGCCGCGCCACAGGCCGCCGTTATTGCCAAGCACCAGCACTTTGCCGTCTGCGCCTGCGACCACGCCGGTCAGCGTCTGGTTGACACCAAGCGCGTCGTCAGTCGAGGTCCCATCGGGTTTGCGGACGCGCAGATTGCCGTCGCCAGGTTGCACGAGGCCATCGTGAATCGTCAGCGTTACCGGCCCGATTTCGTCGGACTGGCCATATAGAGCGTGCGCGTAATAAGTGTACGTCGCTTCGGTCATGCCTGCCGGTAGCAGCACGGGCTGGTAGGGCAGGGTCACATCGTCCACCACCGTCGTGCCGCCGCCCAGATTGCCCGGATTGAGCAGGGACGGCAGCCGCACCAGCCCGTCGCTGCCGAGGTCGAGCCACGCCTTGAGCGCCAACTGTCCGCCCAGGCCGCCGTAATACGGTTGCGGGTGGTCGAGGCGCACTTGCAGGTCGCGCTTGAGCGCAATGGTCAACCGCACCTCCAAGCCGGTGATGGCGTCTTCGGGCTTGGTGTAGGGCTTGGGGAACACGTGGCGGCGCACGCCCATCGCTGACGGCACGAACTTCTTGGTGGCGTTGCTGATGTAGCCGCCGATGCAGACCACCGCCAGTTCATCCAGGCGGCTGGTGATTTCAAATGCGCCGGTCTTTTCGTCCACGGGTGAGGTCGGGTAGGGCAGGGCGCCGCCATTGCCGCTGGTCGAAGGCGGCGGGTTTTGGTCGTCCGCGTCGATGTCCCGGACAGTGGTCGCGCAATAGACCTTGCGGATGCCGATGGTCGGTTTGCAGACTTTGGCGCCGGGCGCCACTTCGTCAGGGACGCAGACAAAGCCAGACTTGCAGCCGTTGCTCTCGCCGCACGACTGTAAGCACCGGTTACCCGCAGGGCCGTTGTTGACGCAGTAGAAAGTGCTGCCGTCAGCCGTGGTCCCGGTGCAGTCGATTGGCACGCTGCAGGCCTTGCAGGTCAAGTCGCCGGCATCGGTCGAACCCAGGCAGTTGGCCGGCGGGATGAGCAGGTACTTGTCGACATCGACAACCTTGCCCTTAAGCAGCGCAAACGGCAGCGAGGCGCCATTGCCGTTGCCTTGACCGCTGGACGGCGGCGTGTAGGGAAACAGCAGCAGTGTCGCGTTGCTGGCGTCAAAGTGGATGATGGAACTGGCGGTGAAGTCCGGCTTGGTGGCCGACACGCGGATAGGCGGCACCACGTCGGGTCCGCTGAACACCACCATGCCTTTGGCGTCGGTCACGCCCGTGTACTTCTCGTACATCGGCTCGCCCGGCGACCCCAACTGCACCACAGCGTCCTCGATGGGCGCGCGCGTGTAGATGTTTAGCACCGTGACGTTGAGCGTGCCGCCGACGCCCTCGCCCCAGGTGCCGCCCTCTGGGGTGCCAGGGGCATAGTAGTTGAAGCCATTGATGAGCGTGTCAGTGTCCTGGCCGTCGAGCAAGTCAACGGTGACCAGGCCGGCCGGGTGCGGCGGCGTTTTGGCTTCGCACAGGCCGCTGTGCACGATCGTCATGCCAAGCGTTGGCTTGCCGCCAAACAGAAACTTGACGCCGGGCTTGAAGCCGCTGCCGTAAATCTTGACGGTGGCGCCGCCGCCGGTCGACCCCGATGGCGGACTGACCGCGTTGATGCGCGCATGGCCGTCGACATAGCCGTAGCCGCCGGCCAGCGTCGCCTCGAGGCCGCCACACCGGACCACCACATCGGCCGCGCCGGGTGCGCCCGGCAGCACAATCACGTTCAGGCTAGTGCCTTTTTGGTTGGCGGTCAGGACTTTGGCTGCGTACATGCCGATGCGGACGGTGCATGCGGCGCTGAGGCCCTTGCCACGCACCTGCACTTCACCGCCGCCGGCAGTGGGCCCAAGGCCGGGTTCGACCATGTCAACCTTGAGGTCGGCGATGTACAGGTAACCTGCTGGCAGGCTGGCGCTGCCCGACGAAGTCGCGATTTCGATGGCTGCGCTGCCGGCCGCGCCCGATGGCGCCGTGACCTCGATAGCGGTGCCTTTGAGTTTGTGCGGCGCGGGCTTGCCGCCGATGGTGACCGCCGAAATCGAGGCGCCGCCGGGGATGGCGGCCATTAGCGTAACGGTGTTGCCGCCGCTCGTCGGACCCGAAGCCGGCGAGGCGCCGTAAAGCGCAACCTGCGCGGATGCGTCGGCGACGTACGCGAACGCCGGGAAAAGCTTGTGGTTTCCGTATGGGCTGGTCACGACCAGCTCGACTGGGCCCGGCGCAGCGGCCTTGTCCACGGCCTTGAGCGCCGGCATCTGCGCGCCGCGAACCGTAGACGCAGTGCCCGGGGCGAGCACACCCAGCGCCGCATTGGCATACACCGCCGTAGCGTTACCCAGGCCTGCGCCATGCAACTGAACTGCGCCCCCGTCCAGCCCGACGACCGGCGGCGCCACGCTGTCGACCCGCGGCGGACGGCCGTAGGTGAATGGCAGTTTGCAGTGGGTCACGCCACTGGCATGCCGCACCGACACCTGAACCTTGGCGAGGTCGGTTTTGACGACTCCTGCTTCTTCCAGGTAGGGCGGTACCAAGGCCACCAGGGTCTTTTCGTCGACGAACTTGGTCTGCGCCGCCTCGTGGTAGGCCACCAGCACGCGGTCGCCCTGCCGAAAACCGCTGCCGCGCACGGTGATTTCAGCGCCGCCGTTCATTGAGCCGACTTCGGGCGCGAAGCTGTCGACCGTGACCTGCGACAGGTACGCATACGCGCGGTTCAGGGTCGCTTTGGCGGCCTTGCTATTCTCGATGCGCACGTCGACTGCGCCTGGCTGCTTGCCGGGCGGTGCTTTGACGTAGATGTGGGTGGTCCCCGCGCGCCAGTCGACCGTCGCTTCTTCGTTGCCGATGAAGACGCGCGCCGACGGCAGCAGGCCCTGACCCGCGATGTCCAGCGTTTCGCCACCGGCCAGGTCTCCTTGCTTGGGCGTTACCGACAACAGCTTGAGCGCAGGGATGACTAGCCCGTCCGCCAGCGTCACCGAGTCGGGGCTGCCAGCGTCTGCAACTCCGCTCGTGCTCCCTGTTCCGGGCTGCGACGTGTTGCAAGCGCCAAGCACACACGCCAGTGCCAGGCGGCCCAATAGGGCGCACAGCGGGGCATCTGCTTGGGCTTGATGGCGATTCATGTTCGGGTGATCCAGGCGGCCGCAATCGCTGCGCGCCCGCCCGCCATGGTACGGAAGCACGGCGGCGTGCGCCACGGTAGGATGCACAGCCAGTGGCGCAAGTTCATGGTCGCCACGGTTGGTCACGGCTCCCGCGGGCTGGGGACGACGTCGCCGACTGCCAGCGGAGCCAATTGACCGACAGTGGCTGCAACCGCTGCGACATCCAGCCACGGCCCTGCCGCACGCGCCAGCGCTTGCGACCACTGCTGCACGGCATCGTCTACGCTGGCCAGCCCGACGGCGGCCTTGAGTTGTTGGCTGAGCGTCGGCGCGGGTACAAAGCGAATTCGCGCTTCTTCATCTGGCGCCAGGCCCGCACGCGTCTTCGCCAAAGCCAGCGCATCGCGCAAGCCGCCGTTGCGGTCGACCAGTCGCTTGGCCACAGCCTCGTCGCCAAACCAGATGCGCCCGCCCGCCATCGCATCCACGGCGTCGCGATCCAAGTCGCGGCGCTGGGCCGTGCGGTCCAGGAACAGCCCATAAAACCGACCCAACTGCCGATCGATGAGCGCAAGTTCTGCGAGCGTCAACGGCCGGCTCGTACCAAGCACGCCGGCGCCTGGACCCGCGGCAAAGTGCGTCGTGCGCACGCCGAACCGCTCATAAAGCTGCTGCGTGTTCGGACGCACCGACAAGATGCCGATGGATCCGGTCACCGTGCTGCGGTCCGCGAATACGGTGTCCGCGCCAAGCGAGGTCCAGTAACCACCGGATGCCGCGACGCCGCCCATTGATGCAATCGTCGGCTTGACCAGCGCGGCGTGCGCAAGCGCTTCGCGCATGACTTCGCTGCCGTAGACGGCGCCGCCCGGGCTGGTGATGCGCGCGACGATGCCGACCACATCGCTGTCTTTCTGCGCGCGCTCGATGACTTTGGCGATAGTCGTGCCGCCAAGCGCCCGGCCAAAAAAACCGCTCGACTCACGATGGTCGCCAATGGCACCGTCGATTTCGACTACGGCGATTTCGGGCACGGAGCCCCATCGCGTGTCGCGCTTGGGCGGCGCCGACTCCGCCACCACTCGCTGCCCTGGCTGCAGCCAACCGAGCTTGCGCAGTTTGTCGTCGAGATCGCGCGGCTTGACTACCGCGTCGACCAGGCGCGCCGTCTGGGCGTCTTCCGGGTACGCGGCGCCTTGCAGCAGCGCGGCTTCGAGTTGCGTCGGGCTGACATCGCGGCCGGCCTGCACCCATGCGCTCAAATCGTGCCAGCGCCGCTCGACCGAGCGCTGCAGTGTTTCGGCCAGCTCAGGCGACGGCGCCACGTGATCGAACGCCTCGCCAGCCGACTTGTGCGCCCTGTAGCGCACCACCTGGACCTCGACGCCAACTCGCGTCAGCGCCTCGGCCAGCGACACGAAATCGGCACCCACGCCGTGCACTTGCAGCGTGCCACCGGGCGCCAACCACACCTGGTCGCACGCGACCGCGGCGCCGTAGTTGCGCGTTCCGAGATGATCGGCGTACCAGAGCACCTTCTTGCCGGCGTTGCGCAAGTCGGCGATGGCGCCGCGCAGTTCCTCGACTTGGGCCCAGTCCATCGAGAGGCTTTCTGTTTGCAGGACCACGACTTGGGTGCCTGGGCGCATCGCGATGCGCTCCAGTCGCAGTAGCAGGCTGCCGAAATGCATCCCCGGTGCGCCGCGGCGCTCGACCAGTTCGCCTTGCAACGCGACGAACACCGCCGGGTCGCCTTCGGGCAGCAGCGACGGGGGCGCGTCTGTGGAAATGCGCGCGGTCATCGCCAGACCCATCGTGGCTTCTGCCCCAACGGCCTGGTCCAGGTGACCTGCTGCCGAAGCACCGGCTCGCCCCAGCCCAATTTGCAGGCCAACCGCCGTTCGATGGGTGTCGCCGTCCCGATCGCTCCGAAACCGCAGGTGCTCGACGACCACATCGAACCCGCGGACGACCTGTACCGCCAGTGTTGCGGTCAGGCTGGCCATGCGCGCCTGGTCGAGCGGCGACTGCAATTCTGCGCTCGCCGTGATCCGGTCGCTTCCCGGCCATGGCCGAACCGCCAGACCTGCCGCCCAGCGCGTCTCAAATCCGGTGTGCCGCGTCGCGTCGTCGCCCAGGTTGCGAAGCGCTGTACCCAGCGACACCCAGCGCGCCGGCCGTAGCAGCAAGCCGACGTCCCAACTGCGCCGGGCCTCCAGCTGGTCGCGCATCGACCATTTGCCCGTGACACCGACCGCAAGCGTCTCACCCAGGTTCAGCGCTGCGCCGACATGGCTGCGCACCGCAAGCCCGGACCTGCCTGCATCCACCGACTCGACACCGCCGCCGATCGCCACTAGTGAAAGTGGGAGGACCGCATAGCCGCCAAAGCCGGCTGCACGGTTGTGGTCGACCGCGGCATCGCTACCCACGGCGCCACCGCCAAAATTGACGGCCGCGCGCAAGTCAGTTCCTGCAGCGGTCACAAACCCGGCAGGATTGGCATGGACACTAAGCGCCGCATCCGGGTTGGCGACCGTCTGGAACGGCACATACAGCGCCGGCTCTTCTGCGAACGCGGGAGCGCAGCTCAGCACCGCCAGCGCCGCAAGGCATGCACCGGTACTGCGCAAGTTTGCCTGGCACATCATGGCCGCGTGTGGATGTAGCGGATAACCTTGAACTGGTTCTCCGCTGACCGCCGCAGAATCAACCGGAATGCGTTGACGCCATCACAACCCATTTGAATCATGAAGGTATCCTCGCTCATCGGCGCCGCCGAGTACTGGGTACACAGCAGCAGCTTCTTGCCCTCGGCTTGGCGCGACTTGTTGACCTCTTCGGCCAGCTTTTTCTGCTGCGCTTCTTCCAGCTTGAGGAAGGGCCCGCCATTGAGCCCGAACAGCGTCGGCAGCAGGTAGTCGACCTCCGCGTGCACCTCGGCAGGGCCAAACTCCTTGAGATACGCATTCAGGTCGCCAGTCTTGAGCGACTCACACGCTTCGGCCAGCGCCATCTGCTGCTTGACCTTGAACTTGGGCTGCGTGCTCGACAGATCAAAGGCGACATTCTCATCGAGCCCTGCGCACAGCCCGTCGGCATTGCCCTGCATCACCATCCGACTCCATTGTCTAAAGAACTTACTGACTTCAATCGCGATCTTGGGATTGGGCGGCGGCATGGTGTCCGCGCGCTCTGGCGGACTCCACGGTTTGGGGTCAGCCTTTGGCTCCGGTTTGGGCTCGGGCTTGGGTTCAGGCTTCGGCTCGGCTTTCGGCTCGGGCTTCGGCTCGGGCTTCGGCTCAGGCTTGGGCTCAGGCTTGGGCTCCACTTTGGGCTTGGGCTCCGGCTTTGGCTCGGCCTTGGGCTCCGGCTTGGGTTCCGGCTTTGGCTCGGGCTTCGGCTCGGGCTTCGGCTCGGGCTTTGGTTCGGGCTTCGGCTCGGGCTTGGGCTCCGCTTTGGGCTCGGGCTTTGCTTTGGGCTCTGGCTTTCCTGTCTTGGCCTTGGGCTTGGGCTCCGGGATCGGCTCTGGGTCCGGCTCGGCCTTGGCGACCACTTTGGCGCCCGCGCCGGGCTCGGGGGGCGCCTCTGCCGTGCGAACGCACAGGCCGGTCCAGTGGTGCTCTGCCACGATCGTGGTCTCTTCGATGAAACGCGGATTGCCGTCGGCGCCGAGCACCCGGTTCTTGCGCTTGACAGGAATCTCGATGCGGACGGAGTTGAGCTCGGCCACCGCGTCGCAACCGTAGACCGGCGCATTGCGCTTGAATGCCCCTTCAGCTTCGGTCCGGTCCGCAGGGTCACCCCGGGTGCTGGTCTTGAGCGTGCCGAGCACCTCGACCGGCTGCGCCAACTCCGCGCGCGTCTCCACCACTCGGACCACCGCGCCAACCGGCAACTGCCGGTATTTCTTGGATCCAGCGAAGCGATCGAAGTTGGTCGCGCCACAACTGGCCAGCGACAGGATCGCGACCGCGGCCGCCAGCACGCGCCACGGCTGCCGATCGTTTCGGCGGGATTGACTCATGATTACAGGCTCTTTCACGGGGTCGAAGCGGGCAACCATCGGGCTCCTGACGCGCGCGCGCGGCCGCCAAGCGTCACGGCGGCCGACCGCGGACCCGGTAGGATGCGTCGGGGCTGACTGTGGTGTCAACGCAAGGCACTAACTAGCTAAAAAGCCAAGAGGTTATGCCCTCGCCCCAGTACCAACGTCGTGCCTGCGCAACCACCGCAAAAGCGCAGCCGGATCGCGGGGCAGCGGCCGTTGCGGAATCGTCCGCGTCGCAATAGTGCGCAGCGCCTCGGGCAACGGCAGCGTGCGGCCAATCAGCGGTTCGACTACGCCGGCGAATTTCGCCGGATGGGCGGTGGCAAGGGTGACGCCGACTTCCCCCGGCTGCTGAACGCGCGCGAGCACAGCCAGCGCCACGGCAGTGTGCGGGTCCAGCACAGTGCCCAATTGCGTTGCATTGGCGATTGTAGCCAGCGTTGTTTCGTCATCCGCGCTGCCCCAGCGCAGTTCCGATCGCAAGCGCGGTAGATCATTTCTGAAAAGCGCTTCAATGCGCGGCCAGTTGTTGGGCGCGCCGACATCCATGGCGTTAGACGGCGTGGCGACGCTTGGCCGCGGCTGCCAACCCAGGCCGTCCAGGTGGTCTGGGACAGTGCGATTGCGGTTGGTTGCCGCCACCAATTGGCCCAGTGGCGCACCCAGAGCCTTGGCGTACAAACCGGCGCACAAGTGACCGAAGTTGCCGCTCGGCACAGCGACGACCGGCCGGTCGCGGATGCCTCGGCGCCGTAGTTGCGCACAGATCTCCGAAAAGTAGGTGACTTGGGCTATCAGGCGTCCCACGTGGATCGAGTTGGCCGATGTCAAGCGCAGCTGCTGCGAGAGTTCGGCGTCGGCAAACGCTGCTTTGATCATGGCCTGACAGTCGTCGAAGGTACCGGCGACCTGCAGCGCCGCGGTATTGCCACCCATGCACGCAATCTGCCGCTCTTGCAGTCCCGACACGCGACCCTTGGGGTATAGCACGACGACCCGCGTACCGGGCACGCCGAGAAACGCCGAAACCACCGCTGCGCCGGTATCGCCGCTCGTCGCCGTCAGAATCGTGCGCGGCGAAGGGGTCTGGTCATCGACCAGGGGCAGTAGCCGCGCCAGCATCCGCGCCCCGAAGTCCTTGAATGCGAGCGACGGCCCGTGGAACAGCTCAAAAACAAAGTTGTCCCGGCCAAGCGGCACCAGTGGAGCCGGGATGTCCAGTGCGGCGCGCGCTGCTTTGCGCACCGCCACCTCGTCGATGGACCCCGCGGCAAACCGCACCACAATCTCGGCGCCGCGATCGGGCCAAGGCGTCTCCAACAAGTCGTCCCAGTCGTCCCACGGCTCAGGGAGCAGGCAATACAGGCCACCGTCTGGCGCGAAATTGCTTGCCAGTGCTGCACGCAACGGCACGCGCAGCGACGGGTCGCCGCTACTGGTCCACCACATCGCCCGCCCCCGGTCGCGCGCCGCGCTCGTCGATGGCGCACACATTCACCGTACAGGCCACGCCGCCTTTGGCAAAACCCGCGGTCAACGCGGCAACAATCGCTGCCGCATTAGAGGGTTGCGCGACGGCGACTACCGCAGGACCGGCGCCCGAGAGCGAACAGGCTAGGGCACCCGCTGCGAGCGCACCCGACTGCGCTTCGCGAAAGCCCGGCACCAAGGCCGCGCGGTAGGGCTCCGCCACCAGATCGCGCAACCCCGTTGCTAGTAGGGCGAGGTCACCCGCGTGCAGCGAGTGCACCACCGTGGCGAGGTTGGCGCTGTGGGCAATGGCCGTCGCTCGCTCCAGGCTTGCCGGCAGCACGGCGCGGGCCGTCTTGGTCGCCAACTCCAAGCGTGGACTGGCCAAAATCCAGCACAAGTCAGCCGGAACTGGCAGCGCGCGCGGCCCGAGCGGCGTCAGCAACTGCAATCCTCCCAACAAACAAGGGGCGACATTGTCCAGATGGGCGGCACCCGCTGCGTGGGCTTCGGCCTGGCCGGCGGCGCGCAGCAACTCGCTAGCCGCCGCGCTCCGCCAGCGGAAGAACGCATCCTCGTCTGCGCCAGTCAGTCCATCCAGCCACGCGGCCATTGCTACAGCTCCGGCCACCGCGCTCGCGCTCGACGAGCCGAGGCCGCTGCCGATCGGCATGCCTTTGTGCAGAGTCATGCGCACGGTCGGCAGCGCAATGCCGCGGTTGGTGGCCACTGCGGAGGCGGCACGCCAGCACAGGTTGGCATCGCGGTCGGTTGGAACGCGCTTCGCGTAGGCGCCGCGGACGACCAACTCCGTCTGGGCGGAGGCAGCGACCGCGACAGTATCGCCCAGCGGTGGCCCGTCGACGGGCTCGATGGCTGCGCCCAGCACGTCGAAGCCTGCGATGACGTTGCCAATCGAGGCCGGCGCGAAGATCTGCAGCCTGCGACCGCTCAAGGGCCCTCACCAAGCAGCAACGCCAGTGCATCGCGGTTGCGCGCGGCGCCCGCGCAGGCTGGGCAAAGGGCGGCGGCACGAACGAAGCTCTGGCGGGCGGCTGGCGCATCCCCCAGGCGCAACTGTGCGACTCCCAAGTCAAACCACGCAGACCACGGGGCTGCCGGCGAACGAGCGACAAACGCAGCCAGCGCATCCCGTGCCACCGATGGCTGCCCATCGATAAGCGCCACAGCCGCCGTCACTTGCACCACGGCCACGTCCAGCGGATCTCGCGTCTGCGCCAGGGCTAGCCAGTCCTGCGCTTTCGCCCGGTCGCCAAGCCTGACCCTTGACCATGCAATCATGGCGAGTACACCAGCCGAAGCTGTGCTGCGATCCAGCCGTTCGGCTCGTGCCACGACCTCTGCATGGTCCGCTTTCGAAACTGCAAGCCATACGCCGACTTCACTGCCCGGAGTCGCAAAGCGAGAAGCCGTGTCCGTATCGCGGGCATTCCACGCGACCACCGCCGCCAACTCGCGGTCCGCAGTCGCCTGCGCGGAGAGGTCCATGGCGCGAGACGTCGTTATCGCCTCCGCGAACTTGCCTTCTGCCGCCAGCACGCGCACTTGTGCCGCGCGCATCGCCGCGTGGACATCGGGCTGGTCCTGGTCAGTCAGCTTGCGGGCGGCGTCCAAGCGCTTGCGGGCAACCTCGACTTTGCCGTCTTGCAGCGCGGCAACAGTGCCCGTCACCGCAACCTCGGGCAGAGCTGCTTTGGCTTTCAGCAACTTGTCCAGCGATGCCTGCGTCGCCGCAATGCGATCCGGGTGTGCCGCCATCAGCCGGATGCGGTTGCACTCCGCGCCAACGAGGCCCGGGTTCAGTTCAGCCGCCGTCGTATAGCCGCGCTCAGCCTTGTCGAGATCGCCGGCCTGCTCGGCCTTCCAGGCGTCATGCCAGGTCAGCACCGCTGTCGACGTGGTGCACGCCGACAGGAAGGCGGCGCCAACAACCAACGCCGCGGCGGTACGCATGGCGTCAGGTCGGTGTGCGGTCTACGGGCGAGTAGCGGCGACCCGGATGCGGGTATCCGCCAGATCCACGTCGTGCTTCTTGAGCTTCCAGGTCGCCGATTCCGTTTCTTCGGTGGCTTTTTGCAGCAGAGCCAGCGCCGCGTCGTAGTCGGCCTTGGCTGTGGCGACATCAATGTCCTTCCAGCCCTCGCACAACTCGGTCACCATCGACACTTTGTCGCCATCGACAACGTGCACGTAGCCGCCATCGACGACCAAATGCAGTGGCTCCTGGCCCGGAATCGTGACAATCGCGGGTCCGGTGCGCAGCGCCGCCATCAGCGGTTGGTGACCCGCCAGGATGCCGACGTCGCCGCTTTGCGACGGCGCAATAACCGACGCCGCTTCTCCGGCGAACTTGACGCCTACGGGCGTGACGATGGTGACCTGCATGGGTACCCCGCGGCTCGAACTAGAGCGTCTTGGCCTTTTCGATGACTTCTTCGATCGCGCCGCACATCAGGAACGCCTGCTCCGGAATGTGGTCGAGCTCGCCGTTGCAGATCATCTTGAAGCCCTTCGCGTACGGCCTGAAGGTGCATATCCCGTTCGGCGCCTCGCGCAATATTTACGGGTTCCTGGATACCGGCGGGGCCATCAACGACAACGAAATGGGCGGCGCCCTGAAATTTGAATTCCTAACCGGCAGGACCGAGATGGCTTTTTCAGGCTGGGCCAAGCGCAATCGCCGGCCTGTTTTCGGCTACGACATGTCCAGCCGCCTGGGAGATACCGACGTGGCCGCAGAGATAGGCGTTTCACGCCGCGACAATACCCGCGTTATTCGTGACAGCGGCG
>SXGU01550241.1_pt1 | contig 22797 bp, 20 predicted proteins | sample 3174531 | NCBI WGS metagenome assembly SXGU01 (sample SAMN11356863, study PRJNA531348) | freshwater metagenome | isolation source: freshwater sample F1-140 | place: China: Fuxian Lake, Yuxi | collected 2017-12-25
GCGGAAACACACGCTCAAGGCCCCGCGTCGGGTTGTCGTTCACGAACTGCATACCTTTGGCGCGTTCAAAGACCGCGCGGACTCGCTGTAGGACGCGGCGCGCTGTCTCGGGCGTGTCGATCCAGCGCGATTCTAGGGCCGCGATCAGGTCGCCACTACGAACGTCGTCTATCCGTTTGGAGCCAAACGCCGCGAATACTGGTTCCAGTGATGAGAGCCACTGTTTACGGTGTTTCTCGTTGCGGAAGGTGGGGGAGTGTAGCGCGTGGTATTGCTTTGCCGCTTGCTCGAATGTTGGGAGGGCCTTCTGCACGGCGTCACGTTCGTTCCGGGCGCGCCGAACCTTAGACGGGGACTCGCCAGCCTTCGAGCACTTGCGCCACTCTCGAGCGCTGTCACGGGCCGCGGAGAGCGTCGTCGTCGCGACCCCTCCGAGGCCCATGTCTTCACGACGGCCCCCGCGCACCTTGACCCGCAGTACCCACGATTTCGCGCCGGTCGGGCCCACGAGCAGATACAAGCCTTCACCGTCCGCGTAGCGGCCGGGTGTACTTGTTGAGACGACAGTGCGGTCGGTCAGGCGGGAGCGAGGATGACGACGAGAGCTTGTTTCCCTCATATGCTCCCTCATTTTATCTGCACTCTCATGACGTGTCTAGACGCGACTTGAAGCGACCTGCGATTAGTTCTCCTATGAATTATCGAACTCTTGAAGTCTTGAGAATCGTCTTGATGTGTCAGTTAGGCAGACACCCTCTCCGCCAATAAAACCGTAGGGGATTTTAGGTTAATGACTCGTGGAATCTGGAGCAAACCGAATCGGCCAATGAAACACGCTGCAGGCACTCGGCACGGGCTAAAGCCCCTACCCTACGAGCGCCTGTCTCTAAAAAACGCCTGCAAGACCTCGCGGCAGTTTGAAGCAAGGACTCCCGATACCACCGTGATCTGATGATTCAGGGCCTGGTGTTCGTGCGCCCGCTGGGTGGATTCCATGGCGCCGGCCTTGGGCTCGGTAGCGCCGTACACCACCGTCTGCACGCGCGCGTGCATGAGGGCGCCCACGCACATCATGCACGGTTCGAGCGTGACATACAGGGTGACGCCAGGAAGGCGATAGTTGCCGGCGTTGGAGGCCGCGTCGCGCAGGGCCACGATCTCGGCATGTGCCGTGGGGTCGCGCGAACCGACAGGCGCATTGCGGCCCCGGCCGATGACGACGCCGTCGCGCACCACCACGGCGCCGACGGGCACTTCTCCTGCGGCTGCCGCCTCACGCGCCAGCGCCAGTGCCTCGCGCATCCATTCCTCGTGCAGGGGGTTACCTTCGAATCGACACCATCACGCGCATGGTGCCGCCGCCGAAATCGTTTTCGTCGAAGGCACCCATGGCCCCCGCGGGGTTCAGCACTTCGGCCTTCCGCCACCCCACTTCGGCACCAGCCGTGACGGACCGCCACACCGGCACCTCAACGCCGCCGAACAGGAGGAAACCGCTGACTCGCTCGCTGACCTCTTCACCCGCTGCGTCACTCGGGGATGACTCGTTGTAGCTCAAGGACATGCCGCCGGCACCGAGATAGCCGACGATCCCGCGAAAACCGAGAGGCTGGAATCGCCAGCCTGCGGCAAATTCGAGGGGCGTCATCGTGAGGTCGAGGGGAACGCCCAGGGGGAACACCGTGTTGTCGAACACGAAGACCCGCTGCCCCGACTGCGACATGCGTGAGATCGCCACTCGCGCGAAGATGCCGCGCCAGATCCGCTGCACCTCGACGCCGCCACCCAAGCCCGTGAGCGTAGACTTACCAGTCACTGCGTCAAACGTTTCTGTCGCGGCCATGGTCTGCCACTCGAAGTGACCAAACGCGCGCGCGCCAATCCCCGGCGACGAGGCTGCCGTGGTGGCCTGGGCCCACGCCGGCGCCGCCGACCACACGATGGCGGCGAATACAAGAACACTCAAACGTCGCGACATGATCACCTCAGTACGCCGAATCCCCGCAGCGCCGCGCGTGGCTGAATCAAACCCGCCCCATAGGAATTATCGCGCCCGGCAACGCCCAAGTCTTTCGCGGTCGCGGTGATGAGCGCCTCGACTGCGGCCGGCGACGTCACGCCCTGGCTCATCAGAAGGGCAGCCATCCCCGCTACGTGCGGCGATGCCATCGATGTGCCCTGGAAGCCGACATCCGAATATCGATTGAACCGGGGCAGGATCACCACAGCCGGGTTGTAGTCGCTGAACAGCATGCCCGACTGATAGACCACGCCGGCCGAGCCGCCCTCACGCGCGTCGCCACCCGGTGCCGCAATCTCCACAAAGTCACCGGTGGTCGAATAATACGAGCGCACCCGGGTGCGGCCGACCGCGCCGACGGCCATCGCCCCGGCCACCAGCTTGCCGTAGGAGGCGGGGTAGGTCACCGGATTGCCGTCCTCAAACTCGTTGCCGGCAGACATCGCCACGAATACGCCACGCGCCAACGCATAGTTCATCACGTCCCGGTCGGCAGGCGATGCGTCAGTGCCGCCCAGGCTGAGGTTGATGACCTTGGCCCCGTTGTCGGCCGCATACCGCACGGCGGCATACACAGCCGACGTAGGGCATCCACCCACGTTCAACGGCGGATATCCGGTAACACCGTTTTCCGCCTGCAGGATCTGAATATCCCAGAAGCCCAGGCACACCTTGAGGGGCATGATTTTGGCACCGTAAGCGACGCCCGCGTAACCCAGGCTGTTGTTCGTGGACTGCGCGACCGTGCCGGACACGTGCGTCCCGTGTCCATCGAAGTCGATCACGGGACCGGTCCAGAACACGAAGTCCCGGTTGCCCACAACCCGCGACGGGTCCACATCAGGATTGGTGCCGACCGGCACCTGCGCCGTCACGATCGCCGTGCCATTCCAGGTCTTGAGGGCATACGTCGCGTTCACGCTGGTCAGCCCCGTGTCGATCACCGCCACCGTCACGCCCGCGCCAGCCGATGTGCTGATATCCCAGGCCCGTGGCATGTCGAGCAACGTCATGTTCCACTGCCGCGCAGCATACTGCGGGTCGTTGGGTACGGCCGACGGCTTCCTTAACCAGTTGGGCTGCGCGTACTCCACCTCAGGCTGGCGCATGAGGGTGGCCGCGACCGCGATCGAATCCGGATCTTCGGGCACCACGAGCCGCGCCGTCCGGTCGGCAATCCATTGCAGCCGGTCCGTCGATGGCCCCGACCGCACCGAAGAGAGCGCCCGCGCCTGCTGATTGACGCTCACGCCCTCGCGGAACTTCACGATCACTTCGCCAGGCAGGTAGTCCAGGTCACGAGTCGCGGCCTGCGTGTAGGCCGCCAACTGAGTCGCGGTCGTCAGGAACTGCGGCGCCGGAGGTTCTTGGGCGTTCACGGACCGACCTGGGATCGAAAGGAGTCCAGCCAGCGCACAGGCCCCGGCTGCGAGAGAAAGTCGCACAGTGATAGCAATCATTTCGAATTTGACTATGACACACGAACTGGGGAACTGGGGAAGCGTCACGCGCACGCAGTTGGACGAGGCCATGGTGGCCGCCGGCTCCACTCACGCTCGAAGCGAGTACCGGCATCCCGACTTGGAGTGAAAGGAAAGGCCGAACGCCTGAGTTTCGCCGGTTCGAACGCGAAATCGCCCGGTTGAGTGGTGCGCCCTGCAGGATTCGAACCTGCGACCTCCTGGTTCGTAGCCAGACGCTCTATCCAGCTGAGCTAAGGGCGCACAAGCAGAGAAGTATACCTCAGGGTCGGCGCCCGAGCCGATCCCGGACCAACCCGAAGCCGACGTCGAACGAACCCGGCATCGAAATGGGCAGGCGCCCACCGATGGCGTTGTCCCCGGCCAGTGCGGCCACGGCCGAGGCCTCCGCCAGATCGTAAAAATCGTAGGTCAGCAGCACCGCCGGCAGGTCGGGCAGGAACGTAGGCACGTACGGATTGCCAAAAAACATCGTCACAAACGGCTTGGGGGTGCCGGCTGTCAGGCGCGCGAGGTCCCCGAGCAGCTTCGTCAGCGGCGGCGCCAGATCCATCCGGCCGCTACCAGACGACGCGCGGACGAAGACGGAGACGACGATGGCGTCGAAGCGGAGGGCCGAGGCGCGGACGAGATCAATTTCCGATGGCGTGGACCGGTCAGAGAGCTCGATCGCAGTCACGGAGGGCCAGCGACGCCGAAGCTCCGGGATCACGGTCCGGCTCGGCGCGGCGATGCGCCACCCAGACGGATAGTCGAGCACCGACAAGTACAACACAGCCGCCTCACGCGACGCGCGCAACGGTACCTGGTTGCGATCATCCTTCAGAAGGGTGATGGACCGCTGGCTCGCCTCTCGCGCCACTTGAGCGCGCTGCCGTCCGCCCACCAATGCGGGCAGTTCATCGAGCGAGACCAGCTTCTTTGTATGCAAGCCGAGTCGTGCCTTGGCGACCAGGATGCGGCGCACGGACGCGTCGAGCAGCAGAAGCGGAATGGTGCCCTTCTCGACGGCCGCCTTGATCCCGATTACGGCCGCCACGTCGTCTGGTGAGTGCAGCACGATGTCGTTGCCGGCCAGCAACGCGCGCACTGCGGCATCGCCGGGCGCGAGGCGACGGGCGACGGCATCCATACCCATCGAATCGGTCACGATCAGACCGCCGAACTTGAGGTCGCCGCGCAGCAGGCTCGTGACGATCGGGCGGCTCAACGTGGCGGGACTAAAGTCCGCCGCGTCGAGCGCTGGAAGTTGGATGTGGGCGGTCATCACGGCGTCGGCGCCGGCGGCGATACCGGCCTTGAACGACGGCAGTTCCACGGCGTCGAGACGATCGCGGGGATGGCTGATGACCGGCAGACCGATGTGTGAATCCACGTCGGTGTCGCCGTGACCGGGAAAGTGTTTCAGGGTGGCGAGCATGCCGCCCGACTGCAAGCCCTGGACGTATGCCGCGGCGAGCCGGCCGACCGCGGCGGGCGACTCGCCGAGCGAGCGCGTGTTGATCACCGGGTTGCGCGCGTTGTTGTTCACGTCAACAACCGGGGCGAAATTCATGTGCACGCCAATCGCGCGGCCTTCCTGCGCGGTGATGCGAGCGGCGGAGCGCACCAGTTCCTCGTCCATCGCGGCGCCAAACGCCATCGCGCGCGGGAACGTCGTGGCGCCAGCAATGCGAAACCCCGCGCCGGCTTCAAAATCAGCGGAGGCAAGCAGCGGAATGGCCGACGCAGCCTGCAGCCGGTTGAGCGTCGATGCCGCGGCCAGCGGCTGCCCAAGCGTGACCGTCCCATACGCGGTGTTGAGCAATACGCCGGGCGCACGTTCCGACCCACCAAACACCACGAAGCCGCCAAGCTTCAGCTTCGTTACTTTCTCCAGCAGTGCGTCGAACTGATCGGTGTCCGACGAGAGGTACATCGAATCGATCCCCGACATGACGACCTGGCCCACCTTGTCGTCCAGAGTCATCTTCTTGAATGTGTCGTCCACCCAGCGAAGGGCAAGACGATCAAGGACGGCCGGAAGCGCGGCCGCCGGTACCGAAAGCGTCGTGGGTTTTTGTACGGCAGCCAAGAGGGCTGCGGCGACCAGTACCGTCGCCAATTTCATCGTGATGTCTCTCTGACCACGTGACCCAGTTCTGGCAGGATGAGTTTCTCCATGCCCAGTCGCACCGCGGCCTCGGAGCCGGGCAACACAAATACGACGCAGCCTGTCACAACGCCCGCACACGCACGGCTCAACATGGCAGCCGCGCCCACCTGTTGATAACTCAGCATGCGGAACAGCTCACCAAACCCGTCAAGCTGCTTATCAAACATCGATGCCACGGCTTCGTAGGTGGTGTCGCGCGACGTCACACCCGTGCCTCCAGTGGTGATGACCGCACGGACATTCTTGCGCCCAAGGTGCGCGCGGATGGCCTCGGCGACCTTGATCGGATCGTCTATAACCAACTCGCGAGCCACCACCGTGTGGCCGGCGCCCTCAAGCAGGCTGGCGATGGTCTGACCACTGGTATCTGTCTCGCGGGTGCGGGTATCGCTCACGGTCAGCACCAGGCACGGCACGGACGAGGGTGAAGCTGCGCGATGGGCATTGGTAGACACAAGTTGGATGATACTTGAGTCATGCGTCCCTTTGCGCACACGTTGTCGTTCGAAGAGGCGCTCCGCGATGTGCTGGCCGCCCCAAAGCCGATCGGTCGGACCGAGCGAGTTTCCCTTGCAGAGGCCGATGGCAGGGCGCTGGTTTCCGAGGTTATAGCTACGTTCGATGTGCCACCGTTCGACCGCGCGGCGATGGATGGCTATGCGGTCATCGCTGCCGACACTTCGGGCGCGTCGCCTGAGGCGCCAGTGAAATTGCGATTGGTTGGCCGTGTGTTCACCGGCGATCCATCCCCCGTTCGCGTCACCGCGGGCACCTGCGTCGAGATCGCCACCGGCGCGCCGCTGGTCGACGGCGCCGATGCGGTCGTGATGGTGGAACAGACGACGACGGGTGATGGGATGGTGCAGATTCAACGCGCGGCGACACCACGCCAGCATGTGGGCCCGCGCGGCGGCGACATCACGTCGGGCCATGTGGTGCTCAACGCCGGCGTGGTGCTGACACCCGCCCGGATCGGCGTCCTGGCCGCGCTGGGCCGCACGAGCGTTGAGGTGCACGCGCGCCCGCGCGTGGCGATTCTTTGTACTGGCGACGAAGTGGTGGACCCGGGATCGCCCCTGGGCCCGGGCCAGCTCTACAACGTTAACCGTTTCACGCTCGAGGCGCTGGTGCGACGCCACGGCGGCGAACCGGTGGCACTCCCGACATCCCGAGACTCGATCGAGGCGCTGACGCAGACACTGGGCAAGGCCGGCGGCTGCGACATCATGGTGTTTTCAGGCGGCAGTTCCGTGGGCGAACGCGATCTGGTGATCGACGCACTGCGCCAGCACGGCGAGGTCATCTTTCACGGCGTGGCGATCAAGCCCGGCAAACCCACCGTGTTGGGCCGTATCGGCAACGCGCCGGTCCTCGGCCTCTCGGGGTATCCGACATCGTGCCTCTCAAACGCCCATGTGTTCCTGATCCCGCTCCTGCGCGCCACAGCGCGCCTGCCGCCATGGCAACCGCGCCAGGTCACTGTCCCTCTGGCGCGACGCATCACCTCCACTCCGGGCCGTCTGCAGTTCTACATGGTGCGCATCGTTGACGGCCGCGCAGAACCCGCCTTCAAGGCGTCGGGCGACATCACAAGCATGGCTAATTCGGACGGCTATGTGACCATCGCCGCCGACACCGATGCCCTGGATGCCGGCACCGATGTTGTCGTCACTTTGTACGGAGATTCACACGAGGCATGAAGGACTGAAGGACCTTTGGGTATGGAGTCCCTTCAGCCCTTCATGGCGCGTGTCATTTACCATGACGCCAGCGCGCGCTGCCCGCGCTCTTCAAGGAAATCCGTGGCAAACGCATATCCGCTCCACATGATGTTCAGCCGTGGGTCCTTGAGGATGGAGAATTGGGCGATTGGATGTGCGATTGGAGCGAGGTTCACGAAGCGAGCCTACCCCAGGCGCTTCGCCACTTCACTCCAATTGACCACGTTCCACCAGGCGGCGAGGTAGTCGGGCCGGCGGTTCTGATACTTGAGGTAGTACGCGTGTTCCCACACGTCCACGCCCATAATGACGCGTTTGCCTTCCATTATCGGATTGTCCTGGTTGGCCGTGCTCTCAACCACCAGCTTGCCGTTGGCTTCCACCAGCCAGGCCCAGCCGCTGCCGAACCGCGTGGCGCCGGCTTTCTGGATCAGGTCCTTGAACGTATCGAAGTTACCGAACGCACCCGCAATGGCGTCCGCGAGCTTGCCCGTGGGCGCGCCTCCCTGGCCAGGTCCCAAGATCTGCCAGAACATCGTGTGGTTCACGTGGCCACCGCCGTTGTTGCGCACCGCGGTGCGAATATCTTCGGGGACCGCAGCTAGGTTCTTGATCAGGTCCTCGGCGCTCTTGCCCGCCAACTCCGGATACTTTTCAACGGCTGCATTCAGGTTGTTGACGTACGCCGCGTGATGCTTGCCATGGTGAATCTGCATCGTCTGCGTATCGATGTGGGGTTCAAGCGCGTCGACCGCATACGGAAGTGGTGCCAGTTCATGAGCCATTTATCAAACTCCTTGGTGAGTGGTGTGACGGATTCTATCAAGGCCACGGGCCGCCGAGGTGTGCACTACGCGGCATCCGGGGGGGTGACGACGTTGTAGAGCGTATCGCGCTCCACCGGCAGCCGGCCGGCGTTGCGAATGAGCGCGCGAATGCGCTGGGTCGTCAGAATCTCGGGCGTGCGGGCACCGGCCATGTGGTAAATCTTCTCTTCCTGCACGGTGCCGTCAAGGTCGTCCACGCCGTACCAGAGCGAAATCTGCGCCACGTCTACGCCCGTGGCAATCCAGAACGCCTTGATGTGCGGGAAGTTGTCGAGCATCAGCCGAGACACGGCATGCACCCGCAACGTGTCGCTGGCGGACGGCGCCGGCAGTTTTTCCATCTGATTATTGTCGGGGTGGAATGCCAGAGGGATGAACGCCTGGAACCCGCAGGTCTCGTCCTGAAGGGCGCGCGCGCGCAACATGTGGTCCACGCGCTCCTCCATCGTCTCAATATGCCCGTACAGCATCGTCACATTCGAACGCATGCCGAGGCCGTGGGCGATGCGATGAATGGAAAGATAACGATCGGCGTCCGCCTTGTCGTGGCAAATCTTGCGGCGTACACGCTCAGAGAACACCTCCGCGCCTCCGCCAGGCAGTGAGTCGAGGCCGGCCGCCATCAACTGCCGGAGTACCTCCTCGTCGCTCATCTTGTAGAGCTCTGAGAAAAACGCGATCTCTACGGCAGTGAAACACTTCAGGTGAATGCCGGGACGTATAGCCTTCAGACCGCGGAGCAGGTCGAGGTAGTAGTCGAACGGCAGATCGGGGTGCAGGCCGTTGACGACATGCACTTCGGTCAGTGGCTGATGGGCGCGTTGACGCAGTTTGTCCAGGACCTGGTCGAGCGTCATCGTGTAGGCTTGCGCGTCACCAGGTTTCAGTCTGGAGAACGAACAGAACAGACAGGTGGCCACACACACATTGGTAGCCTCCAGTCGCAGGTTGTAGTTGTAGAACGTGAGACCGCCGTGGCGCTTCTCGCGTTCGCGATTGGCCAGCCAGCCAAGCGCGTGAAGATCGGGACACGCAAACAGCCTCACCCCGTCGTCAAGCGACAGTCGCGCGCCGCCATCGAGTTTTGCGGCGATGTCCGCCAGCCCCAGTGTGGAGAGTCGTGCCTGCACCATGTGCCCTGTGATCAGGCCACGCCCATGACCTGGAGCCGCAACGAGCGTGAGCGTGGGCCGTCAAGCTCCGCCATCAGTACGCGCTGCCACTGACCCAGCACCAGTTCACCGCCGCTGATCTGCATGATCACGCTGTGACCCAGCAGCAGAGCGCGCAGGTGCGCGCCGGCGTTCATCCGGTCGCAGTCGGAATGCTCAGGGTCGTTGTGCAGCCACGGTGTGGCCGGGTCCACTACATGGTGAAGGAACTGCTCCATGTCTTCGCGCAGCGCCTGCTGACTCTCGTTGGTGAACACGGAACAGGTGGTATGAAGCGACACGAGGGTGGCGGTGCCTTCGCGCACTCCCAGTGTCTTCACACGGTCGCTGACCGTGTCGGTGAGGTCCAGCACCTGCAGCGTTTTATCGGTGGCCACGGTCAACATCTCTGCCAGTACATGAAGGGGGCCCGAGACCGAGGTTGTCTGCGCGACGGGTTCCGAGCGGACGGTCACTACTGAACTGCGCATCATGCTTCCCATGGAGCCAAGCTGCTATTTTCGCATGGTATAGTCGAGGGCGACAACAGACGCTTGCCCGGCGACTACTGGGAAGTGGGTGCAAATCCCACACGGTGACGCCACTGTCAGCGGGGAGTCAGTGTTCTATTTGATTGGGGGCCCGTCGTTTCACCACGGGAACCTCGACCGTCACTGGAAACCTCGGCCTTGAGAAACAGGCCGAATTGCGTGCAGCCTGCGCTGGACGATCTGGGAAGACGCGAACGCTGGTGATGATCCGCAAGTCAGGATACCTGGTCACGGGCTCGTCCTTTTGCTGATGCGCATTGTGCGCATCAGACCGGCGCGTATCACGCCGGAGAAGGCACCCTGCATAGTGCTTCGCGCGATCGGCCTCACCGTCGCCTTCAGCGCCCAGCGCGTTCTCGATCGCGTCTCGTTCGATGTGCCGGAAGGCGCGCTCGTGGGTGTGCTTGGTCCCAACGGGTCTGGCAAGACCACGCTGCTGCGCGTGCTGGCCGGGACGTTGAAGCCGCGGTCGGGACGAGTCACCCTCGACGAGCAGGACATCTCTCGCCTTGATCGGCGCGCTCTGGCACGGCGGGTGGCCGTGGTACCGCAGGACACACACCTGGCCTTTGACTACACCGTGATGGAAGTGGCGCTGATGGGGCGCTTTCCACACTTGGGTTCGTTTGAGGTGGAGGGCCCCGCCGACCTGGCCGCCGCCGAGGCTGCGCTCGAAACGACGGGCACGCTGCACCTGTCGCACCGCACATACGACACGCTGAGCGGCGGCGAAAAGCAGCGCGTTATCATCGCCTCTGCCCTGTCACAACTCGATCGCCGAAATTCGCTCGATGACCGGACCGCTCCGCTGTTGCTCCTCGATGAACCGACGGCAGCCCTGGACCTGCGCTACCAGGTGGAAGTAGCGGCGCTTGTAAGTCGGCTCCACGAATCGTCTTCTGCCGCAGGCATGCCGTTAACGGTCGTGTTGTCGACACACGATCTGCACTTCGCATCGTCGCTCTGCGACACCGTCGTACTGCTGTCTGAGGGCCGCGTGGTCGCGCACGGACCGCCGGTCGAAGTGCTGACAGTAGAGACGCTCTCGACGGTCTATGGCATTTCACGCGCGTTAGCAGCACCGCTGCTGCCCCGGGTGCAGGCGTGACGTCCACCCTGCGGCGGGGTGCACCCTGGGTGCTGGCGAGCGCCGGTGCAGCCATCGTAGCCGTCGCCATTGCGCCGTTCATCGGCCAGACGCCACTCGCATTTGGCCGCGTATTCTCGCTGTCGCTACCGTTCGCGGACAACATCGATGCGCAAATATTCTTTCTCGCCCGCCTGCCCCGATCCCTCGCAGCGGCGATTGTCGGAGGCACACTGGCAGCCGCGGGCGTCGTGTTTCAGGGCCTGCTGCGTAATCCCCTCGCCACGCCCTACACACTGGGGATCTCTGCGGGCGCGTCGTTTGGCGCGATGACAGCCATCGCCTTCGGCAGCATGCTGCCGATGATTGGTGTCACCGGCGCCAGCCTGGCGGGCGCGGTCCTGGCGGTGATGGTGGTCTACGCCCTCGCCACCGCGAGGCACTCGGGCCTGTCCACCACGGTGCTGCTGCTGGCCGGCGTCACGATGAACTCGTTCTTTTCTGCACTGATTCTCTTTGTTCAGTACCTGAGCGACTTCACCCAGACGTTTCGCGCGTTGCGGTGGCTCATGGGCGACCTCGATGTGGCCGGCTACGCGCCAATCCTTGGCGCCCTTCCGTTGGTGCTCGTAGCACTCGGCGGCTTCCTGTGGCTCGCGCGGCCACTCAACCTCTTGAGCCTTGGGGCCGATGCAGCGGCCACACGCGGCGTGGACGTTCGACGGGCGCAGCGTGTAGCGTTTTTCTCTGGCTCACTCGCCACAGGCGCCGCCGTATCCATCGGCGGCCCCATCGGCTTTGTCGGCATCATCGTGCCGCACCTGGTGCGGCTCGTCGTGGGCGCCGACCATCGCTTGGTGTTGCCCGCATCGTTCTTCGTCGGGGCGGCGTTTCTCGTGGTGTGTGATGTGGTGTCACGCATCGTCATGGCGCCCCTCGAGTTGCCCGTGGGCATCATCACGGCGCTCATTGGCGGCCCATTCTTTCTGTGGATGCTCATCAGGAGGAAGCCATGAGGGTCCAGGGTCCAGAGGCCAGAGGCCAGGGTCCGGCGGCCATCTCGTGCGGAGGACGTCCCTTTAGGCGCGCCACATTGGCGCCGCTGAAGTCGTGCCTTACATTAGTTCTGCTCTCCATCACGGTGGTCGCCGCGTTGTCGGCCCAGACGAAGCCCACGCGCATCGTGAGCCTGATTCCTGCGGTCACCGAGATGTTGTTTGCGATCGGCGCCGGGCCGCAGGTGGTGGGCGTGTCAACGTTCGATACGTTTCCCGAGGAGGCGACGACCCGCACGAAGGTCGGAGGGTTGTTTGACCCGAACTTCGAAGCGATCCTGACGCTGCGGCCGGACCTAGCGATCGTCTATGGCTCGCAGGAGGAGCTGATCGAACGCCTCGAACGCGTGCGCATACCAATGTTCAGGTATCGCCACGGGGGCCTGACCGATATCACGCGCACTATCCGTGACCTCGGCCAACGGACCGGGCAGACGAGTGAAGCCGACCGACTGGCGAACCAGATCGATGCGCAGATACGCACGATCCGCACACGCGCCAGCGGAGTTTCGCAACCACGCACGCTGCTGGTCTTCGGGCGGGAAGAGGCCTCTATGCGCGGGCTGTACGTGAGCGGAGGTGTGGGCTTCCTGCACGACATGCTCGAGGCCGCCGGAGGTGTCAATGTGATGGCCGACGTGAAACGCGAAGGCCTGCAGCTTTCACTGGAACAGCTACTGTCGCGTGCGCCGGAGGTGGTGATCGAACTTCGCGCGTCGGTGGGATGGTCAGCCGACCGACGAGCCCGTGAAGCCGCCGTCTGGACAGCCGTCGGTGTGCCCGCCGCCAGGAACGGCCGAGTGCGTTTTCTTCAGGGTGACGCAATGACCATTCCAGGCCCGCGCGTCGGGTGGGCCGTGCAGGCGCTCTTCGACGCGCTGCGGCATTCGGTTCCTGTGCGCTAGTCTTGTCGTTGGATTAGCCATGCTCAACTTCGTCCTCAGCGTCGTCCTCTACATCACTGTGTCCGGTCAGTCTGACATTTCCGGCACGGTGCATGATCCGGCCGGGGCCGTTATCGTTGGGGCGTCAGTCACGATGCGGGTCGGCACCAGCCCGGATGCGCACACCGTGACTGGGCCCGACGGGCGCTTCATATTTTCGCCGGCACCGCAAGGCGCCATCGTCCTCGTGGTTCGCGCGACTGGTTTCGCGGAGTGGCGCCGCGACGTCGCCGCGGGTACCAGCTGGCCCATGGAGGTTGTGCTCGTGCCGGCAGGTTTGCTGGAAACCGTCACGGTCACACCGGCACGTGGCGAAATGCGGCTCGGCGACGTGCCCGCGAGCATGAGCATCCTCAGCCGCGATGACATCCGGCAGTCGCCCGCCGTGTTGGCCGACGACGTGCTTCGGCGATTGCCGTCGTTCAGCCTGTTTCGCCGAACCAGCAGTATGGCGGCGCACCCGACCACGCAAGGTGTCTCGCTACGTGGCATTGGCCCAAGCGGAGTGAGCCGCACGTTGGTACTGCTTGATGGCGTGCCGTTTAACGACCCCTTTGGTGGCTGGGTATACTGGAGCCGCATTCCTCTGGAGCAGGCCGAGCGCATCGAAGTGGTGGATGGCGCTGGGTCGAGTCTGTACGGCAACTACGCGCTTGGGGGCGTGATCAACATCGTCAGTGCCGCAGCAGGACCAGGCACATTGGACATGAAGGCCCAGTACGGCACGCTGAACAGCGGCGCACTGGACGTCATGGGCAGCACGGGGCGTGGCGGGCTGGCGCTCACGCTCGACGGTGGCCTTTTCCGCACGGACGGCTATGCGCCGGTGATCGCGACAAATGGCGCGGGTGTGGCCGAACGGGGATTGGTCGACAACAACGTGTCGCTCGATACGCACCGTGTGAACGCACGGGTTGACATCGCCCCCTCCGGCCGGACGCGAGGCGTGCTGAGGGCCGGTTACTTCACGGAAGATCGGAACAACGGCAAACACAGTACGTTTATCGAAGCCGCGGAGAAAAACGATACAACATGGACATCCGCGAGCGCGGCCCTCATGGCACGACTGTCGGAGAACAGCGAGCTGCAGGTCTCTGCCTCATTGGGTACAGGAACGCTGCGCAGCACGTTCCTGGCCGTGCCGCCGGCCACACCGACCCGGAGCATCGGGCGCATGACACTCAATCAGCGGGTGCCCACCACGTCGTACGCGGGCATGGCACAGTGGCGCCTGCTCACGGGCTCACACACCTTGACGGCCGGCGGAGACTGGCGCTGGGTTGATGGCGACAGTGAAGAAGACGGGTTGGATTCCACGACAGGCACCAGCGTCACACTGCGCCGCATTTCCGGCGGCACACAGAACGGCCTCGGCGCATTTGTGCAGAGCATCTTCGCGGTGACGCCCGCTTTGACGATCACCGGAAGCGTGCGAATCGACCGCTGGCGCAACTACAACGCGCATAATTTTGAACACAGCGTCCCGAGCGGTCTGCCCACCATCAACAACAACGCGTCGTTGCCCGACAAGCGCGATACGGTCGTCAGCCCGCGCGTCGCCGCCATCTACCGGATGACGGACCACGTGAGCGTGTGGGCGAACATCGGCGAAGGCTTCCGTGCACCGACCCTCAACGAACTGTATCGGCAGTTCAGGGTGGGCACGGTGCTTACACTGGCCAACAACCAGCTCGGTCCGGAGCGGCTGCGCGGCGGCGAGGTGGGCCTGCAGGTGTCACCGTTCCGCCAGGTCGCGTGGCGCACCACCTGGTTCGACAACCGGATCACGGCTCCCGTGTCCAACGTCACACTCAGTACAAGCGGCGCCACTGTCACACAGCAACGACAGAACCTTGGGGCCACGCGAGCTTCTGGCGTGCAGACGAGCGTGGACTATCGCGCCGGCGGATCGTGGAAAGTGTCCGGGGCGTACATTTATCAGCATGCACGCGTGACGGCCCACGACGCGAACACGACGCTGATCGGAACAACGCTACCGCAGGTCCCGCGCCATCGCGGCTCTCTGCAAATGACGTTCGCAGATCCTCGTGTGGTGACCGCGAGTCTTGAGCTGCTGGCGATGGGTCGCCAATTTGACGACGATCTCAATGCGCGCGCCGTGCCGGGTAACACCGCGGCTGGCCTGCCGACATATGCGGTCGTATCGCTGTCCGTGTCTCGCGCGATCGGTCTGCGCCTGAACGCTTTTGTCGGTGTGCAAAACCTCTTCGATCGCGAATACGTCGTCGGCACGCTGCCGACGACCGTGGGATCGCCTCGTCTGGTGACGGGCGGTATTCGCGTTCGGGTGGGGCGCTAAGAAGTCTTGCGGTCAGAGGCCCGTGGATTGCCCGTCAGGGCACTCCAGAGATAGCATCCACAGCCGGGAGTCAAATCATGCGGCTGAAACGTGTCTTCACCACCCTGGCGTTGTCGTTACTCGCGCACCACACGTCCGTGTTTGCCCAGGCGGTCGACCCGGCCGCTATGCTTTCGGGCGGGTGGAAACTGAATATGGACGCCAGTGTCAATCCAAATGGCCCCGACAGCGCCGGTGCCCGAAGAAGCGGTGGCCGCGGCGACAACTTTGCCGCACCCGGCCGGGGTCCGTTGCCTGGCGGGGATTTGGGTCTGGAAGAACTGCAGCGCTTCAACGCGCACCTGAAGATGTTCCAGAAGGCGCCGCCCCTGCTGGGCATTCAGGCCACGGCGAAAGAGGTACTGCTCGCCTACGACCCGGATCCGGCCAAGGGGCTGACCTACAAGTACACCACCGACAACAGGAAGTCCGTGATGACGACCCCGGCGGGTCCCGTGGACATCAAGGTGAAGTGGAACGGCAAGGTGCTTCGCCGCGAGATGGAGACGAAGGAATCGCTGAAGGTCGTCGAGGACTACACCGTGAGCGCTGACGGCAAGCAGCTCGTGGTCACAGTCGAGACCTCAAACATCATGGTGCGCATGCCGAAGGTTGAGATCAAGCGCGTCTACGACCGCACGCAGTAGCCGGTCGTCAGACGAACTCGACAGGGACCCGATCCGGGATCAGTCCCTTTTCAAACGCTTCGTCGAAGAAGCGTTCGAGTGCTGCGCGGCCGCGGGCGCCATAGTCGAGCGTGAGCGCGTTGACGTACATGCCGACAAATGTATCGGTGTCTTTCTGGTCGAGACCGCGCCCAAACTGTTGCGCATACTGCACGCCGGCCTCTCGATTGTTGAGCGCATACGCAATGCTGTCGTGCAGCATAGTCGAGACCGTGCGCATCAACTCGGGGCCCATGTCGCGACGGATAATGTTGCCACCAAGTGGCAGCGGCAACCCGCCCGTGCGTTCAAACCACCACTCCCCCAGGTCCACAATTTTTCGGAACCCTTCGGCCTCGTACGTAAGTTGGCCCTCATGGATGAGCAGCCCGGCGTCCACGCGGCCCTCGAGAACCGCCTGCTGAATTTCATCGAAGGGGATGACCTCATACTCGAAGTCGGGGTCATACATCTTCAGCGCGAGGAACGCTGTGGTCAGCAGTCCCGGCACGCCGACCTTCACTCCCTTGAGCGAATCGGACGGCAGCGGCCTAGTAGATACCAGGATGGGCCCGTAGTTGTCGCCCATGCTCGAGCCATGCGGCAGCAGCGCGTATTTGTCGAGCAGGTGTGCATACGCGTGGAAGGACACAGCGGTCACTTCGTACCGGCCCTCGAACGCCGCGCGATTCAGGGTTTCGATGTCTGAAAGAACCTGGTCTACCTCGATGCCCGGTACTTGCACGGCGCCGCTGGCCAACCCAAAAAACATGAACGCGTCATCGGAATCCGGACTGTGGGCAACGGTGATCTTCATTCAGCCTCGCGCAAGCGCTTGACCACTGCCGCGAATTTTTCGATGGCGTAGTCGATGTCGGCGTCGGTTGTGTGGCGACCGAGCCCAAACCTGATCGTAGCCGATGGCACGTGGTCGGGTCCAAACAGCGCCAGCAGGACGTGCGATGGGGAGGCCGAGGCCGAGCTACACGCCGAGCCCGACGAGACCGCGATGTCGGAGATCCCAATCATCAGCGACGACCCGTCCACGCCTTCAAATCCCACGTGCAGGTTGTGCGGCAGGCGATGCTCCATCGAGCCGCTGACCGTGACGCCGCCAATCTGCGTGCGCAAACCGTCGAGCAGGCGGTTGCGCAATGTGACGAGTCTCGCGCTTTCAACAGGCATGTCCCGCTTGTCGATGAGACAGGCATACCCCAGGCCAACGATGCCAGGGACGTTGAGGGTGCCGGACCGCATGCCGCGCTCCTGCCCGCCCCCGATGATGAGCGGCGTCAGTTCAGTGCGGCGACGGATGTAGATCGCGCCGCAGCCCTTCGGGCCGTACATCTTGTGCCCGGTGAGCGAGAGCAGATCCACCTGATCCGCCTGCACGTCCACCGCCACTTTACCGACGGCCTGCGCGGCGTCGGTGTGAAACAGCGCGCCCTTCGCGTGGGCGATGGCCGCGATCTCGGTCATGGGCTGCAACACGCCCACTTCGTTGTTGGCGGCCATCACGCTCACGAGCGCGGTGGCGTCGGTCACGGCATCGGCGAGCGCGTTCAGGTCGAGCCGGCCGTCACGGCCCACCGGCACCACGGTGCACGTCCAGCCCTGCTTCTCGAGACTCTTGCAGCCCTCAAGCACAGACTTGTGCTCGATGGCGGAACACACCATGTGCCGGCGCCCTTCCGGAGCCGACGCCGCCACACCCTTGATGGCAAAGTTGTTGGATTCGGTCGCGCCGCTTGTGAACGTAATCTCGCGTGCGGTGCCCCCGACGAGAGCCGCGACACGTCGCCGGGCCTCTTCAACGGCCTCCTGCGCCTTCCAGCCCCACTGGTGACTTGAAGATGCGGGATTACCGAAGACTTCGGTAAAGTAAGGCAGCATCGCCTGAAGGACTCGCGGGTCCACGGGCGTTGTGGCGTGGTAGTCGAGGTAGACGGGCGGTCGCGACATCGCTCTGTAATATTACGAGATTTACGAGAGGATACCCATGCGTCGTTTCTTGATTGGTAGTGTGCTGGCTGGTGCCGCGTTCATCACGGCGGCGGGAATCGCGACGCCCTGGGCCCAAGCCCCGACCCGCTTGGATGCCGACGGCGTCCTCACGGCGTGGGATACGTATCAGTCCATGCGCCAGGCCTCCCAGTACCGGAGCGGCACCTGGCAGTCGCTGGGTCCCACCAACATTAGCGGCCGCGCCACGGACGTGGCGGTGGTGGACGTCGGGGGCCAGAGGCACATCTACGCGGCCTACGCCACCAGTGGCGTCTGGAAGAGTGAGGATCACGGCAAATCGTGGCGCGCCGTCTTCGAACATGAGGCGTCGACGAGCATCGGCGACGTCGAAGTCGCCCCCTCAAACCCCAACATCGTCTGGGTCGGCACTGGCGAAGCCAATATCTTCCGGGCATCCATGGCCGGTGTGGGCATCTACAAGTCCACCGATGCCGGCAAAACGTTCACGCACATGGGGCTCGCCGACACCCAGACCATCGCGCGCATCATCGTGCATCCCACCAATCCGGACATCGTGTACGTGGCGGCGTCTGGCCACGAGTGGACAGACAACGCGATGCGCGGTGTGTTCAAGACCACCGACGGCGGACGCAACTGGACCAAGGTGTTCTACAAGAGTCCGCGCACGGGCGCAAACGATCTTGTGATGGACCCCACGGACCCGAACGTGTTGTACGCGGCCATGTGGCAGCGCATCCGTCGCAAGTGGAGCGATCCGCGCGTGGAGCCCGGCTACAACGAGGGCGGCGTGGTCAAGTCCACCGACGGCGGCCAGACCTGGAAGGACATGAGCCAGGGTCTGCCGGCGCCGCAGTTCCGTGGCCGCATCGGCATAGACATCGCTCGCTCGAACCCGAACGTCCTCTACGCGTTCGTGGACAACTATGAAGAGGGCCGCGGCCCGCAGGCCGGCGAGCGCGACGCCTACGGGCGCGCGATCACAAACGGCCGGATCAAAGCCGCCGAGATCTATCGGAGCGATGACAAGGGCGCGACCTGGCGGAAGACCAGCGAGAACAACAACTTCATGATCCAGCACTCGGGCACGTACGGCTGGGTGTTTGGCCAGATTCGTGTGGATCCCGTCAACGAGAACACGATCTACACGATGGGACTTGGTCTCAACCGCTCGCTCGACGCCGGCAAGACGTTCGGCAACGCTACGGGTTCGTCCACCAGCAACGTCGATGGCAGCGCAACCGGCGGTGTGCACGGCGACCACCACGGCCTCTGGATCGATCCGAAGGACCCGCTCAAGCTCTACAACGCCAACGACGGCGGCGTGTATCACTCGCTTGACGGCGGCAAGACCTGGGTGTTTGCCGTGTCAGCCGCCGGCGCGCAGTTCTACAACGTGTCGATCGACACGTCGCGTCCTGCGTCTTGGGCATACGGATCGATCCAGGACCATGGCAGCCGACGCGGACTGATGGACGTCTCCAAGGGTCGCGGCGCCATCCCGGCTGTGGCGTGGGAGGGTGCGCCCGGTGGTGAAGGCTCAAATCACTCCATCGACCCGACGAACCCGAACATCGTCTACACGCACGGCTTCTACGGCAACTTCAGCCGCACGGATCTGGGCGTGGCTGCTGCCGCGCGCGGACGAGGTCGTGGCGCCGGTGCGGCCACACCTGCTCAGCCGCCCGCTCCGCAGGGCCCACAGCGCGTGACCAACATTCAGCCCGAGAACCCGGCCGACGCGGAACTGCGCGCGCAGTGGATGGCGCCCATCATCATCTCGCCCCACGACAACACGATCATCTATGCGGGCTACCAGTCGGTCTACAAGTCCACAAGCCGCGGCGACAAGTGGGAAATCATGAGTCCGGACCTTACGAACAACAACGCGGCGGAGATGCTGATCAAGAACTCCAACGCCATCCCCTACCAGACCATTGTCGCCCTGGCAGAATCGCCCAGGAAGGCGGGCCTCATGTATGTGGGGAGCGACGACGGGCGGCTGCACACGACGATTGACAGCGGCAAGGAGTGGACCGAACTCACGAGCAAATTGCCGGTGAGGAAGTGGTTCTCAGGGCTGGTGCCGTCTCGCTACGCCGAGGGCACGGTGTATGTGGTGCAGCGCGGCCGCGAAGACGACGACTTTGCGGCGTACATCTACAAGTCCACAGACTACGGCCGGACGTTCACGAGCATCGTGAACAATATTCCTGCTGGTCCGGTGAACGTCATCCGCGAACATCCGACCAACCCGAACGTGTTGTTCGTCGGCACCGATTTCGGTGTGTACGTGTCCACCAATGGCGGCGCGAAGTGGGAAGTGCTGGGCGGCAACCTGCCGTCCACGCAGGTGTCGGACCTGCAGTATCACCCTGTGGATCATGTGCTGGTCATCTCGACGTACGGGCGCGGGATGTACACGCTTGATGTCTCGAGCATTCGATGAGCTCTGAAAATGGGCCAACCCTCGCTAATGGGCCAATGAGCCAATTGGGCAATGGGGCAATGGTTCGCGGCATTGCCTCATTGGCCATTTGCCTCATTGGCTCATTGCCGGCCGCTTGTGCGCGCCCCGAAGCGCCTGCAGCGGCGTCCCCAGCGGCTGGCTTCCTGACTTCCGTGGGAGAGATGTGCGGAAAGGCCTTTGGCGGCAAAGTGGTCGCGAACGAGCCGCCTGCGCCGAATGACCCGTTCGTGGGGCAGGCGCTGGTGATGCACGTGCGCACCTGCACCACACCGGGTGAGGTGCTGGTGCCCTTTCATGTGGGGGAGGATCGATCCCGCACGTGGGTGCTGACGCTGGTGGCCGATCGCATACGGCTCAAACACGACCATCGTCATCAGGACGGAACGCCGGATGCGGTCACGATGTATGGCGGCGACTCGACCTCGCCCGGCACCGCGACCCGCCAGGAATTCCCGGTGGATGACTTCTCGAAGGCCATGTTCACCCGCGAAAATCGCGCCGTCTCAAACACGAATGTCTGGGCGATGGAGGTCCATCCGGGAAAGATGTTCGCGTACGAGCTGACGCGGCCGGGCCGACGGTTTCGCGTCGAGTTCGACCTGGCCACGCCAGTGCCGGTCCCGCCCGCGCCGTGGGGACAATAGGGTCCAGGGTCCAGCTCGGAGTCCTGAAGTCCAGGGATCCCGAAGTGCTGGAGTTACCAGATCGCGCGCACGCCAACGCCCTTGCCTGCGGCTGACACGAGTGGCCGCACACCAGCGGTCAGGCCGCCAGCGGCAGCGTGGCATTCCCGGTGGTGAACTTCGTCTGGAAGTTCTGACGCCTATTCCGTCTTTGCGGGCTCGGTCGTCTTGGTGAGTGCGGCTTTGAGCGTGTGCCAGGCGAGCGACGCACATTTGACGCGAGCGGGAAACTCGCGGACACCGGCAAGCACGGCGAGTTTGCCGACGGCTTCTTCGTCAACCGGCTGGTCGATCGGGGTCGTCACCATCTGGTGGAACTTGTCGAACAGTTCAGTGGCCTCGTCCACCGTGTGGCCCTTGACCGCATCGGTCATGAGCGAGGCGGACGACTTCGAAATGGCGCACCCGGAGCCTTCAAACGAGATTCCGGTGATGCGATCCCCCTCAACCTTGAGCGAAAGCGTCAACTTGTCGCCACACAGGGGGTTGTGCCCTTTCGCCGATTGCGTGGCGTCGGGCAGCGGCCCGTAGTTGCGCGGCCGGCGATTGTGGTCGAGGATGACCTCCTGGTAGAGGTCGTTCAGATCCTGCATCAAAAGAACCCCAGCGTGAGCTTCGCGGCTTCAGACATCCGCTCTTTCGTCCACGCGGGCTCCCAGACAATCTCAACCTTCGCGTCGGTGATGCCGGGAATGGCCTTCACCTTGAATCCCACCTCGAGCGGCAGTTGCTGCGCCGACGGGCATGCCGGGCTGGTCAGCGTCATGTTGATGAGCGCGCGCTTCTCGGCGTCCACGATGATGTCGTAGATGAGGCCGAGTTCGTAGATGTCGACTGGGATCTCGGGGTCGTAGACGGTCTTGATGGCTTCCACGATCTTGCCCTGGAACTCCGCTGTCTGCTCGGTGTCGAGCGGCCCCACCTGCAATGCGTCGTGCCTCGTTTCGGGCTTGGGGCTCGTGAGTGCCTCGGACGTCCATGCGTCGGGCGCCGTGAATGGCGTCTGCGACGTGGACGAGGCATCGGCCGTTGCTGATACCGCGCCGGCTGCCGACGAATCCTCGACCTGGTCTTTCTTGCCCGCGAGAAATGAAAACATGCCCATGCCCTACCCCAGCAGTTGACGGACGCGATCGAGCGCAACCACCAGCGCGTCGATTTCGTCCGTCGTGTTGTACATCGCCAGCGACGCCCGAGCGGTCGCCGGAATCCCGAAGCGATCCATCACGGGCTGCGCGCAGTGATGCCCGGTGCGAATGGCCACACCCTCGCGGTCCACGATCGTCCCGATGTCGTGTGGATGCAGATCGTGCATGACAAACGATACGACGCTCGCCTTGCGCCGCGCGGTGCCGATAATCGTCAGGCCCGGCACAGCGGAGAGCTGAGCTGTGGCGTACTCGAGGAGCGTGGATTCGTGCGCGCCGATCGTCTCAAAACCAATACCGCGGACGAACTCGATGGCGGCGGCCAACCCGATGGCATCAGCAATGTTCGGCGTGCCGGCCTCGAACTTGTACGGCAGTTCGTTCCACTCGCTCTTCTCGAACGTCACGGAACTAATCATGTCGCCGCCGCCCAGAAACGGGGGGCAGGCCTGCAGGAGCGACTCGCGGCCGTACAACACGCCGATGCCCGTGGGCCC
>SXGU01151950.1_pt1 | contig 22780 bp, 16 predicted proteins | sample 3174531 | NCBI WGS metagenome assembly SXGU01 (sample SAMN11356863, study PRJNA531348) | freshwater metagenome | isolation source: freshwater sample F1-140 | place: China: Fuxian Lake, Yuxi | collected 2017-12-25
CCCATCCACTTGACCGCTCCCCAGGCCATCGGCAACGACGAGAGTGACACAAGAATTGGGCCAACGCGCGGCCAACGCACGACACTCGCGGTGAAGTATCCGGATGTCCGACCTCGGGTGGACGGAGGTGAGGTGGGTGAAGTGGTCGTTACTTGACACTCTAACTACCCCATGGCTGATACTTCGCCCGTCAGACTCTCACAACCTGTCCGTGAGTTCTGACTCTGAAGAGACGTGAGAGAAACTGAGAATCCTCCTCACGTGGCCGCTCCTCAGCAACGCTACGCGGATACAAGCGGTCCGGTCAAGAGTAATTCGCGAGTCGCCTGCCTAGCACGCGCCCCAACCGCCCCTGAATCCACTTGACGGTGTGGTGCAGTCGATCCCAGTTCGGAAACTCCGCGTAGTGTCGAATTGGCAGTTTCATGAACTCGTCAAACTGCAGCGGAGTGATCCCCAGCTTCTTGCACACATACTCGATGTCACGACAAAGTTCTTCGCGCATGTATAACGGTTCTCGTAGTCGTGCGAGCGCCTCCTCCCGCGCCATCTGTCCCGAGACAATAAGGCTTGAAAAATGCGGCCGGCGCTTGTCGAATCCGAATCGCTTGGGCAGGTAGTGGTTCTGAAACAACTTCGTGAACTGCGACTCTCCGTGCTTTCGCTCGTAAGGCTTGTAGCCAACGGTGTCCACCAGTTCTCTTACGGCCGCAGCCTTTACGTAGGGCAGGAAGTTTAGAGGACGCACTGTACGCATCCGTCGCACGAGTGGATAACCAACGTAGTATTGGAACCAGCTAATGGTGTTGTAGGAGCCAAGTGGTAGGTCGCCGAACTGGCGATGGATCGCTCTCAGGTTGATCGCATCCATTGCACTACCGTGCCATGCTTTAGGGAAAATGCCCTCCGTCGCGATGTTGCCGCCCGACAAGATGTATCGAATCCCATTCTTGACCGCAAAGTGATAGAGGCTCGCAAAGAACGCGTGATCCTGTGGGACATCTTGGTTCGCAATTCCTGATCGCAGAAACGCGAGGTGTAGGCCGCGCATCGCCCTCCAATCCACTACATGCGTGTGAAGGTCGTACTTGCAGTGTCTTACGATGGCCTCGATATTGGCGACGGCGAGTTCACTGTTCCATCCCGCGTCAACATGAACAACAAGTGGTCGCAATCCCCATTCACGAACCCGCAGAGCTAAGAACGAACTATCCACTCCGCCGCTCAACCCGAGGATACAGTCGTACTTGTGACCACGCCCAGACCGTCGGATGTTTCGCAGTGCTGCCTCAAGGTGGACCACGCCGTCAACTCCAGGGAACCAAGCTCGTCGCGTAACCCGTTCAAACTGCGTGCAGTGATTGCAAACGCCATGGAGATCAAAAGTGATTTGTGGATCGGAGGTATCCATCACGCAACGTGCGCAGGTCACCGAGTTGCATCCTGGCCCAGCGGGACCACCTGTGTGCGGATGGGGAGTTTGAATCGGATTGCTCAACACTAGTGGCTACCATCAGTCGTCGGCCGAGAATGATCGAGAATTGTAGGAGCTTGACTGGGCCCTTGCCAAGCGGTCGTTACGTTAGATTGTACGTTCTGTGGCATCGGGAATAGCCAAGTGTTCAACAGTTGCATTGGCAGGTCCATCCGTAAGGTCCTCTGTTTGCTACTCTCATCGAAACGCGTCTAGAGGCATCAGTGAACCGCGGTGGCACGTTGGGACTGCCCTACTTTTCATTGCGATAGTGGTGCTGTGTCTTGGGAGCACATTGCAGGTCTCAGGATTCCCCTGGGGTGCACTCTTGCCCTGGCAGATTCTGATGCCTGTGTTGACCCTTTGGCTTGCAAGCTGGCGCTGGTGGCGCGTTCCGAAGTCAGAGGCCCTGCTTGTTGCGATGTGGGTCGGTGGCCTAGGAGTTTCCTCCTTAGTAGCGCTCATGCGTAACGCAGATGCCCTTGAAGTCGCAAAGGGTGCATCGCTTGTATGGACGGACATTGTGCTAACCGGGTTGGCTTTGGTTGCGTCGAGCCGACAGTTTCGGGTGATCGTACTTGCAGTTTCTGTAGGTCTTTCGCTCTCACTCGTGTTGGGTTTGCTCGAGTGCCTTGAATTGTGGAGGTTCGCTGGGAGCTCCCAGGTGCTCGGCGCGGGAAGTTCAGACCTCCCTGCACGCTTTCGTGATTGGGCCGCCAGCGCTCCAGCGGCTGGATGGGGCAACCCTAACAACTTTGCCGCAAACCAAGCCGTTCTTGCCTCGATTGCGCTTCAGACAGCGCCCTACGGGTCGTTGATGCTCGTGCCGATCACCTTCGTCGTGGCGAAGACGGAGTCGCTCCTTGCAGAAATCGGACTGGTGATTGCAGTTGTCGGGACATGGTGGCGACCTGTGGGGCCAAGGGCCCACTTGAGTACCAGAGGTGCTTTGCTCGCCGTTGGCGCAATTGTCACGCTTCTACTACTAGGGGATCCGGCGAGCTCATTGCGTATTAGAGCAGATGAGGTGGTCGCTGGGGACGACAAGCGCATGCAGCTTCTATTCCTGAGTGCCGACGCACTGACGCCGGGATCGTGGATAGGTGCTGGCCCAGGGTTTGGATACGAGTGGATGGAGGCGACTGCTACGAAGCGAGACGTTGACTATCACTCTGACCCGCATAACCAGTTCGCGAGCGCGTTCATAGAAACTGGGCTGATGGGCGGCATTGGGTTTGCCGGACTGATGACCCTGGCGGTTGTACGGGCGTCGCGCTCACGAACTGGAGGGCTGCTGCGTCGAGATAGGTCTCGTAGAACCGCTGGGTTTCGACTAGCTCGAGTGTTGGCATTCGTCCTCCCTGTGACGTTTTGCGCTTCCTCGTCGAGCACTCCAGTCTGGCCGCTATGGCTCGCGCTTGGAATCGCCATCAGAGGGACTCGCCCTTCTAGCCCGAGGTCGGGCGAGGCGACATGGTTGTGATCCGCCAGGATGTCCTCTTTCTCTTTGGTCGTGGCACCGCCGCCGCAATCGGACTCGCAGTGACGCCAATTGCCGCTCGGTACTTTCCATCAAGCGCTTGGTCCGCTCTTGTCGAGGCCCTAGCAATTGTGGGACTTGCGAGTGCAGTCGGCGCTGCGCTGCGGCCGATGACTGTTCGGGCGCTTGCTGATCCAACTCGCCTGAAGTTGGTGTTAGCCGCGAAGTTCGTGCTTTCGGTCGTCGCGGGGGTGACATGTGGTGTTGCTTGGGGTTCGCTTAAGCAATGCAGCCTTCTGGAGACCACACTTGTTGGCACTCTGGGTCTGCTCGCAACCATTGGGCCAGATTGCGAACTTATCGCGGTTCAGCGCTGCACCCAAACTCAGTTCTTCGGACGGGTCGTTGCTGCGGCAGTGCTCGGTGCAGGAGTGGTCTTATGGGGCGCACTGTCTCATCCCATCGCAGTAATGCTCATGCTGGGGGCGTGCCTAAAGCAACTCATTGGCGTGCGCGCTGCGCTGGCTGCCGTGAACGATGGCGAACCATGGCGTCTACGCATGTTCTGCGACCTTGGTCAATTGGTTCGCGAGGAACGAAGCCACGTTGGGAGCGCGGGGTTTACGGCGCTAGCCCGCGCGGTTACATATTACTTTCAGACAGCGCTGCTGCTGAGGGGTGGTTATGACGAACTCGTCGCGGGGATGTACATCGTTGGCAGATATCTCGAACCTGCTGCGTCTATTGCAGTTTCTGGACTCACAGACTTGACAGTTCGTCATAGCTCCACTCGCGAACGAGGTGGGTCACTTGGCACTACGATCCTAGACCAGACTCTTGCGATGCGCAGACTTGCAGTGGCTGGCATGGGGGCAGTGGGCCTTACCTTGATCGTCGGTTCGAGCCTGCTCTTGGCCACCCCATCTCTGGCAGCTTGTTCGCTGGTCATACCATTGGTTCTGATCGCGGCGATGCGGGTCTTCGTGTCTCCCAACGCTTGGATACCGTATGTATTGGGGCGCCCTCAGATCATCTGGAAAGGCGAAATCGTGCGCTCTGCCGCAGTCGGGTGCTGGCTAGTGTGGCTAGCAACCACTCCACCAGAACACGCGGTTCTGTGGGTGCTGGCTGTCGTAGAATCTCTTGGATACATCGTCTTTCAATTCATGCTCCGTCGGTCGATGAAGAGTCGATGACTCTGCCTCCAACTCCACAACCTCTTCGAGTTGCTGCGAACCTCGCCGCCAGACTCGCACGCATTGCGGCTGCTCCGTTCTTTGACGCGCGCCTGCTGCGAGGTCGCCATTTCCAGTCCATCCGCTCGCCTGGCTGGCGCTGGGTCATGGCTGGCATTTGGTATCAGCGGGTGCTGGGAATCAACCGTGAAGCAAACTGGCCCGTATCGCCGTGGGTCCGTGTCATCTGCCCACACAATATTCGCTTTTCACCGGACGACATGCAGAATTTTTGGAGTTTCGGTATCTACTTCCAGGCTTCCGAGGATGCGGAGCTCGTGATCGGTGATGGCGTCTACATCGGACCAAATGTCGGCTTGATTACCTCGGGACACGTGCCCGGGAACCCAACAGTGCGCAAACGTGGCCACGCGATCATCCTCGGAGCGAGGAGTTGGATTGGGATGAACTCAACCTTGCTTCCGGGGTGTGAACTGCTACCTGGCACCACTGTTGGCGCGGGTGCGACACTGGAACGAGGTCGGCATTCAGGAGTCGTGCGTGGATGGCGGAATCAGGGTGATTGAGCCCCGTGCGCGCAACTATCAACACGATTCACCCTCGATTGGGTGCCCGACGATCAATGAGTCTGCGCGTGATCTCTTCTACCTCGTCGTGTAGGCGAGCCTCCCACGGACGAATCCGTTCCCGCGCGAGTTGCTCTGCGCCCCGAGAGAGTTGTGAAATCAGGCCACAATTTGTCTTGAGTCGCCGAAGCGACTCGCCTACCTCGTACGGAATCCGCTCTTCGTCTAGCGAGCAGAGAATTCCGTTTACCCCATTCTGAACCCAGTTAGCTGTGCCACCGTTGGGCACGGTGATGACTGGCAGCCCCATGGAAAAGGCCTCAAGGAGTGGGTTTCCGACATTAGACCAGTCGTAAGTCGACACGAGCACATCAGCCCACTCATATTGGCGCCAAACATCGTCCTGCGGCAGCATCCCAACGAACTCAACCGTAGATGAAAGTCCAAGCGCGTCAGCCTCATCCTCTAGTGCCAAACGACTAGGACCACCGCCGACTACACGCGCCACGATCGGGGTGCCAAGGGACTTCGCATGGGCTAGGCCACGCAGGCCCAAGTGAACGCGCTTCCACCCGACCAATCGACTGATGATCAGCACGCGGAGCGGGTCGCTGGCTGAGCGAGCAGTTCGTTCTCGACACCGCACGCATGTCGGCCGGTCAACGCCGTTCGGGAGAAACATGAGGCGCTTCGAGTTCGAAGGAGCGTGTTTCCTAACGACTTCGTCCCCCATCGTCCCATCATCGGTCATTACGAGCAGATCACATCGCGCGTTGATGCCAAGCTGGTGAAGCGCGGCACTAGATGCCCACCTCCGCCATCGGGGCATCGCCAAAGCCGCTGAGGGGTCTGCGATCCCAAAGAACCGATGTACGCGAAGTGGATTTTGCCACTTGCGACCTAGCAATGATGCGCCAATCGCGCTCACGGACTCGATCGAATACACAACATCGTGCGGCTCCAAGTCGGCCTGAAGTAGCCGAATCCCCATGCGGCCAGTCCATACCGCGTTGTGGAGCAGCGTGCTTGGCGGCGGGTTGCCGTGAAACAGGCTCTTTGGGAGGCTTGATCGGATTACTCTTATGCCTGGGAGCGAGAGCACTGGGTTCGTCGCTTCGACCGCCGTGCTTTGAGGCGTATCTCTGAGCACAAAGAAAGTGACCGCCCAGCCCTTACTTCTGAAGGCGGCCAACAGGCGGGGGATCGCCTGGAATCCAGTGTCGCAAGCATCAAGCGATGAAACCACAAGAACTGACGGCATCAGAGTGTGTCTCCCTCGAACGACCCGGCAGCCTTCGCCGACACGAGCCCAACTAAACAGAAACCTGCGAAGTGATCGCAATGTGATCTCGGCGCGCAAGTGGTGCCTGCATACTGCGTTCGGTAAAACTGGATAAATAAGAGCGCGTGGCTAGGCAGATACCCATCACCAATGTAACTCTGCTGGTGTAACTCGCTGATATCCGTTAGTTGTTCGATTTGTTCGGTCGCCTCCGATGAGTTTCCATCGTATCGTTAACGCGCTCGGACGGCGTGGTAAGTCTCCTGATCGTGGCCGCAAGGCACTACCAACCAAGACCATCTCCAATGAGTTGCATCGCGTAGAGTCATGCATGCCAATCCACTCGGCACATTCGGCTGGTGCCTTCTAGGTCGACGAGGCGGTGCACTAGCCGCGCGCTAGCGGACCCCGTCGCTGGCCAAGTGGCTGGAGGCGGCTGAGGAGACATTTCAAACTAGTGGCTTTGCACATGGGCCAGTAGGACTCTCGTTTCAACAGCCCACGTGGATCAGTCCCCATCTACCGACTCCTTTACTTGTGGCCCCTGTTGCGCCCCGACTCCACCGACAAGCGGCAGATCCCGTGACCCCTCGCGCCTAGATCTTGCGGAATCACTGAGCAACTGCGCGAACCTCGCGCCCACCACTTTTAATCCAAAGTGTCGCTGCACGAGCAATGCGCGGTCAGAGCGACTTTGCCTCCATTGAGCGATTGCGTCAGCGAATTCCTCAATGGCCTTGCGAAGCCCATCCACAGAACGGGAAGTGGCGATTCCCAAACCCAATCGCGCTGCGCGAGCAGGAGGGCCACACTCCACGGCGATCAGTCCCGCACCGCACGCGGCTGCTTCGATCGGAGCCGCACCAAACGTTTCCTGATCGGATGCACACACGTACGCATCGGATTGTTGGAACAACAACGCGAGATCGTCTGACGAGAGGTGCTCAACCCGCCGGATGCTGATCGAACCCGCACTACTACTAGAGTGACCGTGTAGAGATCCACGCCGCCCGACGATTGTTAGAGTGCATCCAGTTCGGCCCAGTCGAGCTTGAGCGAGAGCGGCGACGAGTCGATCGATGCGCTTAACGGACCCCGTACCAACGGTCACTAGGCGCAGATCCTCCGACAACGGCGCTTGGCACTCCTGCGGACGGAATGTGGGATCAACCGGATTTGGGACCACCATGACATCGCCCCTCCCGGTAACGCGACTAACCGCGTCCGCGAGTTCCTCTCCCACAGCCGTAACACCTACAGCGCAACCTGCGAGTCGGCGATACCGGTCTCTCACCTTTTGTGGCAGAAACGCATGACCCATGGTCTGACTGGAATGCTCCGTTAGCACATACGGAACATCGAGTTGGAGCAAGTGCTCCATTGCGGCCTGAGACGCTTCCGCCCATCCCCAGTGAACATGTGCGATGGTGGGCCGACCGAACTTCGCAAACCACGCACCCAATCTGCGCGAAACTAGCTCGTTCGCAAGCAGGCGCCTCCCACCAAATGCTGTTGGCATTCCCAAGACACCCATATAGTGAACGGGCACCCCTGAGACACACCACTCATGAGATCCAAGCATTTGCTCTCGGTTGCGAAAAGCAAACCACCAATCCACACGAGGCGCGAGCCAACAGCTGAACATCGATGTTCTCAGTCCGCTCGCTGCGGTCGCAATAGCACATCGAGTTCCAAACATCCCACCGCGTAACAGCCAGTTCGGCGGGCGACACTCCCCAGAGTCAATCGACAGCACGTGCATGACTCTTAGTTTAGTCCGATGGGAACGATCTGCCGGCTCCCACGCGGAGTCGACTGCTCGACCCGCGGGCTACAAGTTTGGATTGTTCGACTTCCAGGATTGCTACAGCGACCCTGGAGCTTGTCCCCTTCAGCCTGCCTCTCGTTGCTTCGGCGCGTGATCCCACTGAACTGCTGACGGTTTCGCGACACTCGATCGATCACCAAAGCAAGCTAGTGGCTGGAAGCGCCAATGTTCTCCGCGCTGCATCGCCTCGTCCGCATGCGAATCACTGGGATCCCATTAGTGGGACCACCTATGGCTCGCGCCTACTCACTAATGCCAGTTGACTGGCGGCTAAGTGACAGGTCGACGGATTGACACCGATGGACTTGCTGAGTGCCACGAGCACCCGCGCGCGGTGGCTGAATACATGCTTCCTTCCTCCCCGCGGTCCTTCCGCGTGTAGAGTGAATCACTCCTGGAGGACTGCATGGCGAGAACTGACATTCGGGTGGATGAACTGATCCAACAGTACCTGCGGCGTGAGTTGGCGCTTCCCGAGATGCAGCGCCGCTATGTGTGGCCAGGTACCCGTGTCCGCGACCTGCTCGACTCGCTCTATCGGGGATATCCCGCCGGCACCATTCTCGTGTGGGAAACCACAGAGGATGTTGCACTGCGCGATGCTGCCGTTGAACAGGAAGCGCCCGCCTTTCACGCTCAACGATTGCTACTGGACGGGCAACAACGGATCACATCGCTCGCTGCTGTGCTCGCTGGCAAGCCCGTCACTGTTCGTGGGAGGAAGAAACCGGTCGAGATTCTCTTCAACTTAGACCATCCCGACGAATTGGAAGTGGTGACCGAAGTGGACGACGGTAGTGGCGATGACGCTTCCGACGAAGACGAACTTGCGGACAACGACGCGCCCGACTCGGACGAAGAGGAGCTTCTGAAGCGATTTGAAAAAATGGCATTTGTGGTTGGAACGAAGCGCCTCGCGCAGTTGCCGAACTGGGTCTCAGTGTCGGAGGTGTTCAAGGACGGGAGCGATCGCCCATTCCTGAAGAAGGCTGGTGTCGCAGACTTCAATGATCCCCGGTACGACAAGTACTCCTCACGACTCGAGCGACTTCGCGAGATTCGAAACTACCTGTTCGGGATGGAGGTGCTTCCAAGCTCGATGAACTACGACGAGGTCACGGAAGTCTTCGTACGAGTCAATTCGCTCGGCGCGAAACTGCGCGGCTCTGATCTCGCGTTGGCTCAGGTCACCGCGAAGTGGCGCAATTCGCTCGCGATCTTTGAGAAGTTTGACGACTCATGTGCGGCGCAAGGATTCGACTTTGACCTGAGCCTTCACATTCGCAATCTGGTGGTGATTGCAACAGCGCAATCACGCTTTCGAAGAGTGCGCGGCATGAGCAGTGCGCTGCTCGAGAATGGCTGGAGCGAGTGCAGGCCCGCAATGGAATATGCGCTCAGCTTTCTCAAGAGCAACGCGCAGATCGACAGCCCAGCACTGCTCTCTTCACCCTATCTCGCGCTCGCGCTCGCGCTCGCCTACTTCGGTCACAAGCGCATGTATCAGGTTTCCCAGGATGAGGCTGAGGCGCTGCGCCGGTGGGTGCTGTTGGCCAACGCGAAGGGGCGGTACTCGCGGTCCTCGTCTGAAACCCTGTTGGACGAGGACCTCGCGGTGCTGCGCGCCGACGGGAGTGTGGATGGGCTCATTGAGCGATTGCGGCGACAAGTTGGCACACTTGAAGTAACGCCGAGTGACCTCGAAGGTCGCAACAAGCGCAGTGCATTTTTCAAGACGATGTTCTTGGCCTTCCGCGCCAACGGCGCGAAGGACTGGCACAGTAATGTTGGGATCGCGCTTGATCATCCTGGCCAGCAACAGCGCCTTCAGTGTCATCATATTTTTCCCAAGGCGCACCTCGATGGGGTTTACAAACTTCGGCAAGTGAACGACATCGCCAACCTCGCATTCATCGCTGGCAGAGCGAATCGCAAGATCAGTGCGAGCGATCCATCCAAGTACATCCCAGAACTACTTGAGCGCCACGGCGACCACATCTTCCGCGCGCAGTGTGTGCCAACTGACCCAGCGCTCTTGCCGCGTGATTGTTTTCCCGAATTCCTCGCTGAGAGGCGACGCCTCATTGCGATTCGGCTCAACGAGTTTTTGAGCGTCGCATCCCTGCCCTCCACGTAACCCCCCCTACCTCCTCCTCCTCACTCCTTCGCGGTCGACGGTCCAGATGCCGTCTGGTGCGATCCACAGCGCATCGAGCAGCGCGCTCGACACTCTGAGTGTTAGCCGCTCCTCAAGACTCTTCGCGTCGATGAGCCTGAGTGATCCATCGCTTCCAGCGACCACTGCGCGCGAGCCGTCGTCGGTAAAGGCGATACGAATCGCGCGCGTCCTTTGATGTCTCGCGGACGCTTGCACTGCCCCGCCGCGCTCGTCGATACGCACCAGGAGTCCATCCCTGTCGCCTGCAATGATCGACCCATCCACGGTCGACACTCCCACGCACACGCATTGCCCACCGATCTCGCGCATCCACTGCACGCTTCCATCGTCAAGCGACAACGCAACGCAACCGCCATGCCGCGATGCGAGCACCACGCGCCCGCGCACCGCGTCAACAACGACCGCGGCGATTCCACCTGGCTCGTGATCATCGTCGTGCGATACAGCGCCTGTGCGCCACAACTGCGCACCAGTTCGCGCGTCGAATGCGCTGAGTTCTCCTTGCGAGTCAACCGCCACGAGCCACCTCGCGTCGTCGGTGCTCGCGAGCTTCACAAGCCGCCGACCGGCAACGGCGCTACACGCCACAACGCGTTCGTCGATCCACTTCACCACGCCTCGTCCATTCGCATCGACATGCGCCGTCCACTGCTGGCTCACCACAGTCGTTGGCGCAATCCCAGGCTCTCCAACCCACGACGCGAGATCAGCGAGTGCAAGGCGTCGCAGTCCGTGCATGCTGCCGACCCAGAGTGCATCGCCTGAGACTGCGGCGGTCCACACCACATCATCGGCGACGGGGATCGTGACTGCTGCGCCAGTCGCTGCGTCCCAGATCGCGAGCAGTCCATCGGCACCAGCTGAAAATGGCCTTCCGTCTGGCAACACACCAACGGTCCACACGATGTCGCGGTGCGCGCGGCCTGTCCAAAGTGGCTTCGACGATCCGCTGACATAACGCCGCACAGTGCGATCCCATCCGCCGATCAGGACCGAATCAACTTCAAGACCCTGGGCCGCCGTCTGCCGAAACTCCGAAGTCTCGAGCCGCTCGATCACTGCGAGTTCATCGTCGACGATGCACGCACCGCGCTCTGCTGCGATGACGAATCCTCCACCATTGCGACGCTCGATCACACGCGCTTCTGCGATGCCAAGGTCGTCGACCGTCTTTGTGACACGCCCATTCGTGACATCAATCAACCTCGCCGAACGCACGGCGTGCACGAGAGTCTCGTCGCTCTGCCAGCAGACATCGCCCCCTGCCTGATCCTCCATCGCCGTGACTTCATGCAGCACGCGGCCATCATCCGAGTCAACGATGAGCAGCGACCCATCGTCTCGTGCGACTGCGATGAGGCGGCCACGAGGAGAGATTGCGACTCCACCAACATTCGAACTCAGCACCGACGTGGACCACACACACGCACCCGCGGAGATTCGCTCAAGTCGGTATGGACCCTCGCGCGCGACAACCCCTGCGATCCAGGTGCCATCGGGGCTCACCGCGAGCGCGTACCAATCGCCAGTAGCAACCAACTCGCCGCGACACGCTTGCGCGCGATGCAGCAGCGCGACTTCGGGCGATCCGTCATCAGGCAGCGCCGCGATCGCCTGTCCGAACGCGAGCTGATCGTTCGCCTCGATCGCGCTCGCTGCGGCTGCGAGCGTTGCACGACGTGCCTGTGCGGCTGTTTCTCGCGCGAATTGCAGCGAGATGAGCGTCGTTGCAATCAGCACACACGCCAGCGCACTCAGCGCCACGGTGAGTCGCCAGTGACGACGCACCCATCGCACAAGGCGTTCGCGCATCGTCTGCTGCTCGATGAGAACTGGCAGTCCAGCAAGATGCAATCGCAGGTCGTGTGACAAGAGTGCCGCCCCCGCGTACCGCCTCGATGGGTCAGCGTCCGTTGCTTTCGCTGTGATGCGATCGAGATCACCACGCAGACGACGATCAACCGCCCCCAACCGAGTGGGCACGCTCGACTGAATCGCTGCAAGCGCTTGCGCGAGCGACAGTCCATCGAGTCGCCGCATCGGCTGACCTGAGAACAGTTCGTATGCAATGGCCCCAAGTGAAAAGATGTCCGCGCGCACATCAGACGGTCGCCCCTGCTGGAGTGCCTCGGGAGCGAGATATGCGAGCGTCCCAACAACACGCTCGCCGAGCATTGTCAGCGTGCGTTCCGCGGTGGTTTCACGCCGGGCGAATCCGAAGTCGATGACGACCGCACGGCCGCGTGAATCAATGAGCACATTCGCGGGCTTGAGGTCGCGGTGGATGATCCCGCACCCATGCGCGTGTGCGACCGCGTCGGCGAGGTCTGCCAACAGCGCAACGCGATCGCGCAGCAGCATCGAACCGGCCAGCGATGAGTCAAGCGGGCGGGCACCGTCGACATACTCCATCGCGAGCCAGGTGCGGAACGCGCCACTGCACTCCCATGTACCAGCCTGATAGAGCCGCGCGATACCAGAATGCTCAAGCGCGGCAAGCGCGGCGACTTCGCGCTCGGCGTCCCGCGCTTCGGCACGCGTGCAGGGCCAGAGCAACTTGAACGCGACGAGCCTGTCGGGCTTTGATTGGCGCGCGAGGTACACCTCTCCGCTCGCACCGGCGCCAAGAGTGCCAATGAGTTGAAATCCTGCAATCTCGCTTCCGATGAGGCTCGACCTTGGTTCGAGTCCCCTTGGTGTTGGAGTGCCCCTCGCATCAAGCGCTGCGTGTTCCGCGAGCAATCCCCTGGCCTCGTCGACGACATCGGGGGCAAAGCGTGCGAGAACCCCATCGTCGGCTCCCTCGGCGAGCAGCTCGAAGCACTCGTGAACGGCACTCAGTCGTGGAGGTTCCATTGCGAGTTGCGGCAGCCGACGCGCAATGACGATACTTGCAGACCATGCAAGATCTTTGCCCCACTAGATTCTCTTCGTCGCTTGATCATCAAGAGGATGCCGACTCGCATCTTCGAGCAGACGACTAGACGATTTTGAGGAGATCTTGAGGAGACTTTGAGGAGAATTGGAATTCCAGTGGAAAGCTTTGCAGATTCGAACCAACGCCGACAAGTCATTGAAGAGTTGTTGCGCCGCCATCAGGGGGGCGACGATGAGGCTCTGCAGGCACTCTGGCATGAGCTGTATGAGGAGGTTCACCGCATGGCACGCACGGTTCTCTCTCGTGAGGGCCCACGGCGTCCGATTGACACAACGGTGCTCGTGCATGAGCTCTATCTGAAACTCGGCGGCACCTCGTTTGAGAACCGCGCCCACCTGTTTGGATCCCTTGTTCGCATGATGGGACAGATTGTCGTCGATGCAGCGAGGCGCAGAGACCGCGCGACGCGACGCGAGCGCACCGTCGCGGTCGATACGCACGAGCTGGCACTCGACGCGGCCGCACTTGGGCTCGAAGACGATGCGCAGGGGCATGTGTCAAATGAGATCACCGCTGCACTCGACCAGCTTGACACACTCGCCCCACGCGCAGCCGCAGTGGCGTGGTTGCGATTCGTCGGGGGGCTCTCTGTCGAGAGAACCGCCGCGTGTCTCGATGTTTCGGAGCGCACTGTGAAGGGAGACTGGGCGTTCGCCCGCGCTTGGCTTCACAGGGAACTCACTTCTCGGGGACTCAAACCGCGCGATCAGCGCAGTGGAGAAAACAATGCCTAGCCTCGACCAGAAACCTGTAACTCTCGAGTGGTGGCGGCGGGTCGTTGAGCTGTTCGTCACATTCAATGCGCGCCCGCGCCACGAGTGGCACCGAGGGCTCATTGAGGCGTGCCCAGATGACACGGCCCTCGCGTACGAGGTGCTGAGTCTGCTCGTGGCGGCAGAATCGGTAGGGGTTACCAGCAACGCGGGGTAGGCTCGCAAGCGGAGATTTGCCCCCCGAGCACCCCCGTGGCGCTTGAACTATGCCTCGGGGGGGGATTCCTCGAGGCATTTTTCTAGGAGAAAGACATGTTGAGCCCTTCCAGGTTGGTTGTGCGGTCCCGGAGTTCGGTCCGCGAAGCTGTTCGGTTGTGTGCAGGTGTGGGGAGCCTCGCACTCACCCTGTGCTTGTCGGGACAGGCGTTGGCCGACTGCCCGGCGATCGTGCGGGTGCCAGAAGACGCACCGAGTATCAACGCCGCCGCAGCAATGATTTGCGCTGGAACGACAGCAGAGATTCAGGTCGCGGCTGGAACATGGCCCGCGTCGATCGCGAGTGCGAGCGGAACTGAAGTCACGGTGCGCGGCGCTGGCGTCGGCGTGACGACGATCGTGCCGACCCAGGCGGGAGGACAGTTTGTGGTGAACGCGTGCTGTGGTTCCTATGTCCGCTTTGTTGAGACCAGTCTTGTCGGCGGTGCGGGTTACCAGTGGAATGTCTCGTTCGACCACTGCCGCATCGAGAGTAGTAGTGCGACCTTCTTTTCTCAGGGCAGATCGATCACCGACACTGTGTTCGCATCGTGCGCTGGGGGATCCTTCGGCGTCATCTATGAGCAAGCCATTGGAACGATTGAACGATGCACATTTGTGGAGTGCAGTCGGTCCATCCTACTGTGGGGAGATGGCGCAGTGGGAGCGGCGCACGTCGTTCGGGACTGTGTCTTCACCGACTGCACGGTCAGCTGCATTCAGATCAACTGCTCCTGTTGCTCATTTGGGGCCAATCGGGCAAGGATTGAGCGGTGCTCCTTCACCAACACAACTGGGCGCGCGATCTACTTTTCAGCCTCTCAGGCCAGCGGTGCACAGACACCAGTGCTCGAGGTCATCGACTCGCAGTTCTCAGGGAATCACAACAACCTCACCGTAGGCGGCGCTGCCATCCTGATTGGTAACGACACCTCGAACTACACAGCAGCCAACAGCAACACCACAGTCACCGGCTGCACCTTCACTAGCAACAGCGCGGTGAGCGGCGGCGCGATCTATGTAAAGACGTTTCAGCCGCTGACATTGACTGGCTGCAACTTCACGAACAACCATGCCACCAACGGTGGTGCGGTTTCCCATGGAGTGATCTCCAGCGGGGCAACTGAGCAGCTGTCGGCGACTGATTGCGTCTTCTCTGGAAACACCGCTTCGCAGTGGGGAGGCGCGATCTCCAGCGCCGGTCAGTCTGGCACCTTCGCACTTAACGATTGCTCGTTCGAATCCAACTCCGCCCCATACGGCGGCTCGGTCCATGTTGATCGAAGGTCGTTGAGCATCGATGGATGTTCCTTCATTGGAAATGTCGCCACAGCCCCCACCTATGAAGCGGGCGGTGCGATCAACGCGAGCCTTGTCAGCGGGCTGATCAGCAATTCGACATTTCGCGGCAACCATGGCAGCACGCGCGGTGGGGCGTTGTCTTTCAATCCGTGGTGCACCGCCGGCATCGAGGAGTGCATCTTCGAGGACAACGACGCCGCACTCGGTGGCGCGATCTCCATCTATGGAAACTGTGTGCAGGCAATCGAGCGTTGCCAGTTCGTTGGCAACCAGGCGAGCGCGGCGGGCGCGGCGATCTGGTCGGCTCAGGGTTACCCCAAGGACCAGTCGTCGATCACCGCCTGTCGCTTCAGCTACGACGCTGGCAGTACGCCTGCGATCGCGGTGATCGAAGCGTCTACGCCAACTGAACTCGCGAGCAGTGTGTTCTGTGGGTGCGGCTCTGAACCATTCTCTGGTCACATCATTTCGCTCGCGCCGAGTTGCATCACAGAGACCTGCGCCGACTCGGACGGCGATGGGATGCCCGACGGCTGTGATGTTGTCACCGTGCCTGGCGACTACGCGACAATTCAAGGGGCGATCGATGCGACGGTGATCGGCGACTTCCGCATCGTGACGCTCGGCGCCGGAACATTTGCCGGACCGATCTCATTCGCCGGCAAGGCCGTCATCGTGCGTGGCGCCGGCGCTGGAAAGACGATCATCGATGGCACTGCCAGCGCCGCGGGCTCCGTCGTGCGATTCACTGGTGGCGAGCCTGTCACCGCTGCACTCGAAGGAGTCACGGTGCGAGGTGGTCAAGGTGGCACTCCCCTTCCGCCGAATCCCGCAGCACTCGTCGGCGGCGGTGTCTTTGGATTTAACTCCGCCGCGAGCATCCGCAACTGTGTGATCGAGCAGAATGCCAGCGGATTCGGCGGCGGCGTTTACATGTTTGGTTGCACTGGTGCCATCGATGGGTGTGTCATCCGCGACAACACTGCGCAGGCTGATGGAGGCGGATTGCAGATCTACGGCGGCGCGACGTCCGTCATCGACTGCTCGATCGCAAACAACTACGCCAACAGCCGAGGTGGAGGTGTTCACGCAGTGCTGGGTGCGCACGAGTTCACGCGCGTGTCCATCACATCGAACGCATCCAACAATCTTGTGGGAGGACTCTCATGGGTTCCTGATGGAAATCCAGCGGCGGATCTCACGCTCGACGACTGCACGGTGACGAGCAACACCGCAGAGAAGTTGTACGGAGGCATCGGCGCGGTGAACGACAACGGCGGACCAAAGCTGCACCTGCTTGGAACGCAGGTGTGTTCAAACGTTCCGGCACCAAACATCTCGGGACCGCACACCGCTGATGCGACCAGTGAAGTCTGCGACTGCGTTGCCGATGTGATTCAAGATGGCGTTGTCAACGGCGTCGACCTCGCAGCGCTGCTGACTGTTTGGGGCACTGACGGCGGCACGACTCCTCGCGCCGATTGCAGCCGCGACGGCATCGTCAATGGTGTCGACTTGGGAACACTCCTCAGCGCCTGGGGAGCGTGCGCGCCGTGAAGTGAGCGGAGTTGATCGCAAAGCGGGAATCGCGGCTTGCAGGTTCGACGCCCTGCGATAGACTTGTTCTTGGCATCCAGAGTCCCACGCGACCTCTTCAAGCGTGGGCGGCAACCGAGTCGAAACCGACCACGGTGCTGAGGTCAGCCCTCGAGGGGCGATGCGGCGGATGGTGGCCTCAATTGGCCGCTTGATCTGCAAACATCAACGATCGCCGATGGTCGGCGACACTCCTCAGGCTGATGCCCCTCTCGATGTCGTGGAGATCACGACATGGCAACGACACAGATGAAAACCCGGGCGGTGAAGCCGAGCGACGAAGTCGCAGGAGAAGCGCTCCAGCGAGCGACCTCGCTGGCGGACGGGCTCTTTCCGCATCAAGTCGAGGGACTTGCGTTCCTTCTCGGCAGGCGCCGGGCGATCCTGGCCGACGATATGGGCCTCGGTAAAACGCGGCAGAGCATCGTGGCGATGCGCGAGGCGGCTCCCGACGGGCCGTGGCTCGTCGTCTGCCCTGCCTCAGTCAAGCGAAACTGGCATCGTGAAATCGATGCTGCCCTCGGGGGCCAGCAGCCAGTCGCGGTGATCGGCGACCGTGCCGTGCCACCGGCTGGCTATCGCGGCTGGGTGGTCATCAACTACGACCTACTCAAGAAACACATCGACAACCTGCTTGCGCTTCCCTGGGCGGGCCTGATCTTCGACGAGGCGCACTACCTCAAGAACCACACGAGCCAGCGCAGCAAACTGGGTACGAAGCTGGTCGCATCTGCACCCAGTGAACCCGCCGTGCACTGCCTGACCGGCACGCCGCTCACCAACCGCCCACGGGATTTGTTCCCCCTGCTACAGCTGGTGAAGCACCCGCTCGCACGCAGTTTCTTCACCTTCGCCAAGAAGTACTGCGGCGCGTATGACAACGGATACGGACTCGTCACCGACGGCGCGAGCAACCTCGCGGAGCTCACACTGCAACTGCACGGTGTCATGCTCCGGCGCACCAAAGACCAGGTGCTCGACCTCCCACCCAAGATTCGCACGTGCCTCGACCTCGAGGTTCCTCTCGGTACCGCTGCAAACGAAATGCGTCAGGTGGTCGAGATGCTCGTACTCGGAATCGCCGAGCAGACGCACGGCGGGCGCCGCGCCACAACCGACCGCAGTGCCAATCGCGACCGCGTGAAGTTGCTCGCGTTGCTCACGAAAGTGCGACAGAAGCTGGCCGTCGCAAAGGTGAAGCAGACGATCGACTTCGTGCAAGGCGCGCTCGACCAGGGCGAGAAGGTGATTGTCTTCACGGGCTTCGATGCACCGGCTAAGAGCATCGCCGAGGCGTTCGGTGAGCAGGCAGTGCTGTTGACGGGTGCCACGCCGACCGACCAGCGGCAGAAACTGGTCGACCGTTTCCAGAACGACCAAGGGGTGCGCGTGTTCGTGAGCAACCTGATCGCAGGTGGCACGGGCATCACACTGACGGCCGCCACGCAGGTGGTCTTCAACGACCTCGACTGGGTGCCCGCGAATCACTGGCAGGCCGAAGACCGCGCCTACCGAATCGGCCAGAAGCGAATCGTGCAAGTCACATACATGGTGGCAGCTGGCACGGTCGACACCTTCGTTCAGCGGGCTCTGTCGCTTAAGGCTGCGATCGTCGAGGCGGTCGTGGACGGCAAAGTGCTTGGAGACATTGGCGGGGGCGACATCCTCAGCGACCTCGAGGAAACTCTGCGGCAGATGTCTTCTGGCCTCGCCGACGCGAGTGCGCTCGAAGGCGCAGGTGCCGCGTCCCGAGATCAGGACTGGGCGCGACGAGTCGTCGAGTCGGCGGCCGAAGAGCTCCGAAAGCGCTACCCGCAGTCTGATGCGCCTGAAGTAACGGGTGCCGCAGCATCTTCCAGCCGCCCGCGACCGGCGCTTACGCCAGACATCATCGAAGCGCTTGCCAACGCGCTGAGCGGACCGAAGGCGCAGACAGTCGAGTTCGCGAGTTCGAGGGATCCGTCCAAGAAGTACGTGGTGTCCATCGTCGGCCCCGACATGGACTGCACCTGCCCAGGGTTCGAGTACCGAGGAACCTGCAAGCACATCGTGGAAGTCCGCAGCAAAGGAGCCCGCAAGTGAGCAACCCACCCATCGACTACTTCGCTCCTTCGCTCCTTCGAGGAGCAAAATACCTGAAGAGGAGAGAAGTCGAGGTCGTGCGGGTCTCGCTCGTCGACACCATTCACGGCGAGGTGATTAGCCTGCGTGCGCGCAAGGCAGGAGGCCGGATCCAACTTCGACTGGTCGATGAGTACGAGACCGAATTCGAGTTGCCGTACACCGCGATTGACGCGCCGCTCTCCGCCGAGGACCTCATCAAGTTTCTCGCGAGCTGCGATCCATCCCCGTTCGACAACGAATGCCAGCTTGAGATTGAATCGCAGTTCTACAAGGGCTTGCAGAAGCTTCTGGACCAGCTCCTCGATCGAAAACGCGAATGGGCCACGGCCGAAGATTGGCTTGAACAACTCCAGTCGCAAGACCGATCGTCACCCGATGGCTTCGTGTGGCACCAGTTCTGGGAGTGGCTCGCAGAGGCTGCCGCACCCAGGGATGGAGCGCCCCCGATGCCATTCATCCTCGCAGCAGCCGGCGAATCAGCGAAGCGCAAGATTGATCGGCTGCGCGAACAACTCCGCTGGGCGCACGACCGCGGGCGTCTTGCCGCTGCGCTCCGATGGCTCGATGCGCGCCCGCCTAGGGCGTGGCACATATGCTCGCCAGATCGCTGGGAGCTGTCGTTCTATCCCACAATTGAACCCCCGCCTGACATGGAGGATGCCTTCGGGTATTGAGCAGAACGAGATCAATCACAAAGGGTCACATCGTGCCGAAACCTGCTCTGGCCTTGATCACACCGAACCCCCTCACACACCCGGCGCTGCGACATCCACTTGCTCTGCCTCAAGGAACATCGCCTTCGAGAAGGCCGCGAAAAACTGTTGATAGAACTTCGGGTCTTCGACGGGGATGAGCTCGTACTGCGCGTTCGCGCGCACGAGTAGTTGCGTCTTGCCGTATGGGCGCGCGGTCACGGTCATCTTGATCACATACCGATCAAGCTTTGAGGCCGACACGCTGCCAAGTTCGACATCGGCGTTGTCGATGACGAACCCGAGGTCCTGAAGCGTCGCCATCGCCGTTCGGATGGTCTTGTTCAGGTCGGTCGTGGTGAACGCGCGTGTCTCCATCGAGCGAAGTTTGAGCGCGGCAGTGCTATCGAGCGCAGCCGGAGGAGCGCTGCACCCACCATGCACCGCCACAACGATGAGCGTGAGTGCGACCGCGAACAGACCTCGTGCGAAATGCATCATCCGACCTCCTGCGCTTCGAGAAAGAGTGACTTCGAGAGTTTGTCGAAGAACTCGGTGTAGAGCGCTGGGGTATCGAGTCGCTCAACCTTGCTCAGATCACCCTCGTCATCCCACACCAACCGTTGAAATGTCACGCGAACTGTGATGCTCTTGGCGTCCCCCGACGGACTCGTGACAACCGACACACGAAACTTCTGCTCTGCATCGATCGCAACATCAGCCCCTAGCACAATCGCTGCAAACACTTTTCCAGCGACCTGACCGCCATCGACGGCTGTTCGGTTTTTCGAGGCGACGAGCAAACCAGCGTTCATGTTCGATTGTTCGAGCACATACCCCAAGTCTTGCAAGAGCTGGTTGGACGCAATCAAGACGGCCTTTTCGTCGGCCGTCGAATACCGCCGTGACTGACGCGCGCGGGTCTCTGTTGTCGGCTCCTTCATCACGAGCGCGTCGGCAGGGACCACAGTCGGTCCACATCCGAGCAGCATGGCCACCCCGAGAATGCACAACACAAGCGATGGCGCGGACGACCTGAATGCCTTGGTGAGTTGTGTCACGTCAGAACTGCGACTGGTGGAACGCAATGTCGTTGACCTTCTTCGCGGCGTCGAACTTCACGACAACGGTGATAGTGGTTTGCGATGATCGCGCGACAGCGGCGTTTTGACTGGTGACCCCAACGATGAACCACACGCCGGTGCCAGCATTGGCAGTCTCGACCTGTGTGAATGATCGGTCGTAGACCCAGACCTCGGTGCCCTCAGGTCCAGTGGTGACGATGTTCGGGCTTCCGAGAATCGTCGCGACCTCACCGCCAGTCATTCCCTTGTGGATTTCGCGCTGCACGACTCCGGCGGTGAGGGCCGTGCTCTGGCCGTTGGTATCCGATGGAAGTGATGGAACACTGCAGCCGGCGGACAGGAAGAGTGATGCCACGAAAAGCAATGTTGGTCGAGTTGGCATGTGGCGCTAGACGCTAGCTGTTCGTCGAAGTGAGCGCAATGGGACCGCTCGCGAGCCTTCGCTCGAGCGCGTGCACCATGTGAACCATCGACGCGGGTGATCCCGCGAGTGGCTCGGCGAACGCGCGAAAGAGTTTGTCGACCCGGTCGAGATAGCGCGCGTTGCCCGTCAACTCAGCGAGATCGAGTAACGCGTGCGCCATCACACTATTGCCGCTGGGGGGCGCGCCATCCGACGCACTCTTGCTTCGCGCGATGAGATGCTCGTCGACACCCGCGTCGAAGAATCCACCGCGATCGCCATCCCATAGCAACACCTCGGCTCTCGCTTCGAGCGTCGTTGCAAGGGCGATCCACCGCTGCTTCTCTGGCGCGCTCTCCTCTGCGCGCGCCAGCGTGAGCAGTCCTCGCACAACCCACGCGTAGTCCTCGAGGAAGCCGGGGTGCGAAGCTGCCGAATCACCGCGCACCGAACGCGAGAGTGTGCCACTCGAATCGACGAGTCGACCAAGCACGCTCGTCGCTGCACGACGTGCCGACTCAACGAACGCCGGCTCACCCAAGACAGATCCCGCGTGCGCGTACGCATCGATCATCATTCCGTTCCACGCGGCGATCGACTTGTCGTCGAGTCGTGGCAGTGTGCGCCCTCGACGATAGAGAGCGAGTCGAGCGAGCAGTTCACGCGCACGCGCGTCTTGCTTGGTGCCTCGCCGCGCTGCGATCAGCGCCCCACCGTCTGGATGTTTGTGCCCTGGAAACACTGGGATAGGAACGACGCGATAGTGGTGCGCGAACCACTGTGAGTCATCATCACCCAACACGCGCGCGATTTCGTCGTTCGTCCAGGCGTAGTAGGCGCCCTCGACCGCCTCCGTCTCGGCATCAAGCGCGCTGAAGAACTTTCCATCGGCATCCGTGAACACATCGGCGACGAACCGCAGCACATTCAGCGCGACATCGCGATAGCGCTGGTGACCGGTCGCGGCGTAGGCGTCGACGAACGCGCGCGTCAGCATCGCTTGGTTGTAGAGCATTTTTTCGAAGTGAGGCACATGCCATTCACCGTCGACGCTGTATCTGTGAAACCCTCCGCCAACCTGATCGTGAATTCCTCCCGCTGCCATTGCATCGAGCGTGGTTGTCACCATCTGCAACCCAGCCTCCCCACCCGCCTCGAGCAAAAAGCTGTGATAGAAGTCGTTCGGAAACTTAGGGGCAACTGCGAACCCCCCGTTAACTCGATCGAACATCGATTGAAGCTGCGCCACCGCGCGCTGCGAGATCGTCGCATTAAGAATCGCGCCGTCATCGACGGCCCCCGACTCTCTCCTGTCGCCCTGAATCATCGAGGCGATCCCTTGCGCAACTCGAGCCGCGAGTTCTTCAATTGCGGCGCGTCGCTGCGTCCACGCGGCAGAGAGTTGCGCGAGCACGGTTGGAAATCCTGGACGCCCTGGCGAATCCTCTGCGCCGAAGTATGTGCCAGCGAAAAACGGCTTGAGATCGTGTGTCAGAAACACGCTGTTGGGCCATCCTCCGTGGCGCGTGAGCAACTGTGTTGCCGCCATGTAAGTCTCGTCGAGGTCAGGTCGCTCTTCGCGATCAACTTTGATGCACACACACGCATCGTTCATGAGTCGCGCGATCTGCTCGCTCTCAAAGACTTCGCGCTCCATGACATGACAC
>SXGU01057700.1_pt1 | contig 22759 bp, 49 predicted proteins | sample 3174531 | NCBI WGS metagenome assembly SXGU01 (sample SAMN11356863, study PRJNA531348) | freshwater metagenome | isolation source: freshwater sample F1-140 | place: China: Fuxian Lake, Yuxi | collected 2017-12-25
GGGTTCTGTGGTGGATATGACCTTGGAACAAGATGCGAGAGTTGTGGTGCTGGTAGAAAGAAAAAGTATGCCGAAGTTTCTCTTGATATGGACGAGAACCGCACAGTATGGCAAGTCATGGTTTTCGATGAAGATCACAATCTATTGGAAACCCTTCCTTTCCGTGACAAACAGGATGCGGATGAGTTTATAAACAATTTGGTATGATATGGATGAACTCGATAGCATCCTTCTTGAACAACTACAGATAGCGAGAAAAAGCAAGAAGGTATTGAATAGACATAAGAAGATACTAGGAAACGATCCTGAGCTTGTCAAAGGTGAGTATCTTGTAAATAAGAAGATAGAGTTTCTGGAGTCTATGATCAACGACAAAACTCTACTACATAAAAGACAAAGAAAGAAGAAAGAAAAGGATAATGACATATTGGCCAGAAGCATCTACTATGAATGGTATAGAAACATCTTCTTTACGACAACCATTGGTTATAGAATGCTCATGGATTATATGTCCAACTTTAAGAAAGGTAAAGGGTAATGGCAGGAGAAAGAGCAGCCATTTTCGGACAATACATCGAACAACTATCAGAGAGTGAGTTAGCTCCCTTTGAGCGAGAAGAGACTTATAGAATACTTTTAGAGGTTCTAGAAGAGTTTGATGTTAAAGGTATGGAAGGTTATCTCAACATTGATCCAGCCTTTGATGAGGTATGGAACGAAAGATATCCACCGGAGATTGAAGAATACGAGGAATGAATGATAACCGAGATTGTGAATTTTGAGAATGGTAGACTACAAACACCTACCGCTCCTACATACAAATGTTCTATCTTTGGTAGCTACTTATACAACATAAACCTAGATGCATTATCGACTCTAATCCTAGAAAAGGAAGCGGAGATAACATCTCTCGATCTTCCTGAGAATATGATTAGTCACGGTTACACAGGACTTGGACCAAAAGCCCTTACATCTCGGTTCAAGGCATTCAATGTTCTAACCTGGGATCATCCAGAGGTTCGCAAACTAAAGCAAGAGATAAGATACATCTACAATCTATCGAGCGAATACTTTGGATTTGAGGAAGAGGAAAGAGTGTTTGTTCAATGTTGGGCTAATGTATTGAGAAAAGGTGAGAAGATGAATGTTCACCGACACAGCGATAACACAGATGGAAGTTTTCTATCTGGACACTTTACAGTTCAATGTAAAGACACACAAACGGTCTACCAGAATCCATTTAGCGATGTTATCAACTGGCCTGAGTATTACTCTTTCAATAACTTTCCAGGCAAGATTAACATCTTCAACTCCTACATCTATCACTACACCACAGAGCACAACGATGATAGTGAGAGAATAACGATAGCGTTTGACCTATTCTATAGAGAACCACCTAAAGAAGGTAAGATTATAGAACTCTAATATATACATGTATGACATGGATATATGAAAAAGAACCACTCACAGAAATCCCCGAAGGAATTATCGGATTCGTCTATCTGATAACCAATCAAGCAAACGGTATGAGATACATAGGCAAAAAAAACTTTTACTTTTCCAAAACCAAGCAAGTCAAAGGTAAGAAGAAGAGAATAAAAGTTGAATCGGACTGGCGTGACTACTATGGATCAAACAAAGCTCTTGTTGAACACGTATCTCTATTTGGTGAGAACAAGTTTGTTAGAGAGATCGTTCATCTTTGCAAAACTAAAGGTGAGATGACATACTATGAAACAAAAGCAATCTTTGCTGTTGACGCAATACTGTCAAATAAATACTACAACGATTGGTGTATGGCAAGAGTAAGAAGAAATCATGTTATCAAGGATTAGACTTGGCGAATCTTTTTTTCTTCGCTTCACTCATCCTTCTACGATATTCCTCTGTTTTCATATACGACTTATCAAACTGTCTCATCTTTTCTATAGTTTTTTCGCTATGTTTTCTACCAGTCATCATCTTTCTATGGTTTTCGCACCACTCTTTAGAACGAGGTCCAGTATTACCTTCACCCCCTTCAGTTCTATTGATTAGAATACCTGTATTGATATCTTTGCGACCATACCATCTAATATATCGTCTTTCTAAAGCACAGGCACCAATGTTAGTGAGATTTGATTCCATTATGATTATGCGTGAGTTATCTTTTGGTACAGAAACACCAGGATGTCTACCCCAGGCTCTCTTACCTTTTCCTTTGCCGATATAATATGGAGTTCCGTTTTGACGAAGATAGGCGTATATATAGTAAGACATGCTGGCGCTCCTGTTAGCGTTAGAGTAGGTGAGGACGGCAATCCTGCGACCTACATCTATTTAGGGTTTTTAGATTTTCAAGAAATGAGGTGACATATGCAAGTAATAATGTATTCCAAAGACAACTGTGTATTCTGTGACAAAGCAAGAAATCTAATGAAGACCAAAGCAGTGGAACATATTGAGTATAAACTGGACAAGGATTTCAATCGTGATACACTCCTGGAACAGTTTCCGGACGCTCGATCTTTTCCAGTAATAACAGTTGACAAAAAGTTCATTGGCGGTTATAATGAACTATACGATTTACTCCTAACTTACTGAGGTATGGAATGATTGATAAGTATGCCCTTAAGGAACAGTTAGAAAATGGTGTGGTAACTGTGGTATTTGAGAAGAAAGATGGAACGGAACGCACAATGCGGGCTACTCTTTCCGATCTATATGTTCCACAGGTGCTATCGGAATATGATGGCCAGGAAGCAAAGCCAGCCAAACAGTTGAATGATAGTGTTCAAGCGGTCTGGGATATCGATTCCGGCGGTTGGCGCTCTTTTAGACTTGACAGTGTGAAGAAACTTATAGTAGAATGAGGAGTGAGATATGCCTACGGAACTGCCGTCAGCAACAAAGGAACAAGATATGACTGATATGCGAAATATCAAGGTGATCAATGTAGGCGCTTCACAGGTGCCCATCAACTTTATGGATGGACTCGCTCTACTGTTCATTGGACTAAAACTGACGGATCATCTACAAGACTGGTCGTGGGTAGAGGTTCTGTCGCCGCTATGGGCGCCTTTCATGTTTCATTGGTTTATCAAGCTGGTGGTTCAGACTTTCTTCTCTGGCAATGGGGATGAGGATTAATGTCTATGGACAATGGTATTTACGTTTTGTTAACCGAGACAGAAGGTGGCCCGGAATATCGGGTCGCCTACACTACTGCCATAGATAACATCTACGGTGTGTGGAATGCTGAAAGAGCTAAATACGAGGGAGACCTAAGTGCGATAGTCTCCACGTTTCATGAGTCAGAGGTATTTCATACCCTAAACGAGGCCCTTGACAAAGCCGAGGAGATAGAGAATGATATTGGTTATACAGAGGATGGTATTTGTGTGATCAACGATTTTAAGGATTACAGTCACATCTAGTCACATCTTCACTTGAGGAGAACATGGCGCAGATTAAGATATACGGAAATCCAAAAAAGATGAAAAAGCGTGAGATCAAAGAGGCTGCTTCATTCTTTTGTGACCATCTTATGGAGCGTCTCAGCAAGACCGTTCTTGTTAAAGTTAAGTTAAGAAAAAACTTCTTCAAGAACACCAAATGTTTCGGTATGGCCACGTGGACAGATATCGATGTCAAGAACCACAATCACAGAGAATTTGAGATAGAGATAGAGGCTGACCTTGGCCCAGTCTATCTATTGAGAACCCTGGCGCATGAGCTAGTCCATGTCAAGCAATATGCTCGTAAGGAACTAGTTGATATGTGTTCAGGTAACTATCAAATGTGGAACCGAGTAATGTATAACGAGAACATTGTAGGCTATAAAAATCTACCGTGGGAGAAAGAAGCCTCTGGTAGAGAGAAAGAGTTATACAGACTTTGGCGAGAGCATCAAGACACATTATGACAGAGGAGAAGAAAGTGAAAAAGTCGGCTGCGGTTAGACGACCTAAGTTTGCTGATGAAAAGTATCTCGGTGCTGAACCCGAGGTTAACGAAAACTCTACACAATCAGAATTGGCCAGAGCATACAACTGGTTCAACTATTTCTATACAAGTGATGATGCTAAAGCATTCACCATATCCTACCTAAAGAGCATTAAGTATGACAAACATGTTATGGAAAAACTATCCTCCGTCAAGTCAATCGATCTACACAATATTGGATGGAACTGTCGCCTGCTCTCTACAGGATCTAAGCTACCCAGGGGACTATGGGATAACATTGAAACCCGCATTAAGCAACTATCGGCCGACGTTATGGAGACGATTGAAGCTACGGAAGATCAACCGCAAACAAAAGTCATCTCGATCCAAGATCGTATAAACAATAAGGCATCAGACCTTATTGGTGAACTTGAAGAAGAGACAGATGTATTCTTTCAGGAAGGAGTGATACAGTTTGACATTAAGAAGTGGTCCGTTGAGAAGGGAATTAAACCGCAAATTGCGAAGAGGATTGTCGAACACTTCCGTCCTCAATACGAAGAGATCATTGAAGCCCAAGAAGGCAAAGACGCCGACCTTATTGAAGCGTATAAAGGATGGCGTAAGCCAGTTCTTAAAATCATGGGTCTTTTTCTAAAGAAGATCATTGATCATATGGTTGAGGTCGATGCTGCAGGACAGGCTATTCGTAAGCCTCGTGCTAAGAAGATCAAGCCAGCAAGTGTTCTAGTGACCAAGCTACAGTTTCTACCTGAGTTCAAAGAACTAAATATCACAAGTGTCGATCCGAAAGGTATTATCAATGCTTCGCAACTCTGGGTTTTCAATCCTAAAACTCGCAATCTTTCTGTGTATCATGCCGTGGGTCGTTCGGGCCTTTCTGTCCGAGGGACTACGATTACAGGATATGATACGGATGTTTCGCTCACAAAGAAAGTCCGCAAGCCAGAACAAGTCATACCTCAAGTTCTAAATGCTGGCAAGGTTGATCTACGTTCTATTATGAAGAACCTAACCACAAATGATACACAGGCTAATGGACGTATCAATAAAGATACAATTCTGTTGAGAGTGATCAAATGAAAACTCTATACGCTATATTAGTGTTTTCATCTATGGTGATTACTGTATGGTATGCGTTTGCTGGTTACATGATCTATCAGATAGGCAAAGATATAAATGCTTGGCATACGTGTCAAATCTACATAGATAGATGGTTGAAGTGGAGATACGGATTTGGTAACTGATCTGATATGGGCAGCAATACATCTCGCACAACTTCTTGGTGTCTTTGTGTTAATGATAATGCTATACGGTATAATCTATAAGGAATAACAATGACCGAAAAAGTAATCGAGTTCCCAAAGCACAAAGTTGTTCGAGACTTACCTGGCAATATTATGGAAGAACGTCAGCGTCGTGCCGATCAAAAGATGGCAGATAGTATTGTGGAAGAACTTACTTCCATCATCATAACAGAGTTGGATAACTACAATGTGAATATTGAGGACGAATCCTTCACAAAAGATTTGGTGCTTACGGTTGATGCGCTACGTGCTACAGTGTATCGTCAGTTTGGCTTTGAGCACCATCTACATCCTTACATCGAAAAGAACATCAAGATCATTTCCAAGAAAGATGCGGAAGCGATGGAAGACATGACAGAGGAACAGATACAGAATATGATAACGGAAATGATGAAAACGAAAGAACTTGACAACGATAGTGAATGATGATACCATAAGGGTATCGAAAAGGAATATAAAATGTCTTATATGTTGATTGACCTTAACCAGGTTCTAATCTCTAATCTAATGCAGCATCTCAAGCATGTGGCCAAGGCAGGTGAAATCAGTGAAGACCTTGTCCGTCATATGTCCATCAATACAATCCGATCCAATGTAAAGCAATTCAAGAACAAGTATCCTAATGTTATCCTTTGTTGTGATAACAAGAAATACTGGCGGCGGGATTTCTTTCCTTTCTACAAGTCACAGCGCAAGCACGACCGTGAAGCATCTGGTCTTGATTGGGGTTTGATCTTTGATACTCTCAACAAAATCCGAGATGATCTTAAGCAGTATTTTCCTTACAAGGTGCTTGATGTCGATGGTGCTGAGGCTGATGACGTTATTGCGGTGCTAACTGCTCGTTTGTCCGCACATGGTCCTGTGCTCATTCTATCGTCAGACAAAGACTTTGGACAGTTACAGAAGTATCCTAACGTAACACAGTATAGTCCTATACTAAAGCGTTTCATCAAGATTGATAATCCTGCTTTGTTTATCAAAGAGCATATTATCAAAGGTGATCGTGGTGATGGTGTACCTAACTTTCTATCACCAGACAATACGTTTGCTGCTGGTGAAAGGCAGAAGGTCATAAATAGTAAACGGTTACAGGAATGGATATCACAAGATGCGGAGACTTTCTGCACTAACGATACTATGCTTCGTGGCTTTAAGCGCAATCAAACTTTGGTTGATTTTGATTATATTCCTTCTGAGGTTCAAAAGAAGATTGTAGATGCCTTTGATGAGTCAAAGCCTGCTACAAAACAAAAGATGCTGGACTACTTTATCCAGAAGAACCTAAAGGTAATGATTGAGTCGATCTCCGACTTTTGAGGAACACAATGAGTAGTAAGAAAAACATATACGAAGTCTTTAATGAGTTTAAGATGGCTCCCTCCCGTGATACACGTATCAGCGTATTACAGAGTAACGATAGCTGGGCATTGAGAAATGTCCTTATGGGTGCTATGCATCCTGATATCAAGTTTGCTATCAAGAAAGCACCAGACTATAGAAAAGAAGCTGTACCTGCAGGTATGTCATATAATCATATGACTGATGCATTAAGTAAAATCTATTTGTTCATGGAAGACAATCCACGAACACCACCAGCACTCACAGACAAACGTAAAAACGAATTACTTGTCCAGATGCTGGAATCACTTGAGCCTCCAGAGGCAGAAGTTTATGTAGCAATGATGTTGAAGGATCTTAAGGTTCCTTATCTGACACCAAAGTTAGTGAATGAAGCCTTTAAGGGACTATTGCCAGAGTAGGTGATAATGATATGAAACAGCGCAAAGCAACTACACAAAAGATTGATCCACTATATGCAGACCTATACGAAGAAGAGAAGCGATATGGCGGCAAGCGCCTGGAACGCATTCCTTCCGAGATGCATAACAAGCGTCCACTCAAGAACCTTAAGAAGGCTTGGATGGAGCATCTAGAAGACTTTGACGAAGTGGATGATTTCTATGAACATTGATTGTCAACAAATCTAGCCCTTGACATCTTTTCAAAAAAGCGTATAATGGTTCATACTGAAACCTTGTGATAAGGAATATATCATGACTAGTGTGACAACCGCTACATCTTTATATAATAAACAAGTTTCTTTGTTGAAAAACATATACGACAAAAAAGGTCAGGGTGCTGTTCGTAATTCTGTCGGAAAACTGTATGAAGATTTGTGCTATCACATCCTAAACAAGATTGACCCTTCGTTAAAAATTGTGAAAAACGATTATCTTACGGTTTACAGTAAAAGTAAAAAATATAAGATAAAAAATATTCAGGTTGATTGGCATGTATATAAAGATAATGAACTAGTTCTAATTATCGAATGCAAGACCTATCTTGATGTTTGTTATCTAAAACGTGCCATAGATGATTTTGAAATTATACGCAAAGTGAAAAAAGATGTTCCGTCAATTATCTTTGCTGGTCAAAATGCAGTTGGTAAGAATGCATGGGGTTATTACTCGGAAGAGTATAACTTTGATACGTTCTTTGTGAATACAACAAAAAACCGCAACTCTAAAAAACCAATATACAAAACCTGTGATCCGATTGATGCTAATGAAATTAGGAGATTTGAAAAGCATGTCAAGAACATTATACAACGATGATATGTTTAATGTTCTAGATAAGCTGGAACCTAAAAGCGTGGACTTGTTATTGACCGACTTTCCGTATGGTACTCTTAACAAGTCCCGCAATCAATGGGATGTGATCATAGATTATGAAAAGTTTTGGAAGCATATTGATATCATATGCAAACCAAATGCTGCTATAATCTCTACCGCATCTCAACCCTTTACATCTTTTTTGATTTCCTCAAACTATGATATGTTTAAGTATTGTTTAGTTTGGGAGAAATCGAAATCGACTGGATATCTAAATGCAAAGAAGCGGCCATTGAGAGCACATGAAGATATTGTCGTATTTTACAGAAAGCAACCGACATATAATCCTCAAATGACAAAGGGAGAACCATACGATAAAGGTAAAGCGATGAGAGATGCAACACAATATGGAACACAAACAAAAGCTGTTCATGTCAAAAATGAAGACGGCACAAGATATCCTCGAAGTGTTCTATATTTTAAAACAGCGGAGTTTGAAGGTAAATTGCATCCAACACAAAAGCCTATCGCCCTATACGATTATTTGATCAAAACATACTCGAATGAAAATGATGTTGTTTTGGATCCTTGTATGGGTAGTGGAACAACTGGTATTGCTGCGATAAACAATCATAGAAACTTCATAGGGATAGAGAGAGATAAAACTTTCTATGATATAGCCTCAAATCGTCTGAAAACTATCAATGTAAACACTCTACCTCTTTGATAGACTTAGAGTTGTGCCAAAATAATACACCCTAGCCACCAAAATAGCCCTTGACTTATTCCAGAAACCTGGTATAATGAAGGTATGATCAAAACAAAACGCAAATCCCGAACTGACCGTAAACATCTGATATACTCCTTGTCTGTAAACGGCAAAGAGTATATCGGGGTTACTTTTGTTGACAAAGGGCGTGTCATGGCCTCCCTGACCCGTCGCTGGAATAAGCATGTTAACCGTGCCTTGAATGAAGACAAAGGCTGGAAGCTGTGCGCTGCTATCCGTAAACACGGTGCTGATGCTTTTGTTGTCAGTGTCTTAGAGGTCGTCCGTGGCAAGTCTGCGGCCCATATAAGAGAGAGGGAACTGATCCGTGACCGCAAGCCCAAACTCAACACCGACGTCCGCTAGGGTGCGTCAACTTGTCACGGCTGTTGCCAAACGATTGTCCTTGACTATTCCTCAAAATGTGGTATAATGATCATATAAACGATGGAGAAAGACATGAAAAACTTCGCTCAAAGCACCTTCAATCCAACGTCAGATCATAATGCTCGGTTTGCTAAGAAGAACCTTAAACTCAATGTCAACACAATCGATGCTCTGTTGACATACTTCGAAAACAATGGTACAATCAACGTATGTAAACCTGGTAGACGCAATACTGCTAACACCTCGTTTCCTATGGTCAAGGGTTCGGTATCTAATCGTGGGGCTAAACAAGTTAATCTTACCTCTGCTGGTGTAAGAGCGAAAGGCTAAAAAATGTTTGAACTTATCGTCCTAACTATCTCGCTGGCTATCCCAGTTTCGTTTGCCCTTGTCGCTCTCTTGTCGGAGTCTAATGATGCTTAATTGGAAAGACGATGAACAGTATGTCCAGTGCCTTGCACTGTTTGTTATACTCGTCGGCCTTATGTTTGGTGTTGGTCTAATCGCATACTTTGGAGATTGATATGAATACCAAGAAGAAAAATGCTGCTCTAAAAGTCTATGGCGTATTTGAGACTCTAAAAGTCTATGGCGTATTTGAGATTGAACATACACCTTATGGTGAACAAGTATGGGATGGTACCTGCTACGGCCTGTTTCGTTCTAAAAATGGAGCCAAGGCATATGTAGATAAATGTAAGCAGAATGGTGAAAATGGTAGACGATACAATTTTAAACTGCCAGATTATGAAGGTTTAAAAATTCGTTTAATGAATGTGAGGAACTAATATGGTAGTCTTTTATTCTATACGTGAGGATAATACTCGCCAAATTGATGCCATCGATTGGCTAACAGATGTTATTCTGTCAGTTGATATCTCGTATTGGGCTGTCCCTGGCACTCTGGAGGATTGATCAATGGCTAATGTAAAAACTTTCAATCTTACTATCTGGGCTGATAGAAATTCAGAGGCTCATACCAAGACGTTTCATGGCATCTCACGAGTTGCCGCTGATCGTTATATCGCTTATTATATTGAGAACCCAGATTATGTTGCTTGGAGTTTGATCAATGCCTAGCATGAATAGTTATATACTAACTGTATATCTCAAAGATGGAAATCAAGTTGTATATCGCAACATTACCAGGAGTGCTATGAAACGCTATGTCAAGGAATATCAGAACTCAGGAAAGTCCTTGACATTCCAAATAGATTGGGTATAATAATGAGTAAGTTCCGTGGGTCGGATGCTAAGGCGCAGGACTGCAAATCCTTGAGAACTCGGTTGAACTCCGGGACGGAACTCCAACTCTACTTAGATGGATACAGGCTCGCTTTGGGTTGGCCATATAAAATAGAAGTCCCTTAGCCTTGTCCGTAGGCAGTCTGCTCTGGATTGCAACCACCAGACGCCGAAAGATAGTAAACCTGTATCCTTCTAAGTAGAGTATAATGGTCTGGTAGTTTAGTTGGTTAGAACACTGCCATGTCACGGCAGAGGTCACGGGTTCGAGTCCCGGCCAGATCGCCAACATGGTCCCATCGTCTAATGGTTAGGACAACGGCCTTTCACGCCGTCAATGCCGGTTCGAGTCCGACTGGGATCACCAACATGCGGAGGAAGTGTTACGGTAGCACGATAGGCTTCCACCCTGTAAGCGTGGGTTCGACTCCCATCCTCCGCTCCAAGTTTACAATCAGAGGGTGCGACATCCTGTCGCATCGTTGACAATTAGGTTTACATTGACTTTTCCTGTAGATGTGGTATAATGATTATATAATCAAGAAAGGAAAAAAAATGTATAAGATCCTATTTGTTCAATGTGATGATTTTGATGTTGTTTCTGAAACCGTAGTCCTGTCTGGATTCGTTACCGAACGTTCCGCTAAGATTGCTATTGATCTGCTATATGATCATGGAATCTATGATGAACGTTTCCATCTTCTGTATGTCTCTAAGTGAAAGGAAACCTTAACATGAAACTTATTCCTCTTGGTTCTAACCAAAATCTCGTCCAACTTAACAGCGGTGTCCAAGTTCTGTTTTCTTACAAGACTCCAGTAGCCGCTCTTGTACCTGGTGAAGGTTACTTTAGAACTAATCACAACTGGTCTAGAACAACCAGCAAACATATCAACAAATGGCTTCGTGGAGCTATTGGTGTTGCTGCCGTTGATCAGTCTGTCCTCGATAACATAGCGGGGTTATAAGATGTCAAAAGCTACTGCTTACTTTCAAGGCCAAGAGGCTTGGTTAGAAGGTACTCGCAATCCATATCCTATTGATACATTGGAATGGGAAGCATGGGAGCGAGGTTGGTTAGATGAAAATCTACGCCAAGAATGTCAAGCTGATGTGGAGTGTGATTGATGTCTAGAATGTCCGATTTATATCTTGAGGTTCAGGAGTTGGTTGTTGATGCCGTGAGCACTCCCGGCATTATGTATGATACCGACGTTTTGAACTATGTCAATGACCGTTGTTCGGTTGAGGTTGATCTTGAAACTATCGAAACGATCCTCGATACTTTCTTTGGTGAGGATTATTATCCAGAAGGAGTTGTGATCCAATGAGTGAATATCGTAATAAAATCCTAGAACTATTTGATGAAGGTCTTGTCGGCAAGGATGAGTTGGTTACTAGTCTTGTCAACTGGCTTTCCGAGTCCGACGCCCGAGAATTTTGGGAAAAGTATTATGACGACCTCGATGAGGATGAGGATTATGAGGATGACGACCAACCAAGATGGGCAACACCATCTTCATTTACAGGAATGTCTTTGATTTTATCTTGACTGTTGACAATCAGAGGGCTGCGACATCTTGTCGCACCTGTTGCCAAACGATTGTCCTTGACAAATTCCACAGACCTGCTATAATGATTTTATTGAATGGAAAAGAAAGGTGACTAACTATGGGTATCAATGCTACAAAATATCGTGACCGTTATATCAAGCGTTCCGCTCGGGTGCTCCCAGCTATTCAGCCAGGTGTTCCCTTCACTCCAGAAGCTATCGACCATATTGTCGGTGGTTCGTATAGTACCAAGTTCGTGTTCTATCTCCGTGAACTCGGGTTTGAGTTTAGTGTCAACAAAGATGGTCGTAAGATCGTTTCCTATACACTAATCAAAGAGCCAGCCGATGCTGCGGCTATTCGTGCTGCTACTGCTTCCGCTGCTCGTGGTCAGGGTGCTGCTAAGGCTCCTAAGGTCAAGGCTGTCAAGCCAGCCAAGCCTGCTAAATCAACCAAGTCTGTTGCTGATATCAAGGCAGCTAATCTTGCCAAGCTAAAGGCTGTTGGTGCTAAACAAGCTAAGGTTGCCAAGCGTGTTCGTGAATACGATGATGTAACCGAACAGTTTGGTAACAGTGGTGAGGTTGGTACCTCATTCAATGTTGACCGTGATTGGGATAGCATCGAAGGTCTTGATCTTCAGAAACTCGTTGGCTAATATAAACTAACAGGAGTGCTTCTATGTCTTATATCAACGTCCAAATCGAAACATCTTCTATTGATACCGATGATCTAATCAATGAGATTGAAAATCGTGGCTGGCGTGTTTTGATGCCTGGTGAGATTGATGAAAACGCAGAGGCACTCGAACGCACATTAGATGAGATCCACAATCTCTATCAGGCATTTACTTGCTGGAAAGATTTTGGTATGAAAGACTCGACATTTGAGAGTGATCTGAAAAAGTTTTTCGAGACAACTATAGATATGAGGCTTATCTAATGTTACTTAAAGTCAAATATAAGAACTCGGCCTACAAGCCGGGTTCTTATGCTTATCAGCCAGAGTATAATACTTACGTTGGTCAGATTGTTCCACGACAAAAGTGGTTATCCGAGAATGAGTTTTTCCTAACGACTGGTGACCTGGATGCTCCGGTTCGTATTCTTGACAAGCGTGATATTATTCAGGCGTGGGTTGATCGTAAGACTAAAGATAATGTCACTATTGTTGAGGACAAATATGTTGTAACCAAAGGTGCTTTCAATCGCTATTCATGTAACTGTACCTCGTATAACTATCGCAAACGCTGTTCACATATCGATGGAGTTAAACATGGCCGAGTTTCTGCCTAAAGACCCTACACAGGCATTGATTGATGTAAAAGAAAAGTTGTATGGTCGTCTTGCTATTCTTCGTCCGTTCATCCAGAATATGGAGATAGATGAATACGGTCCTCTTGACTTTACCGAAGCGGCCTATTATAGTGAAGTGAAGTTTCTGGAAGAGTTGTTGGATATAATTGAACGGAGTTGAAATGAGAATCCAGTTAGTATCAGACCTACATCTTGAGTTTGGATATAACCTCCATATACCTAATGCTGGTGCTGATGTTCTGGTATTGGCTGGTGACGTATGTGATGCTAAGATGTTTAAGGATCCAACCCGTAATTTTCGTAATCTTGCTTATTACTTGTTCTTTGATGAAGTCTGTGATAAGTTTAAGAACGTTATTTACATTATGGGTAATCACGAACACTATAAAGGCACCTTTAACAAGACCGCAGATATCCTTCGGACTGCCTTATCACAGTATAAGAACCTTCACTTTCTGGATAACCAGTCGGTTGATATTGATGGTGTAAAGTTTATCGGTTCTTCTTTGTGGGCTAATGCAAATACAGAAGATCCTTTGTCTGCCGTTAAACTACAGTTCGCCATGAATGACTTTCGCCTTATCAAGGTCTGTGATGATAAAGGTAACTATCGCAAGTTTAGTCCTTATGATGTCCGTAGAGAGTATAATGTATCTAAATTGTTTCTTGAAGACGCCTTGAATACGGATCAATCCTGTGTCGTGGTTACGCACCATGCGCCATCATTACGGAGTATTGCTGATGCATATAAAGATGATACAGACATGAATAGTCTTTATGCTTCAGACTTGGAATATCTTATGACTGATAATGTAAAGTTGTGGTGCCACGGTCATACACATACTCCTTTTGATTACAAGATTGGTAATACAAGAGTTGTTTGTAATCCTCGTGGATATCCTGGTGAAAGAGAAAACGTAAACCTTAAACTTGTTATGGAGATATAAAATGCCTAAGATCGTGCTAGTTGAAACCATCAGTTCGTTTCGTCATGTCTATGCTGTTGAGTTGCCCGACAATGCTCCTAATGAATGGGCGCTTGATGATGTCGTGATGAATATTGGTAGTGATAAACCTGAGTTTGAGGAGTTTGGTCAGCAACATATAGATGAAACCATTCTCTCCCATCGTGTCATTGATGAGAAAGAATACCTGCGATTGTTTGATGAGGTTAGCAGTTATCTTTCTGAATGGACTGATGAAGAGAAGAAACGTTTTATCTTCAAGAGCGAGGCACTCCAAAGCGAGGCACTCCAAAATGAGTCCTAATCACGCCGCAAGATTGTTGATCATGTCAGCATACTTGTATTATCGTTGTGATACAAACGTTATAGATGATGGTGAATATGATAAACTATCTTTGGCAGTTGCTAATAACTGGGATAAACTGGATCCTCAACTACAATGGCAGTTGGTGGACCCCGATGCTATTCGTGCTACTGGTAGTGGTATACTTATTACACAGATGGGCGTGAGTGCTTCCCTTGCTTGGTATAGAAAGAAAGTAAGACGCAATCTAAATGGTTGTGATCTGGACTGGATTGGTCCACATCCAAAATATAAATGTCTTTACGCTATTATATGAGGGAGGCTAACATCAATATTTTCTACATTGACAAAGATCCTAAACTATGTGCCGAGTGGGCTGTTGACTCTCATTGTATCAAGATGATCCTTGAGGCTGCTCAACTTCTATCTACGGCACACCGTGTTATTGACGGCATCGAATATACTGATAAGACTGCTTCCGGTCGCAATGTAAAACGTTGGCGATTACCAGATCATCGTGAACCTGTTTTATACTCTGCTACACATATGAACCATCCATCGGCGATATGGGTTCGTCAGTCCAATAACAACTACAACTGGCTGTATTGCTATCTGTATGAACACTGTCACGAATACACATATCGTTATGGCAAGATACATAAAGTGGAGTCAAGTCGTTTACTGGATGCTTTGTCGCCGCCGCCTAATAACATACCAGTTCACTATTTCACACAGCCCACTCCAGCAATGGATCCCAAATATATAATATCAGATGACTCGGTCATCAACTATCGCAACTATTACAAACACGGTAAGGCACATCTTCACAAGTGGAAGAAACGTGAGATGCCTTACTGGCTAGAAGATTATATGGGAGATTGATATGCCTACATATTCGTTTCGTAACAAAGAGACGGGTGAAGAATTTGACGTTTTTATGTCAATATCAGAGTTAGATAAGTACCTAGAAGATCATCCACATTACGAAAAGTTATTGTCAGCACCTCATTTTATGGGTGCTCAAATGAACGGTGGTTTACTAAATAACAGAACATATGATCCAAAGGGAAAACGTGATGCCTAATTATACATGGAAGAATAAAGAGACTGGTGAAGAACACACCAACTCAATGACTATGGCTGAACACGAAGAATACACAAAGAACAATCCACATCTGGAGCAAGTTCTACGCAATTTCACCATGGTAGATCCGGTGAACATCGGCGTAACAAAGCCTCCAAGTGACTTTCAAAAATTTATCTTAGGTAGGGTGAAGGAGAAAGTTCCTGGCGCTTCCGCTGTTGCTAACAAGCGTTGGGATATACCCAAGGAGATTTAAACTCTGCCCAACAACCCTTTCAATCCCAAGTTTAGAGGCCGCTCCCGTAAAAAGGATGCGGCTTCTTCTGTTTGTAATGACGAAGTGAATAACAATAACAATAAAGGTAACTATATGTCAAGAAAGCAGAGAAGAGCTAATAACCAGCCAAAGCAACAACATGACAATTTTGCACAGCATCGCCATTTTGAATTGCGTCATATAAAACCACTAACAGTAAACCAACAAAGAGTGTGGGACGCATATCAAGATGGCGCTAACCTTATGTTGCATGGTTATGCCGGTACCGGTAAAACTTTTCTATCCTCATACCTAGCACTAAACGAGGTATTACTAGAAGAGACATATAAAAAGGTTGTTATCATCCGCTCCGTTGTCCCTTCGAGAGACATGGGCTTCTTGCCTGGTTCACCAGCACAGAAAGCGGAAGTATATGAACAGCCATATCAAGAAATCTGTGACGATCTATTTGGTCGTGGTGATGGATGGCGCATATTGAAGTTAAAGGGACTTGTAGAGTTTACCACTACATCGTTCTTACGTGGCACTACATTTAACGATAGTATTATCATTGCTGACGAGTGCAACAATATGAACTTTCAAGAGATTGATACAGTTATGACACGTATTGGCACTAACTCTCGTATTGTCTTTTGCGGAGACTATCGCCAGGCTGATCTTAACAAACCACATGACAGAAGCGGCATTCGTGAGTTGATGGCTATCACTAATCGTATGCCTTCATTTGATCATATCGAGTTTGGCATCGAGGATATCGTCCGATCTGGGGTGGTCAAAGAGTATATCATTCAGAAAACCGAGATGGGCTTATGACTAAATAGAGTGTAACACAAAGGATATAAACAATGGCCCAGTTTCGCATAGACAAACATGAATATTTACCGCAAGAGAAAACCCTCTTTGAGGTGGTAATGCTTGCCGATCAGTATGGTAATCAGGTTGGTCCTGCTAACCCAACGGGTGTGGCTGTCGATGCGTTCGGTCGGGCTAGAATGTCCACTCCTCTCACACTATTTGACTCCAGCCATCGTTTCAAAGACAATGGACTCTGGAACACAGCAAACACATCAGGTAACTCTACAGTTGCCTTCTCTACTACAGAAGGTCTAGTCAATCTAAACGTCACCACAGCGGCCAATGCTGAGGTCATTAGAGAGACAACCAAAGTGTTCTCGTATCAGCCGGGCAAGTCATTACAGATTTTATCCACATTTGTTATGAATCCTGCACAGACCAATCTACGCCAGAGAGTTGGATACTACGGAACCGATAATGGCATATATCTTGAACTAAGTGGTAACACAGTGTCATTTGTTCAGAGATCAAACACAACTGGTACAATATCTGAAACAAGAGTAAATCAAGCTAACTGGAATATGGACACTCTACTTGGAGATGTTAATTCAAGCCCATCCAGTATCACATTAGACATTTCAAAAGCACAGATTATGTTTATCGACGTTGAATGGCTCGGACTTGGTACAGTTAGATGTGGCTTTGTTATTGATGGACAGTTAATTCATTGTCATTCATTTCATCATGCCAATCTAATCACCTCAACATATATGACCACAGCATCTTTGCCGTTGCGTCAAGAGATTAAGAATCTTGGAGTCACCGCAAGCAATAGCACAATGAAGCAAGTTTGCTCTACTGTTATTTCAGAAGGCGGCTATGAACTAAGAGGAACACAACAATCGGTTGGTACTCCAATCACAGCAGCATATTCCATGGCAACAAAGGGTGTCTATTATCCGATTGTGTCAATTAGATTAAGATCGACAGCGATGGATGCGGTTGTGATTATGACCGCATTATCTATCTTAGGTACTGGTAATGGTATTAATTATAACTGGCAGATTATTGCTGGTGGTACTGTCACAACGGCAGCATGGACTCCGGCGGGGGCTGATTCCGCAGTTGAATATACCATAACAGGAACAGCAATGACTGGTGGCAGAGTTATGGCTAGTGGATTTTTCAATTCATCTAATCAAGCATCACCTTCAGTGGACATTCTCAAAGAGGCATTGTTCAAGTTTCAGTTGGAAAGAAACACAATGGCCAATACAACTACAACACTTACATTGGCTTTGTCTGCGGGTACTGATACAACTACTTGCTTTGGTTCAATGGACTGGGAGGAGATTACCCGATAATGTTATCATTTTTTCAATATCTACAAGAACAAGCAGAACTAGAAGAGTATCAGTCACTATCCAGACAGTGTATTGAATATCTTCAAGGTGAGATAAATGAAGTTGCTCCGAGTAGTCACAATAGCTATGTTGCTTGGCTATCTTCTTGGAACAAGTGTTTTGACCACGCAGCTAAAACTGCTGGTATAATTATAAAGGAATAAAGTATGTCAGGTCCTGTGGAAAATAGTATAAACATCCTAATCAAAGAACTGAAAGAAAACCGTAAAGTTGACAAGGACGAAGCCCTTGAATACGTCGGTTATGTCTTTCGTCTAATCACCCAAAACAATGTACCGCTTGATCAGCGTCATGGTGCCTCTCTCACCGTTGATGCTTGTCTCAAGAATGTTCGTGGTGGTAATTTTCGTCGTGCTGAAGGTTTCTTCGGCAACTGGGCTAATCAGTTAGACAAGAAAGGTGAAGGTGTCGAAGATTTCGATGACCACTATTCAGGTTGTTGAAAACTTTTAATCATCTAAACCAAGATCATTACCTTGTGAACTTAAAGAGAGAAGAATATAATGGAAAACGATACTATGTTTCCCCAAACGGTAAAAAGCTACCGTCGGTTACAACGTTCCTTAGCCACTTTAAAGGAGACTCTATCCAAAAATGGCGCAAGAAAGTTGGAGAAGAAGAGGCGAACCGCATTAGCCAGAGAGCAAGCACTAGAGGTACAAAGTTTCATTCTCTTATGGAATCTTATATCTCAAATCAGGAAGGATTCTTAAACGATAGTGTAATGCCAGATATGAAACTGGCATTTAGAAATATGTTACCCATCGTTAATAGGATTGATAATGTTCACTATCTGGAAACTATGCTCTATAGCGAAACACTTGGTCTCGCAGGTCAAGTCGATTGTATTGCCGAGTTTGATGGCATACCTTCTGTTATTGACTTTAAGACATCTCTAAAAGAAAAAAGAGAAGAGTGGATCCTGAATTACTTTGAACAATGTACCTGTTACTCATTGATGTATGAAGAGATGACAGGCATCAAAGCAAAGCAGATTGTTGTATTGATATCTGTTGATAAAAGAGTAGAACCTCAGGTCTTTGTGAAACAGCGTAAAGATTATATACCTGAGTTAGTCAATAAGATTAAGACTTTTAGATTGGAGAATCTATTATGAAGAAAGTATATCTCGCTATTGCTATGGTGTTTCTTAGTCTGGGTTTGTCTGGATGTTTGGTGGCGACCGTCGGTGAGTGTATTATACGGGACACGACTAGTAAGCCCTGTAACTAATAACTCCAAAGATCATCGTGGCGTAGGCGCACCGCTGCTAGAAGAGTTTGAGAATCAGATACCATGAAGATAATTACAAGAGATTGGATTAGGGACGACATCGTTCTCCATGCTGATGTTAGAAAAGCCGATGTTCTAGTCAATACATATACCAAACAAGACCTGTGCGAGTTTATCAACTATTGGAAACTCAAACTGCTATCACACGGTGCTAAACGTGGTGATAAGATTGGCACTTGTATTATGCCATCTGATATTCATTCTACTGCCATCAAGTTTGCTGCCTTTGAGTTAGGTATGAGCATCGTTGTTCTTCATAGACCAAACAATGAGAAAGAATGTGTATCGCCTAAAAGCAACTGCCATCTACCACTCGACTTTCTAATCTTCTTTACATCGTATCTGGCTAGTCCTGTGCTTGCCACTGCTATGAAACACTATCAAAAGAACTCTAAAGTTGTTCTTGGTTATGGTCCAATTGAATGGGAGACACAGAGAAAGAAGTTTAGAACTACAGAAGAAAGTCCTATACTAGCACAACCTGGTGATATTGCCCTCTTGTGTAATAGTAGCGGCACTACTGGCACTCCGAAACTAATCGCCCACTCTCACGAATACCTGTATGATCTCTCTAGTGTTAACGGGAAAGATTTGGGATATGATCCAGAAGATCGTTATCTTCACTTATCGTCACTTAATCATGGAGCGACGTTAGCACTCGTTCTGCCGTCATATAAGATTTGTAAGTATCACTATTTCTATAACAGTATTGCTGGTAAAGGTAGAACGCCTGGTGATCAGCAATATGATGAGTACCATAGATTTGTTGATGATTGCGTTAAGCATGGTATCACAAACATCTTTTGTACCCATGGTGGTGTGCTAGATGAAATCATTAATCATATGGCTAATAGGAATATCAAGCTACCAAATACAAATGTAATGATACTATCATTCATCAGTCCAGAGTGGTGCAAGACTATTAAAGAAGGCAGTCTCAAAAGCATTTGCAGTCCATTTGGTTGTAGTGAACTCTGTGGTCCTGTGTTTATGTCCTGGTTGAATAGCGACAACGTTGATACATTCAATCCAAGATATCTCGGTATGCCTACAACTGGTTTCTATAGAACGATAGTCACCAATGGCAATATATACACTAGCACATCGTATAAAGGTATAGTTAAGTTTGATGACATTGTAGAAGAGAAGCCAAATGGTTATTACTTTGTCAGTAAGAATAGACTACAGAAGATAAACGACATCGATATCAATCCACTGGATATAATCGAGATAGTCGAAAAGTATACCACACGGTATCAGTTTGAAATCTACATCGATGAGATATATAATCAGTTGTTTGTTCTTACCTCTGATAAGAATGCGTATGAACAAAAGGAAAAGATTAAAGCAGAGATTGATTCCTTCTACCAGGAAAATGTAACCGTGACAGATATCATCCTCGAGCCGGAACTATATGAAGCAACTATCAGCAACAAAGCAGATAAGGATAAGTTGGCTGGTATAGTTGAAAGATACCGCTTGACATCCCAGAAGAATAGTATATAATAAATACATTGCTTAGGTCGTTGAGAGACGTAGAATAAGCGGAAGAGACGGGGCTTCGATGCCCCCACCTCCACCACAGATACATCGTTAGGATATTGTGATCTGTATTAGGGATATCCTTCACATATCGTAGATACAGTAAATGGGTATGCGGTGTATCTTTGATGGGGGTGAAAGGGATCGATCTACGTGGTAAAGGCGTAAGGAGACCGAAAGCAAAACGTAAAGGCAGCAAACGATAATGCTCCATTTGCAGGTTACGCCCTAGCGGCTTAATCTCATTGGGTTTTGGCAGTTTTCCTAGAAACAGAATAAACTGTCTTTACACTTTTTAGATTTTTGATGTCTGGATAATGTATGAACATAAAGTTGTTTATGACAATGAATACAACAAACTTTCTTTTGTTTCTTTCCTTTCATAGGGTTGTTGCCCATTCTATTTTGTTCTTTTCTCTTTTTGGAAAGATGTTCTCTCATTCCAGGTTTAGACCACATGTTTTTAGCAATCTCGGAATGCTGCTCAAAAGTAAGACTTGACATTCTACCGGATTCACGATATACTATTTCTAATAGTTCGTCCTTATTTACTTGATTGGAAAGGGACATATATGCTGCGTAATCTTGCCATCGGCCATGTTCTTTCCATAACTTTCTATGGGCTTCGGCATGTTCTTCTATGGTGAGTTTAATGAGATTAGAAGGATCATCAGTTCCTCCAGCGTGTCTAGGAATGATGTGATGGTTATGATAAATAGACATGCTGGTGCTCCTTGTAAGCATTAGAGTAGGTGGGGTTGTCGGACCCGTGACCTACATCTATTTAGTAAAACAGAATCCGGCACCTTATTGCGAGGATGGTCTAATGTCGGGAATGACCCAGGTAAACTGGAATGTGGGTTCGAATCCCACTCCTTGCTCCACACACATACACAGGAGTAATAAAATGGACGCATATGAAATTAGACTAGAACTTTTGAAACTCGCTCAGAGTATTGAGTCCGAGCGTATTTGGGGCGAACGTCAACGTCTTGAACAAGATTGGCAAGCATTGATAAATGTATCTCCGGAGCATCCCAATCCGTTTCCTACACTACCAACTGTAACACATAACGATATTGTTCGTGTTGCGGAAGAACTAAACAAGTTCGTTTCTAACAAAGGTTGATAATGATGACGCCGGATGACATTCAAAAGTTTAGTATGCAGATTGAGGAACTTGTTTATATGAAAGACATTCCATACATTGACGCTGTTGTCATGTATTGTGAAGAAAACAACTTTGAGTTGGAGACTGCGGCTAAACTTGTCTCCGGCGTTCTCAAATCTAAGATTAAGTTAGAAGCCGAAGACTTACACTATCTCAAAAGGTCAAACACCTCACAACTACCTTTCTAACAATGGATCATCTCAATGGCTATGCTGCCTGTGCTATGTTCACGGCTCTTAGGCTCCATTTCAGTAAAGGTAAGTATGATTACTTTCGTATGAATGGTAAGATACGCATAACAAAAGAAGGGTTCAATAGAAGATCAGATAGAACTTTCTTTGAGATGATATCGAGAGAATACACGGCAGAGCAATTGAGAGATTTCTTTATCGCCAATCTCTTAGAGGACAAGTATTACATAAAGGAATTTTTCTATGACAATGCCGAAACATTCTATACTGATTATACAAGACGGCGACAGAGTTTGTCGTATATCTATACCAATGAGTTGGAACGAGTTTTTAGTAAAGGCCTTAAGGAGTCGTTCACCGTCAGTCATACTACCTACCCTCGTATTGTATTACTTTTCCTTCGTCGGGAAGTCAGTATAGAAACGATGGTCATACTGGATGACTTTCTGGGCTTCACTACCAAATTTGATAAATACTACGACAACGATATCATATGGTCCAAAGTTTCTACAAAGATTAACAGATATAGACCATTTCTAAAGTATGACAAAGACAAGATGAAAGACATACTGAAAA
>SXGU01506646.1_pt1 | contig 22757 bp, 30 predicted proteins | sample 3174531 | NCBI WGS metagenome assembly SXGU01 (sample SAMN11356863, study PRJNA531348) | freshwater metagenome | isolation source: freshwater sample F1-140 | place: China: Fuxian Lake, Yuxi | collected 2017-12-25
AGCGTCTGCCGCTCCCGTTTCCCCGTCTCCTTCGCCTCGGCCAACGGCCCGCCGCCCGAACCCCCTGCATCTACCGACATCTACCGACACCCCCACACCAAAGGCACAAAAAAAGCGGCGAGAAGCGCGCATCTCTGCGCAATCTCGCCGCTCGCAAGTGGCATCTAAATTCCCCGCTCACCCGCTAAACTATGTCATCTTGTCATCTTATCATCTTGTCGCCCCTCGGCTGCACACTGCGCTGCATATCCTCATGCTCCTCAATCGCCGCCAGCACTATCAACACCGACTGCCGCCACGCCCGCACCAGCAACGACCACCGGTTGCGCCGCTGGCTCTCATACCGTGCTATCTCACTCCGAATCAACTCCCGTAGCTCATTGTCACTCATACCCCATCCTACCACTCATACCGCCAATCGTCAATCACCCCGTCAACACTCGGCACTACGCCATTCCAACCTAGCCATGTGGCTAGTTTTTTGTTTTTCCCATGCTTTGCCTATTGACAAAAACCCATCGATAAGTTATAATGGATACATAGGGCAAGACAAACGAGACGCACCAAAGGGAGACAGAACAATGAGCAGCAAACGCTACCACAAATCGACAATGGACAATGCAAAATTTTGCTACGAAAACCGCCCATGCAACTGGCACATGACAAAGCAAACATTACGAGAGTTTGCACACACCTGTGCAGACCTCAACGATGTGAAGCCAACGCCCGCCCTGATCGACGCACTGATTGACGTAATCAACGAAAACGAGTAATCACCACAAGCCGAGGGCAGCGGCCATTCTGCCCACACCAGCCCGATAGCGGGCATAGAGGAGATGAACGATGGACGAAAATACCATGCTCAAGGCAGCGGTAGCGAAAGTCAAGGAAATCTACCGCCGAAACACCCGCTTCTGGGTGGATGGGAAGGAGGAAGACGGAAGGTTCCCCATTGCCCCAAGTGACGATGCAACATCCATTGCAAAGACGTTGCGGTATCTGAACGAATCCTGGGAGGTCGGAGAAATTGCCGAGTTCTACAACGGCAGACCGATTGTGGCCGACCCAGCCGTACAGTTCGTGTTCTACACGGACTAGCACCGCAGCAGCCGAAGGGCAGCGGCCATTCTGCCCACATCGCCAAAGGGAGACAGGACATGAGCAACCAAACCATAGCGCAAAATACGCTTTGTTACTATTTTCGGCTGCTGGGGAGCAAGTGTGAGGTAGGGTGGAACGGTGACAACGATTTGGAAATTGCTTCCATTGTGGAGGCAATTTTTGATGAGATTGAGGCGCAAACCACCCACGCCGCCGCCGCAACCCTGGGCAGCATGACCAGCCCACTCAAGGCGCAGACCAGTGCCGCCAACGGGCGATTAGGTGGACGGCCCAAGAAGACAGCCGCCTAACCACCACCCAGCCGAAGGGCAGCGGCCAAACTGCCCAATCAAAAAGACCCGGCCACCCCAGCCGGGTCTTTCTTTTCTCCACCCACCCCGCCCGTAAATGCTCTCCCGCAAAACTGGCTCTTGACAAATCCTCCAAACGGATTTATCCTATCCCTACGTTATCCACGTTATACAAGCAGGAGCCGCAATGCCAAAGACCCAATACACGACGGGACAGACCGCCAAACTCCTGGGCGTACACAGCAAAACCGTGTATTTTTGGTGCGTCAAAGGAACTATTGCCGCATACAAAACCAGCCCCGAAGGGGAGTGGAGAATCACACGAGGAAACCTGCTGAAATACGCCCAGGAAAATGGCATTCCTCTACACGAGGACGAAGACGAGGACAACTGAGGAGGCCCCCCCCACCGCCAAACTTTGCAGGCGAGACGATGGGGAGGGACGCACATTAACAACCGCATAATGGAACACCCGTTCTAAAGGAGAAAGACAATGCTAACTTACATATCTTTAGGGTGGGGGGTGCAGTCGTGGACATTGGCGGCGATGGTTGCTCTCGGTGAGCTACCGTCAGTGGATGCCGCCATACACAGCGACACGGGATGGGAGCGGCAAAGTACTTACGAATTTGCTGCCACCTGGACGCCGTGGCTAGAATCCCGTGGCGTACCTGTGGTGACTGTGCATGACAAAAAGCCAGCGACCGTCGCAACAAATCAAACAGACATACCAGCTTTTACGGCTGGAACCAGCGCAAAGGGCGGCCAACTCCGGCGACAATGCACAGGCGATTGGAAAATCAAGCCAATGCGACGTTACATCAGCCAGCAATTGTCGCAAGTCGGAGCCCAAAAGACACCCGGCATTGTGGAGCAGTGGCTCGGCATCACTCAAGACGAGTGGCACAGAGCCAAAGACAGCGATGTGGCGTACATCACCCACAAATACCCGCTGCTCGACAGGAACATGACGCGGGCGAATTGTATCACATGGTTACAGAAAAACAATCTACCCGCGCCGGATAAATCAGCCTGCGTGTTTTGTCCGTATCACAATCGCGCCGCGTGGCAGCGTATGCGCGCAGAGAATGGCGCGGACTGGCGTACTGCTGTATCCGTAGACAGCGCCATCCGCAACACGCGGCCACCGCATCTACTCTACGTACATCCCGACCGCATCCCGCTGGAGAGTGCGGTACTCACCCCGGAAATGTTTGGGATGACCCAAACGAGCCTAATTCCTGATGAGGAGTGCGACAGCGGATACTGTTTTTTGTGATGGGACATTCTTACCGTGAAGGTCCCATCCTCCCCAGGGGCGACGCAAACCCCTCGCTCAGATCATCCAACGTCTGCCGGGAATAGTGCAGACTCATAGTCTGGCTCGTGTGGCCCAACTGCATACTGAGCAACTGCCCAGCCCCGGCATCCCGACGGTGACGCATCCACTCTGTAGCAAACGCCCGGCGCAGATCGTGCGGCCCCCGGCCCCGTTCATCAATCCCGGCCCGCCGGCAGGCGTCTTTGATCACCCGGTAGACTGACTTGGGCGTCAACCCCCGCCCCTTCCACCCCACGAAGATCGGGCCAGCCGTCAGTCCCTCCCCATCCAGCAACGCCGCCAGGTACGCACCGCAGGACTGGTCAAACACAACCCGGCGCGGCTTGTCGAGCTTGGCCCGCCGCACAGACAGGACGCCCGTCCCGTCAGCGTGGAAACTCACATCCGCCACCGCCAGCCCCGCGGCCTCGGCCCGGCGAATGCCCGTGCCCACAAAGACCGCCGCCAGCGCCTGATCACGCAGTGGCCGCAACGATTCCCCCGCCGCCGCCATCAGCCGCACCAGGTCATTGATGGACAGCGCATCCCGCAGCACCGGCGCACCCTTGACTTGCGCCACCTGATCGCTGAAATCCCTGTCCAGGTATCCGCAGCGATAAGCCCAGCGCAACATCTGCCTGCATCGGGCCAGACACGAGCGCCGGGTCAACAGCGTCAGCGCCTCCCCGCTCTGACTGGACAGCCGCTTGGACAGCCAGACCTCGAACAACGCCCATGCCCGCCTGTCCAGACGCATACCCAGCGCAGGCCCCGCCCGGGTCCACCATTCCAGCAGCAGGGCCAGATGATAGTCATACGTGGAAGCCGTACGCACCGACACCCACAGCCGGGCATCGATCACGTAGGCGTCCACCAATTCCGCCAGATTGCCAGCATCGATCACCGGCAACTCCGGACACAGATTTATCGGCACCAACATCACACACCCCCCCAGCCGAATGCAGGACAGATCACCCTCAGTCTACATCAACAGGAGACAAACCCATGCCAGAAGAAGAACAAGGCATCACCAACGGCGAACGCAGCTACTTCGCCACCATCCCCCACATAGCCGACGACGACCTGAACCTCTACGAGTACCGGCTCTATGGTCACTACCGAAGAATCTGCGGCGAACACTACCGCCGCTGTGTCGAGAAGACCGTAACCACGGCGGAGAAGCTGGGCATCAGCAAAGCCAGCGTCATCAACACCCGCCGAAGCCTGGAAACCAAAGGCTATATCCGCATCGAGTACGAGAGGCAACACAACTACGAGCGGGTATTCATCCACCTGGAGGACATCTGGCCCCAGAACATGCAACGGTATGCTAAGAGTTATCCCCAGGAAACCGTTCCACCGGTCACGTCGGAAACCGGTACGGGTCACGTAGGAAACCGCCACGGGTCACGTAGGAAACCGCCACCGGTCACGTCGGGAACCGCCTATAAAGAAGAATATGTTAAAGAAGAACCAGATAAAGAAGAACCAGTCAAAGAAGAAGATGATGCAGACCTTCGGTCACACATCCACCCAAAATCGTCTTCTAAGAATGGCTCCACGCGCGATCACGCGTGCAAGATAGTAGGCAGCCCAACCGACAAAAGCCCAGCCGCCAAGCACGACGCCATCCGTACCCTTCTCACTTCATGGCTGCCAGAAATCACCGGCTACGGCGGCTGGGACAACTGGCAGGACTACCTGCACGCCGTGCCCGACTACCAACTTTATGATTTGGCCGAATGGTTTTACCGCTTCATCGCACGCCCCACATGGGCAGCCAAGATTGGCAACCCATCAGGCTTCATCCAAACCATGATGGACATGCCCGGCAAGCGCAGCCCCGGCACATCGCCCGCCGAACGGCTCGCTCTGCACAGCTACATCCACGAGGCAGACAGCCTAATCCGCCATCTACAGGAGACCGTCTAGCTATGGGCATACGAAGAAGCACCCTAGACACAAGCGAACTTCAACGACTCCACGCCCAGGGGCTACACGATGGGCAGATCGCCGCCGCAATGGGCGTATCCAAGCCGACCATATACCGCCACAGAAAACAGCTAGGACTCCCGCCCCAAGACAAGTCGGAAATGGCATCCAGGGCAGGACGCAAAGCCAAGAAGCAGGCCAACAGAAACATCGCCGTGTTCCCGTCGGCACCACTCACGCCACCTTCACAGGCACTACCTGGAACAGCCTACGTTGGACATGGGAAGAAACGCCACCGCCCGCCCTACCCGCCTACACCCAATCCCCACTGATGACATAAAAGGAGCCCAGAACGATGGAAACGAAAGTACCCTACATCACAGCCAGACCCAACACCCCTTCCCCTATCCGCATCACCCGCAGCGTCGCCCAGATATGGGCAGCCCTGACGCCCACCCAGCGCGCCGAAGTTGACGCCATCGAACAATGCGTCGCCGACACCCTGGCCCATGACCCCCTGGCCTGCGTGCCCAACGTCGGTGCCGTGACCATATGGTTGCGCGAGCAACTAGGGATGATCTGGAATTTCACAAGCGGAAAATGGGAGGCCGACAATGCTTGAACTATTCCACACATTGATCCTGGCCCTGGCACTGATCGCCCCCGGCGAAGTCGGTTGCAGCAATGCAACTCTCTGTTGGGTCACGTTTACTGACCCGGCAGCCGTGGAGTACGTCACGCCCACGCAGATACCCCGTCTGCGTGCCCTGATCGAAATCAAAATACTGGAAAACAAATAGGCCCAGCCCCCCTGCCAGGATGACTGAGCCTACTTGACAGCGAACCTCACGCCCGCTGGGGAGATTGTACCATTCCCCAGCGGGCCATACAAGGACAACCCCATGACCCGCCGAGAAATCCAAGTGCGAGAATACGAGCGCAGCACCGGCCTCGTCCAGTCCCACAGCCGAGAACAGGTCAGCGGCCCCAACACCCGCTGGCTGCTGCCCGAATCCCACGGCCAGCCCCCCGCCGAGTTGATAGAGGCCAGCCGCCAACTTCCCACCGCCTACGATCCCGCCTTCACCAGCCACGAAAATAGCGGCAGCGAGGAATACGCCACCCCCATATCCCGCGCCCAGGGCCAGGTGATCAGGCTGATCCCGCTCTCCATCGTCTGGATACTGTTGTCAGGCGGCATCGTAACCCTGGCCGGGCTGGGATTCCCCCACCTGTTCATTCTCTTCGCAATCCTAACAGCCATCACCTATTGGCGCATGAACCTAGACGAGTTCAAACATTCCCGCAACGGACTGGAACGGCACAAGGTCGACAGCGCCGTCACCGTGCGCCTTGCCGAACTCGACCAAGCCCACGAACTGCGCAAAATGGCCCTGGAAGGCTACCTTGCCCAGCTAAACGGAGACCCCAACCCATGAGCATTCGCAGTCTCTTCCAACCCACCCCAGACGGATTGACCGCCGAGGAGTGGAAGCAACGAGCTATGCATGCCGAAGCCCGCCTGCTGCGCATGGCCGCCACCGCCGCCGACCGCAGCAAAGAGGCCCGCCGCCTACGCAGAAACTACCGCCGCCAGCAGCCGACGTACAATCAGATCGTACACAGAGCCAAGCACGACGCCGAGCTCATGTACGCCCTGTTTATGTCAGGCACGCCCACCAGCCGCCAACGCTGCCTGGACGATCTGGGCATCTCCAAGCGCCGTTGGAGTTGGGCACGCTCCCTGGCACAGCTAGCAGGCATCCACGACGGCGACGAGTTTCTGTCCCTACCCATGCCGGATGTGATCCGACGACTCCAAACAGCCGTCACACACGCCAGCAACGATGACCGGCTCCTCCGCTCCTATCTGCCCAAGTGAGACCGCAGCACCAGCCCACCGGCCCACCAGCCCACCGGCCCACAGCCGACCAGAACGAGACCGCTACACCTGTACACCACAAAGGAGAGAGACGCAATGGCAGGATGGGGGATAATAGACGACATCTTGGGGACATTCAATTTGATCGACTGGGTAACAGGCATCATCCACGGCCTCACCCGTGGGGACATCAGCGGCCACCGGATCGCACTCCCCCACCCCGACGCTGACTTCTGGAAAGAACGCAACGCTCAGGGGATGGAGCCGTGGAGCCTCAACGATGTCCGCCGCCTGTTGGACAGCTACCACGTCACAACCTACCGCAGAGGATTCAATTCACAAGAGATATGGATTCACGTTGCCCGTCGGCAAGCCCGCTGGGCAGAATACCTGCTACGCACGGCGGGCGCACCTGTCATCATGGACAGCGTAGACCCACGCAACGCCACCTACGCCGCCCGGCGCACCACCATGCCCCCCCGTTGGGACGACCAGCCCCGCCACCCCAACGGACGCTACCGCAACACCACCCGGCGCAACACCCGCCGCCGAACCACCCGCTGATAAAAAAAAGACCGGGACATAGGAGTTGACTCCTACATCCCGTTTTTTTTGTTTACGAAACACACCATCAGTTTGCAACCAAATAACCGTCAAAACCGCCCTCTCCCTCCATGTCCACCGGCAAGGTGACACGCACCTGATAAAAAAAAGACCGGGGCATAAGAGTTGACTCCTACATCCCGGTTTTTTTTTGTTTACGAAACACGCTATCAGTTTGTAACCAAATAACCGTCAAAACCGCCCTCTCCCTCTGTATCCACCGCCGACGCAATCCCCTGTAGCTTGATAATGCACGGCCCCGCAAACTTCGCAGGGATCGCATAATGACGATCAAACATAGATGTACCCGTACTCTGTAACGATATGCCATCTTTCCGCAGGAAGTTTGTCGTTTGTACATCGGGGTTTTCGTTGACCGAAATGCGAAAATCCACAGTTACCGCCGAGCCTGACGCCCGATCAATTCCGCCCCCCCAACGCATCAGGTAAAACGACTGTATCGACGGCACACCGTAAATTGCCATCTCTGTTTGACCATCGCCCGGAGCGATTACCGCGGTCACAGTCCCATCCGTGGCAGCCGTCGCCGAGATTGTCCCCACATTGATGGCTGTAGCCCCGCTGGTAAGCACTTTCATACGGTGGATAATCACGTAGGCGTTGACCGTGTTGACCGCACCTGTCCCATTGAGCGTAATATCCTCAGATACCTCTGCTGTTGACCAACTCGTCAACCCCTGCACTCGGATTGTTCTCGCCCCCACCCCGACGGGATCGCCATCGTCACTGGCCGATGACGACACAATCGCATGAATGCGCGCCGCCGTGGGTGCCAGCCATATCTGCTGCGTCGGCGTACTGTCTGCCCGACTCCAAATGTCAGTTGCGGTTGTCTGGATACCATCCGGCGCAGTCCCGAACTTGTTGATATGTGTCACGCCAGACACAAGGCCACGCGCCACTTGCAAAGCGTAATCCACCGTGGCAGTCATAGCAACCAGGTAACTCATTTTTCCACCTCCTCAACTGTTTCTACCGCCTGAAATTTCGCAATCCGGTCAACCAACACTTGCAACCATAGCCGTTCAGCCGTTGTCGCAGGCATACGGTTCAAGATTTCCACCAGCGCCTTCAACTCGTCGGCTGTTATCATACGCGCCTCGGCAAATTTGGCAGCACCCCGATCCCCGCCGCATCCCCGGCATCCCGCACAGCCCAGGCCGCCGCCACCGCAGCCGCCAGTGCCGACAACGCCCCGCCGATGCTGGCCCCAAATACCGCCACGTACCCCGCATGATCCTCTCCCGCATCAGGCCACACCGCCCCGACGCTCCCATCCACAGCCACAGCCGCTACCATGTCCGCATAGCGGCTCAACGTCAGGGCCGCACTCTGGGCAGTCGTCTCCAACTGTGCCAGCACCAACCGCCGATCCTCTTCCAATTCAGCAAAGGCGGCGATCTGCGCCCGATCGCTCGTGTCCAATGTTGCCATATCCCCCCCTATCCAAAATAAATAAGTTTGTAGGTTCCCGCTGTGCCGCCTGCTGTGCGGTTACTCTGTATGTAAATCACACCACCAGAAATATAGGCATTGATAGAATTGCTTACTGGCCCCGCGTCTATGGCTGTTTTCCAGCTTGCGCTATCACCAGCCACCAGTGTCACAGCCGCACTGGAGATGTGATACATTGCCGACCGCGCCACCGTACTGCTATAAATGAACAAAAAGCAATGAGTGGCAGCCACCAGCGCCAGTGTAGCCGTGCCTGCACCCGTATTCGTCGCCAGGGTAAATGCCGTCCCCGTCGCCAGCGCGTTGACCACCGCCCCAGAGCTATTGATCACCAACGCATCCACGGCGGCATTCGTCTTGAACGCCGCGATATTCTGCCCAGACGCACCGGTGACAGTCAGACCAACCCCACTCCCTGGCGTCATCGTCTGGGCAGCCGTGAAAGCGTTGGCCGTTGCCAGCAGCGCCACCGTCCCCGTGGCAGGAAGAGTCAGCGTAAACGCGCCCACCAGCGTCATCGAGTCATTCACCGTCAACGTCTTGCCGTCTGCAATCGTCAATGTCGCCGACGTAGCAGGCGCAGTGATCGCCACCTTGTTGATACTCGTCGCCGTCGCCACCCCCAGCACAGGCGTCACCAGGGTGGGCGTCGTCGCAAACACCAACACCCCCGTTCCCGTCTCATCGCTGATCACCCCCCGCAGCCCCGCCGACGTGGATATTAGCGTCACATTCGCCCCACTGCTCGCCTGGGCCAACAGCCCCGGCCCCGTCGCGCTCAGGTCCGCTCCCGTCCCCCCAGATACCAGCCCCACCGTCACGCTGGGCGATATGTGTACCACAGTCGGCGCGTCCGCCGTCCCCCCCAGGTCCCCGGCCAGCCGCAAAATCCCCTTGATCGTAGCCGTCGCATTCTGCGTCCGCTCCTTCACGTAGGTAATATCACTCATCCCTCACCCCCATCGTATGCACAGTCGGCCCCTCCAAATACACAATCCCCCGGTCCGCTATATCCCGCACCCAGCGCAACCACCCGATCAGCCGTAGCCGCATCATCCTGCACCCCCCCCCTGCCGCTCCCGCTTCGCCGCCAGGCGCAACTGCGCCCGCATGTCCTGCTCATCGGTTTCCATGTATTCCATCCGCTGCCGCAACTCCTGCACCTCCCGCCCCAGCCGGATTACATCATCCAACAAATTCTTGTTGTGCGTGCGCAACGCCTCAATCTCCCCCCGCAGTGTATTCGTATCAATGTGCCACGCCGCCCGATACAACAATATCCCCAAAAACATCCCCACCCCGAAGATCGCCGCCACCAATGCCGTCTCATAAATCCCAATTGATGTCATTCCCGCAGTCCTATGCCGGCTAACCCCAATCGAAAAGCCTTCTCTCGATCACGGTAAATATCATCCTCCCAAATATCCACCACCGCCCACACAGGCCGACCGTCAATCCGTGTGGCAAGCAACGCAATCTTCTGCACAAGGTCCTTCTCCCGGTCTCCCGGTTTGCTGTGCCAATACTCGCCCTGGATCCGCCAGCACAACACCCCGCCCCCCTGCCCGATCACAAAGTCTGGCACCTGCCCGCCCCGCATCATCCGCCCGCCAAACGCCTCACCCTGATAATCGAACTGCACACCCTTGCGCCGCAGCCAGTCATAAGCGACAATCTCCGGCAGGCTCGCACTCTCCGGCAATCTTTTCTCCAAGCGCAACACCCGCGCAATCAGCCTGTCCGTCTCCGGGTCATCCGCCCCCAGCCGCCGCCGCATATCCAGCACCGCAGGCTCTTCCAGATTGGCGATGGCCGTCACCTCCGGCAACACCGACACCGGCAACGCCCGCACCTTCGGCGTGTGAGATCGCAACTTCCCCAGCCCACCCACCCGCCCCAGCCTCTGGCCCACCCTCTTCAACTTCATGCTCACGTGTCCGCGCTCACCTGCAACACCGAGAGATACCACATGCTCTCAAACTGCACCGTCTCCCCCACAATCTCATACCGGCTCACACTCTCCTGTGCCGCCGTGATCTTCACGTCGTATTCCGCCCCGTCCACATCCCGATACACCACAGGTGCTACACTGCGGATCGCATCGCTCAAATCCGCCCGCACCTCCGCCGCAGTCCTCTCCTCAAAATTCCCGTCCAACATCTCCACCCGGTTCGCCACCCGCACCGGCAACTGCCAGCGCCAGCGGTCCTTCACATCCGCCACGTATTTCAAACGGATCGCCTCAATCACCGGCGTCTCGCTGTAATTGTTCGTCGCCAACAGCACCCCCAGCCTGATTCTCCGTGTCTCTGGCCGCGTGCTGCTCGGCCATTGCTTCTCTTCCCGGTTCAGAGCGTATGTCCCCAGCGTTTCCCAGCCCGTGCTATCGTCGTCCTGCCAATAGACCGTCGCCCACTGCCCGTCGTCCAGCGTCCCCGCGATGTAGATCGATTCCACATCCTTCAACACCTCTTTCAGCCCACCGGCAAACCAGCCCGTCTCCACCCACGCCCTGGGCGCATACGTCGCCGACGCATCCCGCAGCGGGTTATCGTTCCCATCCGGCACATACACCCATCCGATCAGCCCCGTCTGCGTCCCAATCCACAGCCTGCTATTGCTCCGGTCAAAGTACATCGGCCCGCCCCCCATCCCAGCGGGCAACGTCGCCACATGGTTCCATCCGTCCCGGTTCCAACTCCACACCGTCGCCATACCCGCCGCGCTCGTCGGTGCCACACACGCCAGCAACCAATTGTTCTGGCTCGCCATAGACAACAGCTTGCCCTGGCGCAGCGCAGGCAGCCCCTCCCCCTGCTCCAGTCCCACACTCAACACCTGCCCCCCGCTTGTATAGCGGATCAACCCATTCGCTACAGGGATATACGCATCCCCGCCGTGGTGAATAGTCCCCCGCCCGTTCGTTGTCTCCGGGCTGCCCCAGGGTGTCAGGCCCGAAACAATATCCCCGCCCAACAGCACGTACAGCCCATCGTCACACGCCACATACAGGTCATTGTCCTGCCCCCTGGCCGCCATCCCCCGTACCAGAATCTCATCCGGCCCCACCTCAATCGGACCCGTCCACGTCGCCCCGTCTGTCGTGTAATACAAATCGTTGGCAATCGCCCGGTACAGATACCCGTTCCACTGGGTGAATAGCCGCCCATTGATCGCCGCCACAGCGTACACCTCCCCCGTAGACATCGTGTTCAGCACCGCCCCATCCCCCTGCCCAATGTACAGCACAGAGTTAAATACCTGCAAATCCGTGATAGTCGCCGCCCGTGCCGCACCCACCGCGGCCCACGTAGACGCGCCCCACTTGTAAACCCGTGTCCCCGCCGCCGCATAAATAGAGCCATTGAACGACACAATATCCACTATCGCCCCATTGCTCCCCAGCCCCGCCGTCCCCACCACAACAAAAAACGTCAGCGATGCCACCGTAAAAGACCCCAGCGTGTTCGCCCACGTCGTCCCGTTGTACGCCATACAATCCCCCAGCGTGCCACTGCTCGCCGCCAGGGTCAGCGCATCCGTGCTTGTCGTCGGGTAGACCACCACCCAATACACCGTCGCCGCCGTCAGCGCCGCCGAGACAGTCGCCCCGATCCACAAATACCCCGGCGTCGTCTCCCCGCTACTCACAGCCCCCCCGCTCCCCACCAGCGCATTCGGCCCGCTGCTATCGCTGTAAATCCCCACAGTAAAACCCACGCCCGGCTGCACCAGCACCCACACCTTTGTCACAGTCTCCGTCACCGGTGCAGTGAACTTATACCCATAGCGCCGATTGCTTGTGCTGTCCGTCACCAGCGTATCCGTCACACTCCCCGGCTGCCGTATCCCCGCCGCGCTCAGCCCCGTCAGCGTCAGCAATGGCGGCAATGTCATCTGCTTGGGGAACCGCGTGTCCGCCTCCCCATACAGAACCCCCCCCGCCTCCGCATCCTTCTTGCCTACCCCCTGCTGCCAATCCTCCATCAGCCACGCCGCCCAGTCGTCCAGATCGTTGTAATCCCCTGCCCCCGTCCCAATCTTCGCGGCAAACGGGTTCGCCAGGCTGCGCTGATAATGCGCCACCTCAATCATGTATTCCTTTCCATCCAGCTTTACATGCCCAGCCTGCATCATTCCCCCCCGCTACGTCTGCTCAACTTCAACCGTGGTGCCAACGGTACCCAACTCTTCCAGAAATCGTCCGCCCGCTGCTGCTGCCATTGCATCTGCCACTGATGATGTTCCCGTTCCTGCCCCGGCCCGTCCGTCAACAGCAACCCATGTAGATTCGCCATCGTCTGCGCGTACAATTGCCCCCACAGTCGCAGATTGGTCACAGCCACTCCCCAATCCATCTTGCCCGTGCTGCCCGTGTGGTTCACCGCCGCCGTCCCCCCCACCCCGCGCACCACATTCTGCAGCTCCGTTCCCCCATCCGCAGGCAGATTGCTGATGCCAGCATACTGCATCCACTCATCGTCCCATTTCACAAAACCGCTCTGCCCCACATCCAAATACGCAGGCAGCAGAATCGGCGTCGTCGTGCTGGCCGTCACAGTCCCGCTGGGTGTATACAGCGTCTCAGGCAATGGCCCATTCTCCACCCAATACAGTATCCGCCCATCCCCCGCCGTCCCCGCCCTCCCCTCATTAAACTGCGTGCGCAACACCTGCCCGCCTGCCCCGTCTGGCTCCATATCCCAGCCCAACAAATCCTCCCACACGTACTGATTGCTCCCCCCCGCCAGGCTCACATACGCCGTGGACACCAACCGCTGGGGGGTCATCTTCTCTTCGGGAATGTACGCAGGGATCGCATACTCATACACCCCCCCCGTCCCCCACCCATCCGTCAGCGTGTAAATACACGGCACATGCACCCGCCCCACCCACGTACCCAACGCGTCGTTCAGCGCCCGCACAATCTCAGTGTCACCCCACCGCCTGTTGCCCCGGTCCTGAAGCCTGTGTTCAATGTCCACAATCAACGATGTGCGCGTGCGCAGCGTAGGCGTCACATACTGTGTCATCTCGTCACCTCCCGGCTCAACTCCACAACCCCATAGCAGACCCGCAACACGGTACCATCCGCCTCCACCACCTCCATATCATACACACCACTATCAAAGCTGTAGCCCGCTGTAGTGGCCGCAGGGATAGTCACAGTCACACTCCCCGCCGCCGCATCCACCACAATATCCCCCGCCCCGCTCGTCAAAGCAAACAGCGTCGCCGTGTCATCCCACAGCGTCCGCCCCTGCATCCGCGCCGTCGCCCCGGTCAGGTCCACCGTCTGCGCGTCCGCATCTTCTAAGGAGAGCGACAGTATGAATGTCGCTCCCTCCTCGATCACAATGTCGTGCCGTGCGCTACCAACCATCCTCAAACCTCCCAATGTCCCGCAGGATGATGGCTACCAGCACCACCAACAACACCACCCCGATAATCAAAAACATGGCGTCCCCCTCTATGCCTGCCCCCGGCCCTTCACAGTGATAGTACCGCTCGTATATGCGCTAACGCGCGTCCGCACCTGGTGCAGGCTGGATATATCCGCCCGGTAGATGCCGTCCGCCGTGGCCGTCGCCGCCGCCCCCCCCGAAGTAACATTCGTCGCCAGGATAGAGACCCAGTTCGTCCCGTCGATTGTCGCCTCAAATGTGATCGTCGCCGTGGTAATCCCCGTCACCTGCATCGCCAGCGTATTGTAGCCGTGCCCGCCCGCGTCAAACGACACACCGTTTCCCGTCGCCACGGCCGCGCTCTGCATCACTGTCTCGCCAACCTGATCTAACATGTGTCCCCCTTCAACAATGATGTAGGGGCGGGCATTGTGCCCGCCCCCTTGTCCCCGGCTACCCTATCCGATCTCACGACTGATGCGCTGCCCGAACACATAAATGTGTTTGGTCCCGCTCGCCCCATCCTCGGCCACCCCAATGTAGGGGATCAAGTCAATAGCATCGGTCAGTGCGCCCGTTGTCTCCACCAGCACACCATTGATGTACATGCGCGCCACCCGGCTGGCGTCGATGGCAATGCGCAGATGATACTCAGTGTTCGCCGCCACAACCAGCCCCGTATCGTGCGCGTCGTCCACGTTGGCAATCGAACTGATCGCCTGCCACTCGCCGTCGTTCACGTCGCTCTCGTAGCGGAAGAACACCTGATTGGCGTCCGTCACTGTCACCTCAGTATTGGTCAGCTTCAGCCCGGCCCAGATAATGCAGGCCGCAATCGAAGAGCCAGTCTTGATGTGCGCTTCCCACTCCGTTTTCTTGTCAGTCCCCCAGGTCACTTGCGCCCACGCCGACTGACTCGTGTCCAGATGAGGCAACAGAATCTCCTCGTCCCCGTCCGCCCCAGCCGTCGCCAGCTTGATACCACCCTCGGCATAGTAGGTACACAGCGCCGATGTCCCATTGGTGCCCAGAATCTCAAAGTCCGGGTCCGCAATCTCCCGCGTGGCCTCTGTGCCGCTCGCCATGTCCCCGTTCAGCCCTGGCTTCCCACGCTGCCCGGCTGTCCATTTCAGATCATAGCGCGCCCCCAGCCCTACCATCTGGTCCACGAAATTTTCCACCTTCGTGAAGGCCCCCTCGTTGGGGTTCATAAACTGCCGCAGCGCACCCTTCACTGCCTCTCTCGAAATCACTGCACTCATCTCTCGCTCCTTGTTACGTTAGGGCAACCGAACCCACATTGACCACAACCGTTCCGCGGCCCGTGCTGTCAAAATAGACCACCAGGCATTCATCCCGTGCATTCAACGTCGCCACATTGTTCGTTCCGTTGAACGTCCCCGCTGTCAGCGTCAGCGTGTGCGCCGCCGTGCCCGTGGCCGATGTGTCCTTGACCACGAACAGACCTTGATGGTTCGTTGCGTTCGCGATGGTGGCCGCAATGACCCCCGACGCGTGGTCAAGCTCAACTGTTTGCACACCTGCTGTGATAGCTGCGGACACAGTAAGTATCTGCGTGCGCGCGCTCACATCCGCCGCGTTGTTGATCTCAGCCGCCGTCGCATTCACCTGCGTCTCACTGCCGCTTGTGCCGATGTGCAACTGGGTTGCCTTCACAACGCCGATATTGGTACTGCTGTTGGCGATCACAGCCTTGCCCGCTACCTGCGTGCCCGCCGTCGCCCCGTCCAGCACATCCAGTTCCGCCTGTGTCAGCAACGCCGTAGACGCCCCATAGATCGCCCAGTCCGCCGTCGCCCCTGCGCTGGCAACCTTCACATAGACCGCCACATTGCCCGCCGACTTGCGCACATACAGCGAACCTATCTGCGCCTCCAACCACGCCCCCGCCGCCCCATCCGGCGCATCCGTGCCCCAGAAGATGGCAGGCGGAGACCCCAGAATCGGGTCATCTGCAAACTGTCTGCCGTTCGTGATATTCATGGCCGCCTCCTAAGTGGTGGTGCTGATGCCGCTGATGATGGCGTGCGCCTTCTCGTTCTCCACCACAAACCCATACTCGCCAACGATCTGGCCCCGGTCATAGTCACCGGTCTTGGCAAGCTCCTCATGGAAGAATGGATCAATGGTGAGCCAGCCAATGCGATTCTTGTCTACGATGTAGAGCTTGTTGGTTGGGCAATGCCGATTCAGCACAATGTTCAGTTCCCCAAACTCAGTCACCACAGTGTCAATCGACATCCCGCCCATATCCTCCCGGCGTTCCGTGCGAACACTGCCACTGTAGAAACTGGTCAACTTGCGCTTCACCCAGCCGCCGCAGATCAAGGTATTGGGCATCCCGCCATAGCTCCACGCCGTCTGGATCGCATCCTCCACATTCTTCTGGGTCAAAGCGGCAGAGGCCAGCGCAGTCACATTCGTGGTGATGAAGGTGTCCAGACCGCCCATGCTGCCTGGCACACTGGCCGTGCGTGCCACCCGCTTCCCATAGAATGCAGTCTTGTCCAGCTTGATAAAAATCTCGCCAGCATTGCCCTTGCGCCCCTTGCCACCGCCCAGCCCGCTGAACTTCTTACGCAGTTGGAAGTCGTAGGCACTCTCGGCCTCGCCATACTGCTGCACAATGCGCGCCGTCCGGCTCGCCTTCACCTCTTCGTGCATAATCTGGGCATAGTTGTAGGGCGCAGTGGGCACAGTGCTGTGGCTCTCGCTGCTCTCAGCCCCTTCCAGCCGTGCATTGCTGCGAATGTAGACCACTGTGTTGTCTGCATGTGTGGCCGCCGTGGTACTGCCAAAGCCACGCGTCACAGTCAGTGTGTCCCCGCTGATGGCCGACACCCACATATACTCATCGTCCACCTGGATCACATCGCCCATGTGGAAATAGCCGCCGTTGTCCACGTCCACGCCCGTCTCCGTGGTGTCCAGCGCCTCGGCCAGTTGGTCAGATGTGGGCGAAAGCGCATCCTCAATCCACTCATACGTGGTGCCCGGCGTGTTCACAAATCGAAACTTGCTCTCATTGGTCAGCCCGAAGAGATTGATTGTTGGAATCTCCATCGGGTCAATCATCGACACATAATCAGCGATTGTTCGCTTCAGAGTTACAGTGTCGGTCAAACTCGTTCTCATCCCTGTAGCCATTTTCCTACCTCATGGTTGCTAGTAGATCGCAATCCCACGCTCCTCTGCCGTTCGTTTGACACGATTGTACAGGCGCGTGTCGTTGCTCTCCTTTGCTCGCTTCAATTCCAGTCGTACTCGTGCCGCCTCCCCGTTCGCTGCCCCTCCCCCCACATCCACCCGGTTGCGCTCCGCCGTCTGCTGCGCCTGGCTGTCGCCCTGCGCCTGCTGCAATTGCGCCAGCCTGTAGCGCAGTGCGCTCGCCTCCGCCGCCTCCGGGCTACGATCATCCAGCACAGATACTGGTACCCCGTGCTGTTTGGCTATGGCTGCCATCCCCTCGACCTTATACCGTTCCGCCACAGTCATCTCGTATTGCGCCCGTAGTTGTTCCTTCTCAGCCCGTTCTTTCTGTAACTGAAACTCCATCCGCTCGAAGTCATCCATTCCCGCCATCGCCTGCTCGTCCGCTTTGGCCTGCGCCGCCGCCAACTGCTGTTGCATCATGGCAAGTTTCTGATCATACGACCGCTGGAATTCCCGAAACTGCGGATGCTGCGAAAGGTCTACCGGTCCATCCTTGCGCTGCTCGTCCTGGGCTACCAGTTCATCGGCTACCGGCTCCACACCAGCTCCATCCCCAGCTCCCATACTCTGCAACTCACTCATCTTTTTTGCTCCTTGACAATATCGATCACAGAGAGTACAATCACTTCTGCAAACGCCACCCTGCGTTTCACCCCGCCGGTAGACCCTGGTTTCGTGCCAGGGTCTACTTTTTTTACCTCATATCCCATTTTGGGAACAAAAAAGCGGCGTACATCTCCCCGTGGGAAATGCGCCGCTCGCAAGTGGCTCTCTCAATTGCCCCTATTCTACACCCCATTCCCGCGATTGTCTACCCCCCCCGCACCTCCCTTCCCTCCCACCGCCTCTCCTCCCCCTCCGGCCCCCGCCCCGTCAACGCCCGCCACCCCAACACACAGCGCACAGTCGCCTCCCACTCACGCGGAATCCGCACCGGCCTGTAACGCAGCAACTGGTCAGCCGCCTCACACGCACTCCCCGCCACCGGCCCATACCCACCCACACACGCCGCAACCGTCGCCTCCCCCGCCGCCTGCCGCTGCCCCACCAACGTAGCCACCCCCACCAGCCGCAACACCACAGTATCCATATCCATGCCCTATCCCCCCCGCAACGGTGCCCACGCCCGCAACGCATCCGGCCCCACCCGATCCCCAGCGCTCAACCAATTCCGATTGTCCACTGCTGCCCGATACTCCGGCAACCCGCTCACAAAACTCTGCCACAGCCCCGGATTCATATACTGCGCCCGCACATCCGGCGCATAGACCCGGTTGATCCATCCCCGTCCCCCGCCACCACCACCGCCACCACCGCCACCCCAACCACCACCCGAACGCCGCTCCTCCTCCCACCATGCGTTACCATACTTATCTTTCCAGTACAGCGCCAGCGCCGAATGCGACAAGAGAAACGCCCGCTTCTCCTCGCTCGTCCCATCCCACGGGTACGCATCCATATCCGCCCGGATCGCCGCCCACTCCTCCTCCGTCCAACTCCCCTCGCCGCTCACCTTCTTCAGCTTCTCCGCCTGTGCCGCAGCATAGGCAGCGTTCTTTTCCGCCTTCGTCGTCGCCGCCTGCGCATTGGCCGCCAACTCCGCTGGCCCCTTGAAGCGGTCCTTATACCCCTGGATCAACTCCTCCCCGCTCCCCGGCAGATACCCACTCAGCCCCGCCTGGGCAAGCGCCGCCTCCAGCGCCAGCCCCTGCTCCCGCACCCACGCCTCATTCGCCGCATAGTACGCCTGTTTCGCCGCCCGGCTCGCATCATCCCCCGGCCACACAGGACGCCCCACCCCGCTCGCAAACTCCTTCACAATCCCATCGTACTGCTCCCGCTTCAACTCCCACGGTGCTTTCCCCGTGTCCGGATCGTACTTGTCCGTCTTGTCCGTGTACGCCACAGGCCCCAGCGTCACCCGTTGTGGCGCGGGCGGCGTCAGGCTGGGTGTCATCCCCCCTGCGGGCAATGCAGGCCCCTGCCCCCGCGGGTACGGTGCCTCACCCAGCGCGTCCACCTGCGCCCAATACGGCCCCTGCACCGCCTGCTTCTCCTCATACGTCGCCCCTGGGTTCGCCCGATACAGCGCCTCGGTTGCCTTCCCCATCTCATCCAGTAGCGCCTGCCGCTTCGTCCAGTAATCATCCCGTGCCGCCGCCTTGCCTGGCCTCTCCCAATCCGCATTCTCAGGGATCGCCGTGTTCTTTGTCCGCCACGCCGCCAGCCCAGGGTACATCTCGTCCAACGCATACTGCGCCGTCCTGCTCCCGCTGGGGTTCTCCGGCCCATAGGCACTCGCCCTGCGCTGCTCCCCTGCCGCCTTCAATGTCACCTCGTCCGGGTCCACCCGGTACAGAGGCAGTCCCAACCCCTTGCTTGTCAACAGCGTGCGGAACAGGTCTTCTCCCATCAGCTGCCTTGCCTGCGCCACATACGCATCCACACCCTCCGGCATCTCTGGCAGCGTCTGCTCCCCCCGCTGCTGCGCTACAATCACATCCTGCGCCCACTTCGCCATCTCCCGCGGCACATCCCCCCGCTGCGCCAGCACAGCCACCGTGCGCGCCATCCGGTACGGGTCATAGGAATCCACCGCGGGCATCCCCAGCGCCTGGCGTGCCGCCGTCTCCGGTGTCCACGGGTTCTGTACCCCCATCGCCTCCTGTGCCCGGTACGCCAGGGTGTCCGGCCAGAACAACGGGCGAATCTCATCCTTGCGCCCCGTCCCCGCCTTGTACGCCATATCGTACAGAGGCAACAGCCCAAAGCCCAGGTTCGCCGCCGCCGCATACAGCTTCCCGTGCCACGTCGCCTCCTGCTTTGGGTCATCATACTGCGGTCTGTCGTACAGTTGGCCCAACGGCATCAGCAAATTGATCGGGTTCGCCATCCGGTAATTCGTCCCCGGAATCGGCACAGTCCCCCTAAAGCGCGTGGGCAGACCCTTCCGCTCCACATCCTCATCAGACATCCGCTCCATCCGTGCATACTGCGCCGCCAGCCCTGGCTTTGCCGCCACCCGCTCCAACCAATTCAGCGCGCTCCGTGTGTACCAGAAATGGTATGGCACCAACAGACTCAGCGCCAGGTCAGCATTGCGCTTGTCCGCATAGTTCAGCATAGCAAAGTCCGCCACCCGCTTCGCCCCCTCCATACTCCTAGCCACCGCATCGTCAAACCCTGGCAACCCTTCCCGCGCCGCCCAGTCCAACAGCCCATTGCGCTGCGCCTGGCTCATTCCATTCGGCATCCCCGCCACAATATCCGGCAGCCGTTCCTGCATCGCCCGCCGCGCATCCTCCCCATACACAGCCCGATACCCCGCCATATCCCCCACCTCCGGCGCGCCCATCGTCCGTGTCGCCGCCCGCTGCGGGTTCACCTTCTCCCAAATACGCTGGATCAACCCCTGCTGCACCCCGTTCGGCTCCCATAGCGGAAAGGCGAACTCATAGTCCACCGCCTCCGCCGTGCCATCCATCGTCTGCAGCGTAGGCGTCACATACTCCTGCTGCGAAGCAGGCAACTCGCTCATCGGGCGCACACTCTCCTCTATTGTCGGTTTGAAGAGCTTGTCCTCTATCGCCTTGATCTCCCCATGCAGTTGGGCCAGCCGCTCCTCATGCGCAAAGCGCGGTTCCACAAACGCCAGCGCCTCCGCATATTGCCTGCGCAGATTCTCCAATTCACTGACAATGTTCGTCCGCCTGCCCTCCAAATTACGCAGCGTGGCCTCAATGCTGGGCAGTGTCACCAGCGCCACATACTTCCCCTCGCCCAGCACATTCAATGCTGGCTCAAACTCCCTCTTGCTGCTGGGCACAATCTCCAACGTAAAGCCCCGGTACATCCCGATCTCCGTCGTCTGCCCCGCCCCCCGGTAATCCAGTGCAATCTGCCGCAACTCCTCGCCCGCCGCCGCCCTGTCCGTGTACGTCGTACCGTTCAGTTCAATCGAAAAATCCTCAGCCGCCTTGCTCCCCTGGTCCCGCCGCACAATGTCGGCCTCCACCCGCTTCAGAAATGCCTCCGTGTCCGCAATGCGCCGTGGTGCCCGCCCCTGCTCAATCTTCCTCGTCGCCTTCGCACTCTCATGGCTGCGCCGCAACGACGCCAGCTTATCCGCCTCCGCCCGCAACGTCACATGCCGCAACAGGTCAGGGTCCCCAGCCGCCGCCGCCTTAATCTGCGCCGCCGACAACACAATAGCCGACCCCGCATCCGCATCCATCAGGCTGTCAATCCCCGGCTCTTTCTGCATAATCGCATGGATCGCCTTTGCCTTGCTCTCCACAATCTGCCACATCACCGCATCCAACGGCTCCTGCACATACTGATAAATATCCACCTCCGAGAAGTAGAGATTCCCCTGCCGCAAGATGCGCCCCTCCCGCTGCTCCAAATCAGACGGACGGAACGGTGTGTCCAGATGGTGCAGCGCCGCCAGCCGTTCTTGCACATTCACGCCCACGCCCATCTTCTCCGTGCTGCCCATCAGCACCCGTATTTCCCCCGCATTCATCTTGCGAAAGAGTTCCTTCCGCTGATTGTCGTTCTTCGCATCGTGGATAAACGCAATCTCACGGGCAGGTATCCCCCCCTCCACCAGCTTCCGCTTCATATCCGCATACACATCGAACATGAAAACCTCACCCTCCGCCTGCTCCCCCTTCGGTACACCCAGGTCAGAGAATACCAACTGCGTCCCCTTCACATCCTCCGTCCTGCGGTATGTATCCAGCACCTCCCGCACAGCCTGGTTCGTCTTGCTGTTCGGTTGGTCCGGGTACGATGGATCAATCAACCGCATATCCAGCCCGGCCTTGCGCCCGTCCGTGCTGATCTTCAACATATTATCGTTCTTCGGGTTTATTTTTTTTGTGCTGATCGCACCCACCCGGTCAACCAGCGTCCCCATAAACGCATCCAGATCGCCCGTCTTGGGTGCCACCACCACCCGCCGTTCCCCCCCGGCCAGCTTCGGCATGTTGGGTAGGGCCAGGTCTCTCGTCTTCACAATGTCCATCGTCCGCTGCATCAAGTCACTCAACACAGGGATATTGTTGAACTGCGCAAAGCGAGTCTTTTGCTTGTACTCCCCCGCCACTGTCATCTCAAGCTGCGTCACAGTGTCCCCAAACTGCGCCGCCCACGAATCAAAGTGGCTCAGGCCCATCTCCTGCAACGTGCTGTAGTCCAGATAGCGCAGCATCGTGTACGCTTCCGCAATACTGTTGCTGATCGGTGTCCCCGTCGCAAAAACCACGCCCCGCCCATTGTTCCTCTTGGTCAGGTACTGCGTCTTCACAAACATATCGAACGCCCGGTTGCTGTCCGTCGTAGGCAGACCCGCCACCCGCGTCATCTTCGTTGGAAAGAACAGATTCTTGAACAGATGTGCTTCGTCTACAAACAGTTGGTCTACCCCCAAATCCTCAAAGTAGACCGTGTTGTCCCGCCCAATGTCCGCCGCCGTGTTACGCACCTTC
>SXGU01498843.1_pt1 | contig 22754 bp, 16 predicted proteins | sample 3174531 | NCBI WGS metagenome assembly SXGU01 (sample SAMN11356863, study PRJNA531348) | freshwater metagenome | isolation source: freshwater sample F1-140 | place: China: Fuxian Lake, Yuxi | collected 2017-12-25
GCCAGGATTTGCATTGAAAAAATCAACGCGCGCTTTGGCGACATCGATCACTTGAGTTGGCAATTTTCCTGCGCCCATTCCTTGCATGGGGACACGCGCTTGGGCGGCGCCATCGACTGCGAAGAAAACCAATGTTGTTGCGGCGAAGAGAATTCCGACGTGGGAGCGTGTCATCATTTTTGGGGACTCGTTTATTTTTTTGGACGCTGAATTTATTACCGTCAAATTTTCTTGAAATCGCAGATTCTTGCCTGCTCTAAAACAATAGGGACATGCTCTGGGAAAACCTCACATATAATCCGACAAAGACTCTAATTAACTATGCAACAATTGTCACTCTTTGCAAATAGGATTAGAAACGCTTTTAAGTTTCGCATTTGCAACACGAAGCGGAGCTAAAAAAAGCGCATTTATGTCAAAAAAAGCGGAAAAATCTTCAGTCGACACCCCGACGATCGAGAACCGCAAGGCCTTTCACGATTTCTCCATCGGAGAAACAATCGAATGCGGTATGGAACTGGTCGGCACCGAGGTCAAATCTGTTCGAGGCTCGCAGGTCAGCCTCGCAGAAGGATGGGTGATGGCGGAGTTTTCCCCGCTTCGTCTGAACTTGCATGGAGTTCATATTGCCGAATATCCACCGGCTGGCGCGGATCGTCAACATGTGCCACTGAGGATCCGACGACTGCTTGCCAAGCGGCGCGAGATTGAAAAGTTGGCGGGGCTGATGCAGGCTAAAGGTGTTTCGATTGTCCCGCTAAAAATATATTTCAAGAATGGATTTGCCAAGTTGCTCGTTGGTGTTGGAACGGGAAAGACCAAGTCCGACAAGCGTCAGTCGATTTCCAAGCGCGAGAGTCAACGCGAGATCGACCGAGCGTTGCATCGTCGTCGCCCTTGATTTGCGGCGCACGCGTTTTTATGGGCTGGAACTTATGGGCTGGGACTTATGGGCTGGGAAGTGGAATGCATCGGCCGTTGTCAGCATCTCGCGTTCCGTTCAAGCAATCGCAGATCACATTCGCAACAAATTCGGGGGAGAGAGTTCGATCGTGCGGCAGAACTTTTTCGCTGAAATTTGAACGAAGCATTGGAGTTTCGACCGCGCCAAGATTGACGCCGAAAACTTTGACTCCAATGCGTAATCCTTCTTTCGCGGCACTTCTTGTCATGGAATCAAGCGCGCTCTTTGACGCGGCGTATGCGAAAAAGCCAGCGAATGGATCTGTTGTTCCCATCGTTGATACGTTGACAATGCGACCAGACTTTTGAGTCTTGAAGTGAGGCCAACAACGGATGATGAGGTGCGCAGGCCCGATCGCATTCACGGCGAATGTGTCGCGAAGAATGTCATCCGTCGTTCGATCGATCGGTGAGAGTGGCGCGACGCCAGCGCAGTTGACAAGATTATCGATGCGTCCCCAGCGAGCGATGACGTCATCAACAAGAGTCGCTGCAGAAGGTTCGTCTCGCAAGTCAGTCGAATGAATCATCAATCCTGGCGATGAGGAGCATTGACTCGCAGTCTCTTCAAGTTTCGATTGAGTGCGACCAGCAAGCGCAATGTGATGTCCTTGTTCAGCCAGCGCAATTGCAAGCGACCGACCGACACCACTTCCTGCCCCTGTAATGATTGTGATTGATTTATTCACAGTCAACCCTAGGTGATCAACCGCATGACATCGTTATAAAATGTAACTGCGAAAAGAGCGCAGACAAGAACCAATCCTGCAAGCATCGCGCCATTTTGGAAGCTCGGACTTGGCGGTTTTCCCCGCAGTTTTTCGTAGATCAAGAAAACCATCAGCCCACCATCCGCAATCGGAATCGGCAGGAAATTGATGACTGCCAAGTTGACGCTGATCATCGCAAGAAAGAAGATCAGATATGTCATGCCCCTATCCGCGATGCGTGTTCCAATGTGCACGATGCCAACTGGACCACGAAGTTGCGACACTTCAACTGTTCCACGGAAGAGTCGGTCGAGAGTCAGATAGGTCATCATCACCATCTTGCGTGTTTCGGTGAATCCCATCCCAATCGCACGCAAGGGATTTCCATCTGCGGAGAGAACAACTTCGGCGGGCATAAACCATTCTGGTCCCAGAGCTGGTCTCCAGCGAAGTGTTGCGAGTGAATTGCGTGTCGTCGAATCAAGTTGAATCATCCGTTCTTCCGCCGCGGCATTGGGAGTTGGCGGAGTTGTCGAGAGTGATAGCTGAGCGATGCCAGGATTCTGGCTGAGCGCACCACGCACAACTCGAAAGAGATCGTTCCAATCCCCAATCGATTGCCCGTTGATCGAATTGATGCGTGTCAGCGGCATCAGATCGAGGGCGGCAACGCTTGTCGGAACTCCAGGCGGAGGACCGACGACAGCGAATGGACGAGCGATGATGGGAGTCTCCCACGCATTGCCGATTTCCACGCCAAGTTTTCCATCTCGTCCCACGATGGGCGCGCAATCAATTTCCTGCCCTTTTCGAAGCACGAGCAAATTGATTTGCTTTCCAGCGTGTTCTTGCACGGAGAGTCGAAATTCCATTTGCCGTGGACCCGCGATTTCGGCGGCGCGAAGGATGACATCATCATCCATCAGAATTCCGCTTGCGCCCGAGGCTGCTGGAACGCGCCCAATTCGAACGAGGGGTGTCAATCCGAAAATACCCTGCTCAAAATCAATGAATGCTTGTGGCGGTTTTTCGGTGTACTCAAGAATTTGCCAGACTGGAACGCAGTTGATTGCAATGTCACTCTCGCCTCCGTCAACGAATGACCATCGGGTGGCGATGGGCTGCCCCATCGATTTCAATGATGCGTCATCAAGTGCGGTATATGTTGTTGCGGGATTTCCGTTGACCATCAGTAGAGTGCCACCGCGGAAATTCTTATCGAAGGTGTCGCGATCAGGTGCGGTTCCATTTGGACCGCTGAGATTTGCCGCGTTGATTCCCCACGTGTTCTTTCCAGCCATCGCATCTGGCGCGTGATTCCAAAATCCCGCGCGGTTGAAAACACCGTATAGAAAAGGAATCGCTTGGGAATCAGTCGTCAGTCGCGTGCTCGCGGCAGGTGCAATGCCGATGGCCATCATTCCAGCTGCTTCGTTGTGATTTGGAGTGACATTCAGTTGAATGGTTTGTGTTTGCGAACCAGAAGGTCGCTCGATTGTCATCCGCAGTGCCTCGTCGGGCTTGCTCATTGCTGCTGCAATTTGCAGATCTGCAAAGGTCGAGATCGGCGATCCATCAATAGCGACAATGCGATCACCAGCTTGAATGCCTGCATTTGCAGCGGGATCTGCAGGAACAACAGCTCCGACGATGGGAGCTTCGAATCGAACGCCAATCATAAATGCCACAACAAACATTGCGATTGCCAAGAAAATGTTGCATGTCACGCCTGCTGAAACAATGATCATGCGCTTCCAAACTGGGGCGCGTGTGTACGAACGCGGGTCGATGCTCGCGGCGTTGGGATCCAAGTCATCTTGTCCCAGCATTCGCACAAACCCTCCAAGCGGCAACGCACGGAGTGAATATTCGGTTTCGCCGATTTGTAGATTTTTCAGTTCGTTGTCAGTGAGTTGCATCGCTCGCTTGCCGGTGCGAGCATGAATTGTTGGTTCGGTTGATCCGAATCGAATTCCAATTCCTTTGCGAAATGCAAGTAGCACAGGTCCCATGCCAACAGCAAATCCATCGACGCGAACGCCTGCCCACTTTGCTGCTGCGAAATGGCCGAACTCGTGAATGGCAACAAGAATCCCAAAACCAAGGAGGACCAACAATATGTTTGCGCCAGTGCCAAGAATTTCCATTGTCTCAAGGGTAGACGAGGAAAGTGATATTGGCAGGAATCCTATTCAGAACCCACCACATCAGAAATTGGTGAATGCAAGCGTTCGGAGAAGAAATATGTTTCAGCGAACTGAAGCGGTGGGATGCAATTTCTGTGCAACCCACTTTCGAGCCTGGGAATCTGCGACAAAAACCGCGGCAAGGTCAGGCACGGGAGTTGGCGCAATCGCGTCAAGCGCGCCTGCAACCAGCGTTGAAATCTCGCCAAATCGAATTCGACCAGTGACAAATGCCTCGACCGCCGCTTCATTGGCGCCATTCAAGATCGCACCCGAAGAACCGCCAGATCGAATCGCGCGCCACGCCAAATTGACCGACGGAAATCTCTCGTGATCGACTGGTTCGAATTCCAATCCACGCAGATTTTTCCAGTCGAGCGGCGTTGCGGATCTTGGTGCGCGCGTGGGCCAAGTCAGTGCAAGTTGAATCGGAAGTTTCATGTCCGGCGGCGAGAGTTGAGCGATCACACTGCCGTCGAAGAATTCGACGAATGAATGCACGATCGACTGAGGATGAATGATGACATCAATGCGTTCTGCGGAAAGATCAAAGAGCCAGTGCGCCTCGATCATCTCGAGCGCCTTGTTCATCATCGACGCGCTGTCGATCGTCACCTTCTGTCCCATTGACCATGTTGGATGCTTCAGCGCATCAACAAGAGTTGCGCACGCCATCGTCTCGCGAGTCGCTTTGCGAAATGGTCCGCCGCTGGCGGTCAAAACAATTCGTTCAACTTCAGTGGATTGGTCGCCTGATCTGAGGCATTGCAATATGGCGCTGTGCTCGCTGTCGACGGGCAGAATAGAAACACCGTTTCTGCGCGCGGCTTCGGTCACGATCGCGCCAGCCGCGACAAGAGTCTCTTTGTTGGCGAGAGCGATATCGCATCCTGCTTCAATTGCAGCCAAAATTGGCGCAATTCCCGCAGCACCGACCATTGCACCCATCACCAAATCTCCACGACGCGCGTGCGCTTTGACCAAATCGAGCGCGGCATCTTTGCCGCGATAAATCTGAATGGAAGACGCCGCATTCAATGCGCAACTTTCGTCGGCCAATGCAATCGCCTTTGCGTTTGTCTCTTGGGCTTGCTGAATCAGTAGATTCGCGTTCGTGCCGGCAGCGAGTCCGATGATGTCGAAATGCACATCCGCATGAGCGGCAAGGTGCTTCGCGACGATCAGCGTATTTTCGCCAATCGAACCTGTCGAACCGAGAATGATGAGCCGTCTACGGATGAGCATTGATTGAATTGCCTTGCGCTGAAATCGGTTCCTATTCTTTACGACCCTTCGCCTTTGATTTCTCGAATGGAGAAATCAAACGCATCGCCGCGCCATAAAGTGATCGACGCTTTGGTTTTGCTGGAGCCTCTGCCGCCGGCGTTGGATCCGGAACTGCCGCAGGTGCCGGAGCAGGTGCTGGCGCAGGCGCTGGAGCAGGAACTGGCGTGTCTGAACGCTGATCAATCTTGAGCGGTTGTCTTTCACGCTGAGAAGAAGGGCTAAATGATGAGCCTCCACCTTGCGATCCACCTTGCGATCGCGAATCGCCACGATTGTCGTTGCGCCCGCCACGATTTCCGCCGCTATTTCCGCCGCTATTTCCGCCGCCCCCGCGACGGTTTCTGCCGCGTCGTCCGCGTCCAGAGCGTCCGCCACCGTCGTTGCGATTTGATCCGCGATCATCGCGTCCGCCAGAAGTTGATGAATCTTGATGACCATCTTGTCGCTGACCATCTTGCTGCGAATCTACGGATTGAGAATCTTCATTCTCAGGCGCATTGTCATCTGAATCAGATTCAGAATCATTGCCACGATCAACTTCTGGATAGAGCTTTTGTGCGCGAGCGATCAGTTCTGGAGGCAGCATGAAAGTCTCGAGCGTGAGCAGCGCCGCAGTTTCGACATCGCAATCTGCGCGAAGTCGAGTGAGCAATTCTTCGACCGTTGTCTCCAGAACGCCAGCGACTCGATTTGTCTCGAACGCGGATCGTTCTTGCACCATATCCATAATCGATCCAACCATGCGTCGTCCACGCCCGCGTCGTCGTCGATTGGATCGTTGTCCGCGAGTGCCGGCACTTTCGTTTCGATTCGAGTCGGAGCCTGAATATGCATTGGACCTATTGCCTGAGTGTGTAGAGCGATCACCAGACGCGGCAGGTTTTTGCTCGTCTGTTCTTCCGCCGCGTCCGCCTCGTCCACCACGATTGTCCCGTCCACCGCGTCCTGCGCTTTGGCGATTCTCTCCCGAGCGGCCTGAGCGACTTGATCCTGATTGTTCGTCGCGATCTGCCATTGATTCTCGAACAGAAACTTCGTCATCAAGAACTTCCGGCAGATCCTCGAATCCACCAGCAAGCGCGATCGCCGTTGCATCAGCGGGAGCAGGGCGCCGTTTGCGTCGTCGACGACGAGCAAGCGCTTCGCTGGGAGTCAATTCCACTTCTTCGGCTTCGGGCAATTCTTCATGCAGTGTGCCTGCGAGAGGTCGGCCCAATGATGGCAATCGATCCAATTCGATATCCGAATTCTGTTCGTCATAGGCATACATCTCGACGCGGTCAGCGGCAAACGCCTCGCTGATTCGTACATCGATGCGCTTCGATGAACGGTCCTCCAATTCATGCATCGCTCTTCGGCGGTTTGACATGAGCTCTGCTGCGACACGAACCGAGCACACAATCTCAACGCGCTGAATCTTCGCATGACTGAAAAGAAGCGCAACGCGCCGCATCGCATCCGCAGCAACTGCCGCGGGCACGCGAATCTCTCCGCTCCCGCCGCAATGTGTGCAGTCTGCGTAATGCATCTTGCGCAAGCTTGGACGCATACGCTGTCGGGTCATCTCGATGATGCCGAATTCGCTGATCGGCGCAAAGGAGCTCTTTGCGCGATCAATCTTCAACAGCGTCGTCAGCCGATCTTCAATATCGCGCCGATGCTTGGCCAATCGCATATCGATGCAATCGACAACGATCAATCCACCAAGATCTCGCAAGCGCAATTGTCTGCAGACTTCTTCGACCGCTTCGGAATTTGTTTGATAAGCGTTCGTCTCGGAATCACGCGCGCTTCGACTGCGACCGCTGTTGACGTCGATTGCGACAAGCGCTTCGGTTTGATCGAACACAAGTGCGCCGCCAGAAGGCAACGCAACGGTTCGTGAATGAATCTCATCAATTTGTCGCTCGATGCCATAGGCCTCAAAAATCGGGGCTTTTCCATTGTAATACAGCACCTTTCCAGAAGTCTTGGGCGCGATCACATCAAGGAACATCTTGGCGCGCTCGAAAGCGCCAGGACTGTCGACGATGATCGATTCAACTGTCGAATCTGTGTGATCGCGCAGCGTGCGCACAAGCACGTCGCTTTCGGTGTACAGCTCGCATGGAGCGCCAGTCTTGGAACTTCGTTTTTCCATCGCATCCCAAAGACGCTGCAGATACGCGGCATCGCGCTGTAGTTCTGTCTTTGTGCTATCGAAGCCGGCGGTTCGCAGAATGAATCCGAAGCCGTCTGGAAGTTCGAGTGAATCGAGAATCTTGCGCATCTCGCGCCGTTGATCTTCGTCTTCGACTCGTCGCGAGACGCCGACACGATCCATATCAGGCATCATCACCAATAATCGGCCAGGCAAACTGAGATAACTGGTGAGAGTTGGGCCCTTCGATCCAAGACCTTCCTTGATGACTTGAACCAATATCTCTTGGCCTTTGCGCAGCGCTTGTTGAATGAGCGGTCGTTCACTGCGACCGATCTTCTTGCCAACTTGTTCGGTGCGTTCTTCGCCGGGGAAATATTTTGGATGCAGATCGCTGATGTGCAGGAATCCATTTTGCCCAGAACCGAAGTCGACGAAAGCGGCTTGAATCGCCCCTTCGACATTCATCACTTTTCCTTTATAGATGCTGCCGACATTGGTCGAAGTCGCTTCGCGTTCGGAGAAATACGAGTCGAGTCGTTGATTGGCCAAGATTGCGATGCGACATTCGTCGCCAGGTTCATCATTGACCACTAAAGTGACAGTTCGGGTCGGCAACTTTGTCTGACGAGCGCGCGGTTTGGTGCGTGGACGCGCAGGGGCCGGAGTTCCAGATTCATCGTCGGAAAGAGGGGACTCTGGAGCATTTGGAGAATCAGGATCAGACTCGCCATCGCTGCCTGGAGTGGATTCATCATCGTTCACTTCAGCGGTGACTTCGCTGTCGATTTCTTCTTCAGCGTCTTCTTCAGCGTCTTCTTCAGCGTCTTCTTCTTCAGCGTCTTCGGCTTCAGAGATTTCCTGCGAGTCATCCTCATCGCTCGCATCATCCGCTACGAGATCGCGATTCGCTTCGCGCTCATTTGCTTCGTCAGCATAATCCTCTGGATTTATGGAATGGGAATCTGCGGACTCCGACTTACCAGCATCAACAACTTCGTCGGAATTGGAAATGTGATTTGGGTCGTTCTCTGGAGAATTGTCTTCTAGGTTTTCTTTATTTTTTGGCACGTTGTCATTCTGCCGCATACTTGCGGCGATAAATGACGGAACGCATTGCGATGAGCTTCTGCAACGATGAATATCCAATGACATTCATTCGTGCACTGATCGACCGACAAGGTCGAGTGAAGCCAAAGTTGTTCAAACTGCATCGCGATTGTTCCGTCTACATGCCCGACTGGGGTCCTCGGTTCCGAATAGGTGCGTCTCTATGTAGAGATGCTGATCTGATTCGCGGGTCCTACCTTGATCCAAGCATGTGTCTGTTCAGTAGTTCATTGTGACTGGCACTAGCCGCCTTCTGAGCCTGCAAGTGCCTCCGGGTCGATTCGTCTCAATTCGTCGCGCAGGCACGAAAGCACCTGCCGATCTGAGTCGAACGAGCCAACTCGCCTCGCGAGTGACTCACATTGTTCGATCTCAAGTCCCCGAACCACCCGCTTCACTGCGGGGATCTGCCCAGGCGACATTGAGAGTATACGGACTCCCATCCCAAGGAGCAACGGGATGAAAAGGGGCTGACCTGCGATCTCGCCACACAGACTGACGTCGATTCCCACGTGGCGGGCGGTGCGCACGATGCTCTTGATGAGCATCAGCACGGCTGGATTTGCAGCGTTGTACAGCCCAGCGACTCGCTCGTTGCCACGGTCGACCGCAAGGGTGTACTGCACAAGATCGTTGGTTCCAATTGATAGAAAACTTGCCTCATTTGAGAATGCTCGCGCCATCAAAGCCGCGGCTGGAGTTTCGACCATGATGCCAATGGGAATGTTTCGGTCGAATGGAATGTTTTCTTCATCCAATTCTTCGCCGAGATCGTTGAGAATCATTTTCGTTTGGCGAAGTTCCATCACATGCGTCACAAGTGGAAGCATGATCTTGATCGGACCATGCGCGCTTGCCCGCAACAACGCACGAAGTTGCGTCTTGAACATTTCGGGATTCGCCAAACAGAAACGGATGCTCCGCAGTCCAAGGAATGGGTTGCGTTCCGCTTCCGCAAGATGGACTTGCGTGTATTTATCCGCGCCCAAGTCAAGCGTGCGAATAATCAGTTGCCGTCCGTGCGAAAGTTCGATCGCTCGGCGATAACTTTCATAATGATCATTTTCCGTTGGCGCGACTTCGCTGGCGAGGTAGAGAAATTCTGTTCGATAGAGGCCGACTCCCGTTCCTCCGTTTTCCATAACAGTATCAATTTCATCGGGAAATTCGATGTTTCCAAGCAGGGTGATCGGCATACCATCTCGGGTGATTGATGGTTGCCCAGCGTCGATTCGCAGTGCGCGCTGTCGTTGTTGTCCTTCACGCGCCAGCAATTGATATCGAGCAAGCAGGACATCGTCTGGTCGCACGATGACAACACCGCCATCACCATCGACGATGATCGTGTCGCCATCTTCAATATCGATCGTCACTTTCGTACAGCCAACGACGGCGGGTAATCCCAGCGCTCGTGCGAGGATCGAAGTGTGACCAGTCAAACCTCCACCATCTGTTGCAAACCCAACGATGTGCGCTCGATGCAATTCGACAGTCTGGCTGGGAGTGAGTTCGTGCGCGATGACGACAACGGGACCTTTGACTCCAGCCAAGCGATCTGTTGTTCGACCAGCCAAATGAGAAAGCACGCGCCGCTCGAGATCAATCACGTCGCTTGCCTTCTGCACGAACATTTCGTTACCCATTTTTCGAAGTCGATCGGCAAGCTTTTTGAAGTTCTCGGCAACTGCATATTCAGCAATCACGGATTCACGAAGAATGTCATCGCGAATTGGCTGAATCAAGGAGGGATCGCCAAGGAGTTCGAGGTGGAAGTCAAAGATTCGCGCGGCGGAATCGTCGCCGCGCAGTGTGATCTTATTCCGCATTCGCACAATTTGGTCCTTGGCCTCTTGGAGGCACCGATCCATTCGAGCGATTTCTGAAGCCACATGTTGCGGTTCCACAGTGCGAAATTGGACACGCCCATCGACCTCAGAGAGCTTCAAAGCCCTTCCAATGGCGATTCCAGAGCTGACACCAATACCCTTGATTGCTTCCATAGATCTTCCCTGTCAGGAGTCAGTCACTGCGATCCCAGAACATCTGGAATCCGGAGTGGCGGTCGATTCGGGCGAAAATAAGCAATTTGAGGATAACCGAAAGCCAGAGTAGTGCCCCCTCGGCTGTCAAAATTATCCAAAAATTTCTCTATAAAAATTTGCATTTAAGGCACTTTGGGTTATCTTCCAGATGGTGGCGAGGCTATCGGGCGATCAGTAGAACTGGTCGAAACCTTTGATTCTCTTTTCAGGGAGCCTCTCGTGCCGAACAAATCAACTTTACTTCTCTCAGTTGCAGGGACATCTTTTATCTCTTTGTCAGCAACTGCGGCAACCATTGCTAGCTGGTCAATCACTACTGCTTTCCCAACCGGTGCGGGAAATGTGCCAACAGGCACCACCTACAGCGTTGGTCAAGCAGATCAAGGGGAACTTGTGACCGGAACGAATCTCTCGAGCGTACATGCTCTTGCTGCAGCTACCTACACATCACCTTCGGGAAATGGATCAACATACGCATTTAGTAGCAACAATTGGTCAATCGGCGATTACTACCAAGCCGCTCTTTCAACAAGTGGATTTGAAAGTATCTCAGTTTCATGGGATCAGGCTCGAAGCGCGACTGGTCCATCATCCTTTGAGATGATTTTCAGCGTCAATTCTGGTGCAACTTGGAGTACTGGGGTTACTTACACGGTCCTGCAATCAGGCGGGGGCGGTGCTCTTGGAACGTGGAATACCACAACTTACAATTCGCTCTATACATCTACTCAATCACTTGCTGGCGCAGAAAATGCTTCGTCAGTTCTTGTACGCTTTCGAGCTCTTGTATCTGGGGCCTCTAGCGGAAGCAATCGAATCGACAATGTTGTGTTCTCTGGAAACTTGGTTCCTGCTCCAGGCGCGATCGCACTTCTTGGCCTTGCGGGATTGATCGGTCGTCGTCGCCGCTGAAATGTTGCGACTCTAAAATTCTGAACAAGTAACAAGAAGAAAACCCCGACAATTGTCGGGGTTTTTACGTTTTTTGGGGTTCAAGGATGGTTCCCTATGGGCAGATCTCACCCCACACGCTCAGTAGGGAAGCGAGGTCGAGACCATCAGTTGTTCCATCTCCGTCGATATCGCCACCAGTACTTCCCCAGCCGGAGAGCAGAGCGGTCAAATCAGAACCATTGATCAGTTGATCATTATTTAGGTCCGCCGGGCATGGAGGGGCAATCATGACAAGGGTGGGCCAACGAAAACTCGCCGCCGGAGTGATTTGATTGACGATTGTAATTTCGGTTCCAAGCGCAATATCGATCACCATCACACGAGTTCCACCGGCGTACAGGATGTTTCCATTGCCCAGCTTGAAGACACCACGCGGAATCGTCAAGAGCCCTGTGATTCGAGAAAGTTCAATTCCTGTCGCAAGGTCGTATTGAAAAATTCCACTTGGATCGGTAAATCCTGCGACGAGAGCGCTCCCATCGTTTGGAAGATGAATATGTTGCGGGAAGTCAATTCCATTGATCCCATCGCTGTCGTGCCAAGTTGGTGATTCAACAACACAGTCGTCGTGGAGTAATTCGATGTCTTCACCGCCAGAACTGGCAGTTCCAGAATCGCCGATCAAAAAATTCCCGTTGCCGATATATGCGATATCTCTCGGTGAAATGATGGAATTTGCAACGCACCAAATTCCAAATTCGGTTCCGTCATAACGAACACGGTTCAATTGTCCAATTGTTTTCGATCCACTGGTTATGGATGTGCTGAAGTAAATCCAGTCGCCGACCATTTCCAATCCGTACGCACGGCTGACACCATCATCTGGACCAACGACCGTGCGTAGATATGTTCCGCTTGTGGAGTATTCGAATATCGCATTTGCAACCTCGTCCGAAATGAGCAAAGTCTCAAAGGGGGTGACAACAATTTCGATTGGTTGGCTGAGATGCCCATCGCTTGGGATGAAATTATTGCTGATCAAGCTTCCATCAAACGGACTGAAGGCCCAGACATTATCGCCAAGCGAATTTGGGATCAATAAAACATCCTCTGCATGAACAGTCGAGATCACGCAAGAAATGGAAATGGCGGCAAAGATTGAATGGGAGGAAAATTTCGTCACAATGAAAATGTATCACCGAAAGTAAGAGATTCAAAAAAAGTCAATAAGATTAGTGTTCTTTGAGATCATCCCAAAATGGAACGGCGGCGTTTGACATAATCCCACACGACAAATCGATCGAGTTCTTTTCCTGCGACAAAGAAAACGCGTCCGCCGGTTGATTCCGCCATTCGGTGAGCGAATTGCACATCGTCCTCGGTCTGACTCCAACTTGGGAGCAAAAAGATATTGATCGTGATACCCGCATCTTTACAGCGCATCGCTTCGCGGATCGTTTCACCTTCAGTGCGAGGATCTGGTGGATACATCATAAAGAGATTGCTTCCTTCGAAATGCGCTGTTGGCAATCCGTCCGTGATCAGCATCACCTGACGATTTGGAGTCGGCCTTCCACCGAGCCATTGCCGCGCCAGTTGCAGCGCGCGTTGAATGTTTGTGAAGTGAAGCGGCAGATCCATCTCTGTGATATCGGGATCAGACATGTCGGCGCGCAAACGAACAACTGGTTCGTTGATCGTCACAGGCTTGGGCATGATGTTTGGAATCTCTCCAGACGCGCGCAATTTCGCGACCGTATACATCTCGATGAACTGCAGAAAATCTCCTGGATATTCGCTGCGAATCAAACCATCAAGTGCGAGCGCCATCCGCTTTGCTTGGACATACTGCCCGCCGTAACGCATCGAACCAGACATATCCATGATGACCGCAGTGGCGCACTTTGGTTGTTGTCGTGTCTTGTGCACCACGATGTCGTCGTTACGCATTCGAACGGGCGTGCCGGGAATGCGTGATCCGTCGGAAGATTCGCGCAGCAGTGCGTTGACCATACTTTGTGGAATATCCATCGCCGCAGGACTGTCGCCAAATTCATATTCGCGCGTCGATGGAAGTTCAACGGCGCCGTCGGGACTCGCAACGCCATCATGTCGACCGCTGCGGGAAGCTTGCAGACTTCCGAAAATTGTCGAGAGAAGCGTTCGCTGATACAAGCGCATTGCCTTTGGAGTGACTTGCCATCCACCTTCTGGCGTCTTGGCAAGACCCGCGTCTTCTGCGAGTCTTTGTAAAAGTTCGTTGACACGCTTCTGCGCATCGCGCAGAGAATCCACTTGTTCTTGAGGAGCAAATTGTTGAAGCGCATCCATATCAATGATCGCGGGCTTGGCGTTCTTGAGAGCTTCGCGAAGTTGCCCGAGTAGTCGTTCGATTTCTTCAAGTTCCCCCTTGATTTCCATTGCATGAGGGACATCAAGCGCCTCTCGACCTGTAAAAGACCATCGGGATCCAAGTTGGTCGATCTCGTATTTTTCTCCCAGCCTCTCAAGCGCATGCGTCAATGCGCGCTGTGATTTCGAACCTTCTGGAAGGCGATACCAGAGCCGTTCCAAATCGCGAAGTTGTTCGTCTGCAATCGCGCGCGCGATTCGCTTGGCAAGTTCGGCATGCTCGCCACGCGGCACGGCATCAGCAGCGGCATTGATGAATGCACGCGCCGCATCTTTGACTGCGGGGGCAGGGTCGAACGTTTCCAGAATGCGCGCCTTGCGTTGTTCGAGTAATTCGATCAGCGCATCGATACTGGGACCAAGTCCTTGAATTTGTGAAGGGTCGATGTGAATCGCATTGGCAAGTTCTTCATCTGTGAAGTGGCGCATCGATCCATGGCCGAGCAAATGTTCCAGCGCACCCTTCGCTGCGCCGCTCGCATCCGAAGGTTGCGAGTTTCCAAATTTCACTGCGTCATAGCCGAGATATGTATGCACAACTCCACCGAGCGGTTGCGGCGGCAGAAGCGAAGGGATGTATTCCTGCTCTTCCACGGGATTATTTCATCTCGTATGCAACGCGACCATGCTTTGTTGTGCGGCTGACTCGGTCAGTCGCCCACAATCCTGCGAGCACGAATTCCGCGCACGAAGCGCGCACGCCCGCGTCACCGCCAGCATTCACTTCGAAGGCTTTCTCCCACGCTTGCGGAACGCTCTTCAGACGCTGCACATATTGCTCGCTTGGCACGAGTTCTCCAACTTCGATGCGTACACCTTTGGCGAATGCATCTGCGATTGCAGGCAATCCGTGCTCTTCGACATATTCCTTAAAGACCACACCGACCGCTTCGGCGACGATGGCGTCAATCACTTGTCGCTCATTCATTTGATGGCTTCCCATCAGATCAAGTTCAAGCTTTCCAAGCGCCGAAGAATGCAAATGTCCAAGATCACTGATGCGGGGCACGGCGGGATTTTCGCCGAGTTGGATCGCGCGTCTGCGTGCGCTTGCAACCATCGTGCGCCAATTTGCCGCGCTGAATCGTGCGCTCACTCCCGATGCTTGATCGACAAATTTGCTTTTGCGCGCGGCGATAGAAATTTCCTCGATCACACGATCCATAAATGGTGGCACGATGACCGGAAATGTTCCACCCAGATCCATTCCCGACTCTTGCCGCGTGATCGCAATGCCTGCGTCCCGCTCGCGTGGATAATGCGTGACCACTGTGCTGCCGATGCGATCCTTCAATTGCGGAATCACCTTGCCCGAACGGTTGTATGTCGTGGGATTTGCGCTGAAGACAAGCAAGACATCGAGATCGAAACTGACTGGATACCCGCGGATTTGCACATCGCGTTCTTCCAGGACATTAAAAAGTCCAACCTGAACAAGTTCGTCAAGATCTGGCAGTTCATTCATCGCAAAAATCCCGCGGTGCATGCGTGGAACCAATCCAAAGTGCAGCGCCTCTTCCGCGCCCATACTTGTTCCCGCGGCCAGTTTCGAAGGATCAATTTCACCAATCAAATCCGCGAACTTTGTTCCAGGCGCAAGTCGTTCCGCATATCGATCGCCGCGGTGCCACCACGCGATTGGAGTTTTTTCTGGCGTCGTGTTCGCCAGCATCTCGCGCCCCGCGCGCGTGATCGGCTGTTGTGGATCTTCATGCACCGCGCAACCGGGAATATCCAAGTATGGCAACCACTCATCAAGAAAATTGGGAAGCATTCGCATCAGCCGACTCTTGCCTTGACCCTTTTCTCCAAGAAACAGAATGTCATGTCCGGCGATGATCGCAGTCGCAAGTTCGGGTAAGACCGTGTCGTCATAACCCAAGATGCCAGGAAACAAACTGGACGCACCTTTTTCGCCAGCCGCCGAAGATATTGCAAGCGAATGCTCGAAGTTCGATCGCAGTTCTGTCTTGACAGTGCGGCTTTTCCAGCCAGAAGCGAGGAGTTGTGCGAGAGTGTGTTGATTTGGTTTATTGGCGGACATGTTCATGTGATTCGATTTTCTTCAAATGAGGGATGACTTCTTTATTGTTTCATTCTTGCAAATGGGTGGGTGGGGAATGCTAGGACGATCATCCCCGCATCGCTCACTATTGCCGCAGCGATCATAAAAAAAAGACCCCGGCGCGGGCCAGGGTCGTGTGAATTCTCTGTGAATCAGGCGAATAATCGGAAATCAATCATCACAAGCTGAACTTACTTTCCGTCCTTGGATTCACTCTTTCCCTCGTCCTTGACTTCGTATTCAGCATCGATCACATCGTCCTTGCCCTTGGCAGCACCGGCTCCGCTTTCGCCTGCCGTCGCTCCTTCCGCCTTCGCGCCCTTGTTGGCTTCGTATGCGGCCTTGCCAAGTTCCATCGCGGCATCGTTGAGTCCCTTGACTGCCGCCTCGATCGCAGCGCGGTCATCTTCCTTGACTTTCGATTCAAGATTGGAGATCGCACTTTCAACATTGCCGCGACTTTCTGGAGAAATCTTGGCGCCATGTTCTTCGAGTGTCTTCTTCGTCGCATAGATCACTTGCTCCGCTTGGTTGCGAATGTCGACAAGTTCGCGGCGCTTCTTATCCGAACCTGCGTTTTCTTCGGCCTCGCGGCGCATGCGATCAACTTCATCCTTGCTCAAACCGCTCGAGCCAGTAATGCGAATCTCCTGCTTCTTTCCGCTGGACTTGTCCGTCGCGGTGACATTCATGATGCCGTTGACATCGATGGAGAACTCCACTTCGACTTGAGGCACGCCGCGAGGAGCAGAAGGAATTCCCGTAAGGTCGAATCGTCCAAGACTTCGGTTATCTGCGGCAAATTCGCGGTCTCCCTGAAGAACATGAATCGTCACCGATGACTGATTGTCCGCAGCGGTCGAGAACACTTCCTTCTTGCTGGTTGGAATCGTGGTGTTGCGCTCGATGAGTCGTGTCATCACGCCGCCGAGCGTTTCCACGCCAAGCGACAGAGGAGTGACATCGAGCAAGAGCACATCTTTCACTTCGCCTTGCAACACTCCGCCCTGAATTGCCGCACCAACTGCGACGACTTCATCTGGGTTGATGCTGCGATCAAGTTCTGTCGTCTGGAAAATTTCCTTGGCGATCTCTTGCACCTTTGGAATGCGGATTGATCCACCAACCATCACAACATCTTGGACATCCTTTGGATTCAGCTTGGCATCCTTGAGGCAAGTCAGGCATGGTCCACGAAGACGCTCGAAAAGATCCGCGCAGAGTTCTTCAAACTTGGCGCGCGTGACAGTGACTTGCAAATGTTTCGGTCCGTTCTGATCGGCCGTGATAAATGGCAGATTGACCGCAGTTTCCATTTGGGTCGACAATTCGATCTTGGCTTTTTCAGCGGCTTCTTTCAGTCGTTGAAGCGCCATTGGATCTTTACGAACATCGATGCCTTCTTTCTTTCGGAATTCTTCGCCGACAAAATCGATGAGGCGTTGATCGAAGTCATCACCACCGAGATGTCCGTCGCCATTTGAAGCGAGAACTTCAAAGACGCCGTCGCCGACATCGAGAATTGAGATGTCGAATGTTCCGCCGCCGAGATCGAAGACGGCGATACGCGAATTCTTGCGTTTTTCCAAACCGTATGCCAAAGCGGCGGCGGTTGGTTCGTTGATGATTCGCTCGACTTTCAGTCCAGCGATTTCGCCAGCGTCTTTTGTTGCTTGCCGCTGCGCATCGTTGAAATATGCAGGCACGGTGATCACAGCGCGATCAACTTTTTCGCCGAGATATTCCTCCGCAACTCTTTTCAAGTCGCGCAGAATCATTGCCGAAATTTCTGGTGGCGTGAATACCTTGCCGCGAATATCCACCTTGACCAATTCTTCCGGTCCACCTGTGACGGCGTACGGAACTCTGGTTTGCTCTTCCTTTACTTCAGAGCCTCGGCGGCCCATAAAGCGCTTGATCGAGAAGACCGTGTTCTTGGGATTGGTGATCTGCTGATGACGAGCGGGCTGACCGACAAGCTGCTCACCCTTTTCGGTGAAGCCGATGACGGATGGAGTTGTGCGATTTCCTTGTGAGTTGATGAGAACCTTGGGCTGTCCGCCCTCCATAATTGAGACGACGGAGTTGGTTGTTCCAAGATCGATTCCGATGATTTTTGACATAGTGTTGTTTCCTTTCGTTTCTGCCCTTTGTGGGGGCGAGACGGTAGAGCAAAAACTATGCCAATTCACTCTTGGGCAAATGTGGGGTGGGAAATCGCTATTCTCGCTGACATGAATCAAACACCCCCAAGCGATATTCGTCTCGCGGTCGCAGTCGAGGCAATTTTGGCAGGTTTGGGGGCACTTCGAGTGATTTTGCGAAATCCGCGCGCGCGGGAACCTGTCATCAAACCCGATGGATCGCCCGTGACCGCTGGCGACCTTGCAGTCCAAATGGCAGTCTGTTCCGTAATCGCTAAACGTACTCCGCAGTGGATGGTGGTTGGTGAAGAAGGGGAAGCGAGCGTCTTGGGCGATGCGGGTGCGGAAATTCTCGCCCGTGCGGTTGAGGCAGTTCGGGAGTCGATGGGGTCTGATGCGCCGCGTGATCCAAGCGTCTTCCTTGCAAATCATCCGAAGCCTGAAGGATCGACATGGTGGACGGTCGATCCTATAGATGGAACAAAAGGATTTCGCAGCGCGCGACATTACGCACTCTGTTTGGGGCTCATCGAAAACGAACGCGCGACCGTTGGCGTCTTGAGTTGTCCCACGCTGGTGATGGGAAAAAATTTACTGGACATCGGATCGGACGAACAATATGGAACTGTGTATGCCGCACTCAAAGGTCATGGCGCGTGGAAGTTTCAACCAGAGGATGGAGTCACTCAATTACCAAAGACCGCTGTGCGATTGCGCCGGCCAAAACACACTGCGCCAACTTGGCGTGTCTGCGATTCGATTGAAGGGGGTTCTCGAGCAGAGCGTATGCGAGGCATCATGTCTGCGACCGGATTGACTTGGAATTCCGTTTCGCTGGACAGCCAATGCAAATATGCGCTCGTCGCCGAAGGAGTCGCAGATTGTTTTATGCGTGTGCCCGCTTCGTATGGCGCGGAAAAAGTCTGGGATCACGCGCCTGGCGCGGTTGTCGCAGAAGAGGCAGGCGCTATCGTCAGCGATCTTGCTGGAAAACAGCTCATTTTCGCTGGAGATTCGCTTGATCAAAATGTTGGAACGCTGGCGTGCGACGGGGAAATTTATCCTGTGATTTGTGCGACTGCATCGACGCGTCTTTCGAGCTCGACAAAGTCAGTTTCAAATTCGACCAAGCCAAAATCCACGGGACTTCAGGGTTGATCTTTCTGAAGCGGCTTTGGTTTGTTTGCTTTCTCATCGTCGGATTTGCCGTGTCGATTGCTTGGGCAATCGGCAGAGTGATGACCGACAGAGTCGCTGTCATCCAATCGTTGCACTGGATACCGACAATCATTGCGCTTGCGATCACCGTCGTCTGCGCATCGATTTTGAGTGGATCGAGTTGGCGCAGATGTCGCCGAATTCTTTGGATGATCGCGTGCCTCCAAGGGGTAATTTTTCTTGTACAGGATTATGCCATCGCACGCACCACGCCTATGACAATCGCGGATCGTGATTCCGCAATTCGCATTGCTCATATCAATGTGAATTGGCCTGGAGAAAGAGCCAAAGTGTCGGCTCGTAAACTTTCTGATTCTTTTCGCCGCTTGTATGGCGAGAATGGGCCAGATGTATTTTTTGTCTCCGAATTTGGAGGACTGCTTGGAACCGAGATTCTTGAGGAGTATTGCCCAAAAAACGCGACAGCAGTTTCAATCGGCCGCTTTGCAGTTGTGAGTCGAGTGCCGATCACCGAAGTGATTCCACTTTATGACGATTCGAAGTCGACCGCCGCATTTGTGCGCTTTGCACCTTGGAAGGGAAATGTATCTTGGTCGGCACTTCTGATTGACTTGCCTTCCAATCCTGCAATTTCCAGATTCAAGATGTTGGGAGATTTGCGATTGCGTCTTGATGCGCTCGCGACTCCCGCGCCCGACATCATCCTTGGAGATTTCAACACTGTTCGTGGAGGCGCAGCGATTCAAAAATTTGCGCCAAAGATGCAAGATGCATTCGCGGAGGCTGGCATCGGATATGGCGCGACATACCCACGCATCTTTCCGCTGTTGCATATCGATCAAATGTTGTTCGGGCCCTGCATCACAGTCAAGGAATACAAGATCATAGATACTGGTTCGGGAGCGCATCGCATGCAAATTGCGACGATTCAGAGCAAAAAAGATTCCTAGAAATGACAAAAAGTGCTGTGATTATTTTACGAAACTCTTCCAGAGTTGGTTGTAAGCACTCTCGGACGGAGGGTTGTCGAAAGTAGTAGAACTTAATGTGTTTCGTAGAAGCATCGAATGATCGGACCAAAATCGAACAGAAGAATCTCCAAGAAGTATGTTTGTTCCGGTCAAATGGTTAATGTCGGATTTTTCGCGCATACCATCAACCACGAGAGGATTTTCTGCTGTTTGATCGAATAAATATCTTGGTTGGTGCTTCGAGTTGTCAGTATCACCGATGAAGTGATAGTTTGAATAGATCCTCTCCGGAGAAAATTTCGCAATCGGATCGAGTTGTTGAAAATTATGGTTTCCACGGTGGCATGGACAAAAGAAGCAACGAGGATTATCTAGAAAATTATTTCCATCCCCGATGAGCAGACCGAGTCCATCCCATTGTTTGGACAAAGTCGAGTCGTCCATAACCCCCGTGGTCAAAGCAATCATTTCTGATTGCTTCTCGTTGCCTTCGTTATCAAAAATCGTCTCTGGTAAACGTTCGCCGTTTTGAAATGCATATAGATAGATTGCCAAACCAATCTGTCGAAGATTCGAACTACACTGAATTCGATTCGCGCTTTCGCGAGCTGCTCGCAATCCCGGCATCATGATGCTCATCAAGAGTGCAACGATGGAAATCGTGACAAGCAGTTCAATAATTGTGAAGCCAGTTTGAATACGGTGTGAAGATCGCAAAGACCGGACCTTGGGGAGATCCAGCCAATATTTTCGGTTCCGAAGTTTTTCGCATGTTCGAAAGAGCATGTCAAACTCCAACCAAACCGAGCGGAACTTCTCTTTGCCGCTTATGTTGATATTGTGACACGGTTTTTCAATAATGAAAGGCTAAGGTTCAATTTTTCTTTGACTTACAAATTATTTTTCGTGCCTAATTATTGAAAAAATCAGAAAGAAAGTTTGCATTGACCCGAATTCGAGGCACAATAGACTTGAGAGGAGAAGATGGATCTCTTCTACCGACGTTTTTTGATGGAAAAACGCTGGAAGGAACGCTGAAAAGTTATATTTGACCTGATTGGTGGGTTGTGTATTTGGTCTGGACAATCCACTCGGGAGGAGATGGGTATGGAAAACGAAGACTGGTTATTGATGCAACAAGTCGCTCAGGGCAAAGAAAATGCCTTGAGGACGCTGTATGACCGCTTTGGAAACCTCGTTTTTCGAAATGCCTGCCAGGTTCTCGGATCCGTTTCGGAAGCCGAAGACGCCACCCAAGAGGTTTTTGTCCAAGTTTGGAAAACCTCTGATAGGTACGACCCTACTCGGGCAAAGCTGATCACTTGGGTTATGCTCATTTCTCGAAGAATGTTTATCGACCGGCTTCGCCGCCGAATGGTGAGGCCAAACTCGATTTCTCTAGACGAAGGTCTGCACGACATAGCCACTGCCGAGACCAATGACAACGAAATCAAGGAAAGCGGTGCAGCCATTCGTCGCCGTATGGGCGAACTTCCTGAATTGCAGAGGGAAGTCATCGAAAGGGTTTATTTGCAGGGTTATTCGCTTCGCGAAGTGGCTGAACAGCGAAATATGCCAGTTGGTACGATTAAAAGTGCTTTAAGCCGCGGTTTGGGAAGACTGCGCGAAAAGTTTGGGATGGAACAGTCGGGCTGATTCTGCGATTGAAAAAGACTTGAGATTGAGGTTGAGGTTTTAGGGAATAATGCGACGGATGGCTGTTGCGATGCGTATAAAAGTTTAGAGGGAATGACTGGCTTGTTGCCAGTCTCCTCAGGAGGACTGTGGTGCCGAGTGGCCCGCAGTGGGAAAATGGGACACGGCGGTGATTGCGCTACTCCCGGACTGAGGGTTTTTAGGGCCCGCAGTTGTTTTTTATGTCAGAGGTGTTTATGACAACTTACTCTTCCAACCGCGACGAAATTTTAGAGCTTGCCCAACTTGAGGTACTCGGAGCACTTGAAAGTGCCGACTGCGCCCGACTTGAGCGACTCTTCAGAGATGCAACTCCGCAAGTGCAGCGTGAGGTCATTGATGTACAGGAGTTCATGACTATGCAATCCGCGCTATTGCCAGCGATCGAGCCCGAGCGCTCGCTTCGACTGCGTGTGCTGGCGTCTGTCGCGCAAGCCATTGAAGAAAATGATTCAGAACTTATGCCGATCGCCAAGATTGGAAAAAAGATGCAAGGAAATTCTTCTGGATATAGTTCGTCGTCCGACGAAACGGCAGGCGGCGAATCATTTGCCAGTGCGGCAGCGTCTCAGGCTCACGGACCAAGTCGTGCAATTCAAATGCGAGTTGCAGAAGATGTTCACTGGAGACGATCCGCTCGTGTGTGGCGTGTGACATGTATCGCCGCTCTTGGTGCACTCATTACCGTTTCAGCTGTGTTAATCTCGAATTCTCGACAATCTGCTCGCATCAGCGAACTTGCTCTTCAAAATGCGACTGCGGACGAATTGATGAAAAAAATAGGTCCTGGTTTATCGGAATTCCTTGATAAACGATGCGTTGTGAAGGGTTTGGTTGGAGCGACGGTTCGCGACAACGGAGCCGCGATCGTCTCGCTTTCACCGACCCTTGATTCCGTGTTTGTCATGTGGATCGATCTTCCTGCGAATCAAAATTTTTCATTGCAGTTATTCGAC
>SXGU01360746.1_pt1 | contig 22753 bp, 19 predicted proteins | sample 3174531 | NCBI WGS metagenome assembly SXGU01 (sample SAMN11356863, study PRJNA531348) | freshwater metagenome | isolation source: freshwater sample F1-140 | place: China: Fuxian Lake, Yuxi | collected 2017-12-25
ATAGAACGCTTGGAAGCCGAACGGCTTTGTCTTTGCCGCGTCGATGACTTCCCAGACGTCGATCCCCATCTTGTCGAACAGCACTTTGAGTTCGTTGACCAGCGCGATGTTCACGCAGCGGTAAGTGTTCTCCAGGATCTTGCAGGCTTCGGCAATCTCCGCGCTGCTAACCGGGATGACCTTCACGATCGCGTGACTATATAGCTGCTCGGCCAGCTTGCCGCTGATCGGGTCGAGTCCACCGACGACCTTCGGAATGCGCTGAGCTTGGAAATCCGGGTTGCCCGGATCTTCGCGTTCGGGGCTGAATGCCAGAAAGTAATCGCTGCCAGATTTCAATCCGGTCTTGCTGAGGATTGGCAGCACGACATCGCGCGTGGTTGTCGGGTACGTCGTGCTTTCGAGCACCACGAGTTGCCCCGGTCGCAGCGCGGCGCGAATCGCCTCGGTCGTCCCTTCGATGTAGCTCATGTCCGGATCACGGCTCTCGTTGAGCGGCGTCGGAACACAGATCAGGATGCAGTCTGCTTCCCTGAGGCGGCTCATGTCAGAAGTCGGCTCAAACTGCTTGGAGGTGAGCCAGTTCGCGATCATCTCCGCCGGGATGTGCTTGATGTAGCTCTGCCCTTTGAGCAGCGTATCGACCTTGCGCTGATCGATATCAAAGCCCATCGTCTTGAAGCCGGCTTTTATGAAAGCATTCAGCAGCGGCAGTCCAACGTAGCCCAGACCAATCACGCCGACGACCGCTTTTTTGTCGCGGATTTTTTGTTCCAGAGCCTCACGCATGTGTCACCATCCAACTGGTCGAGAAATGTAAATCCGTTCGACGCCTGCAAGGCGTGGCAGACTGTATAAATAAAAAAAAACGGTCGCAATCACGGCTCCGACGCCTGAATCTCTGGCAAGCGAGGCTGACGCCTAGTGACACTGACTTTCGTTAGCCGCCGGGCTACGACACACAGGTCGGAAGCTGATGCTTCACGGGAACCATTCCGTTCGGGAGGAGTCCTTCTCCGGAATCGGAAGTCACCTTCGCGCGATCCGTTTTCCAGACCCACCACAGACCTGCCGAAGCGGCCGCTCCGCAGATGACCAAGGTGATCCACGTGTATCTCAGGCCGCCTGCTTCGAGGATCGCGAAGGAACTCCAGATCGAATGCTGAAACTCTTCCGCGTGGCCCGCCGCGAGATGCGTGCTCACACGCTCGCGCACAATGGACATCGAGTTAAACAGGAAGTGAAACACGACGCCGGGAATCAAGCTGCGGCTGCGGACGGCAATTAAACCCAGGACGATCCCCACCAGCGTGGTCGTGAAGACTTGCTGGGGAATCATGTGCATCACGCCGAACGTCAGCGCGGACAAGGCGATCGCCAGCCGCGTGCGCCCGTTGCGGCAGAAGCCCGTGAGGATGAAGCCGCGAAACGCCAACTCTTCGCAGATCGCCGGAGCCACAGCGAAGGCCACCACGATCAACCACAGCGGCTGATTGCCATCGCTCATGGACTTAATGACGCGCACGGCTCCTTCCGACAACGGCGGAAAGAACCAGGTCAGAGAGGCGGTCAACTCCACCACTAAGGGATACAGCACCAACGGCAAGACAACCGCCGCGCCCAGGAATCTCCAATCGGGCATGCGCAGCCGCAGTGACTGCCGCAGGTTGGTGGTCAGAATCAAAGCCATGAACACCGCCGGGCACGCAATGACGGAGATCTGCGAAATCACCAGCACCTTCAACATCTGCACGCCCATCTGATCTTGTGAGACCGACGTGATGGTTTGCCCGAACGTCTTCATCGTCCCGAACTGAGCCAGCATGATGAGCACAAAACAAAAACCGGCCTCCGTGAACGTGGGCGTCGGTTCTTTGTCACGCAGCAGATGCTTGATCCACAATCCCGGTTCGAATCGTTCGCCGTCGCGGAACAACACTCCTTCGCTGGAGAATTGTTCGATCGCCCACCACAGAGCCAGCAGGCTGTAGCCGATGCTCGTGGCCAGGACCGGTCCGGCGAAGATCAAGGCTTCGGTGTTGCTCGGATCCAGCAGCAGCGCTTTCAGCAGCAGAGCGGTATTGACCACCGGGATCACGCTGTAGAACCACGACGCTTGATGCACCGGATAGATTTCGATGCCGGGTGACATGCAGAAGACCGTCATGCCGATCGAGACCATCAGCAGGGGCGTCAGGTAATACTGGCCCTCTTTCGAGCTGTGGGCGAAAGTCGCCAACGCCAAACACAACGCGCTGAACAATGCCGATAACGGAATCAGTAAAACCAACAGCCACGCCAGTGCCGCCACGCTGGGCAACGCGATACCGCCGCTCTGCGCAAGCGCGCCATGACCCATTCCAGTGTTCGAGAGCATGTATTTCCCGGTCGCGCCAATGCTCAAGAGGTTCAACAGCGCGGTGCTCATGCTGAAGCACATCACGGTGAAGAACTTGCCGAGCACGATTTCGGTGCGAGTGGCCGGACAGACGAGCAACGTTTCCATCGTGCCGCGTTCTTTCTCGCCAGCCGCGACATCGACGGCCGGATAGAACGCGCCAGTCACGGCCATGATCACCAACAACGCGGGAAACATCTTCGACCAGAAGCTGGCCGAGATCTGTGCCTCAGCCGCGAGGTCCAGTGGTGCCGAGCCCACGGGATTTGGCAATTCCTTCGGCAGTCCCAAATCCGATAGCCGCTGCCGCAGAATCTCGCTCTCCCAGGCGTCGAGTACTTCGCGGACGCGGTTGTAAGCGACGACCGATTTATCATCGGCTCGATTCTTGACGATCTTCGGCCGCAGGTACGAGAAGTCCGTGACCTCGGCCGTATTTCGCTCGGCGATCAGTCGATTGAAGCGATCGATGTTTTCTCGCAGATGGTCGGGAATCACGATCAAGACTTGAATCTGGCTGGCCGCAAACAGGCTGGTCAGTTCGTGATCGATTGCCGCCAAGTGCTCCTTGAGTTGTTGCATCCGCTGCTGCATCGCCACAGGCGATTCGGCCGGAGTCACCGAGGTGTCTGGCTTTTGTTCGTATTGCGTGGCCTTCAGTTGCTTAAGTTCGTCCTCCAGCGACGTGTGCTGTTCGACCAGTTTTCGGAGCTCCTGGGCTTGTTTGATGAGCTGCAAATTCCGCGAGGCACTCAAGCCGCCGCCACCCAATTCGACAGCCGTGTCGGTGACGACCATCAGCTTGGAGGCATCGTCTGGATTCAAGAACCAATTCGAGACGAACCGATCTCCGTCGAGCAATTGGGGCGGCGGCAAGTGTTTCTCACCCAGCACGACAACGGTTCGAGGCTGCTCGGCGAAGTTGCCGATCATCGCGAACATGCCCAATCCGAGCGCCGGATACAGCAGCAACGGCAACACCGCCACCATGAACAGCGTTCGGCGGTCCCGAAGCTGATCTCGCGCTTCACGCAGAAAGATGAGGCGGATGTTTTGCCAGTTCATGGGGAGTTTCAGGAGCTCGTTGCACCACATGACGCGGGCACGCGCGTGCCGGCGGCATGCGGTGAAACGATTCTGGGTTGATTGTCTTGGGACTAGCTTGCCGCCAGTCGAAATTCCGCTTGCGTTGTTCGAGTCTGTTGGTCGTGTCGTTCGATCAAATCAAAGAACAATTCTTCCGTGTCTGGTTGGTGATACTGTTCCTGCAACTCCGGCAGTGCTCCAGTCGCCAGGATCGCGCCTTTGTGAATGATCGCAATACGATCGCAAAGCTTCTCGACCTCACGCATGATGTGTGTTGAGAAAATGATGCACTTGCCTTGATCCTTCAGTGACTGCACGGTCGCCAGGACTTTGCGAGCAACCAGCACATCCAGGCCGCAGGTCGGCTCGTCAAAGATGATGACCGGCGGGTCGTGGACGATCGCACGGGCAATCGAAGCCTTCTGCTTCATACCGGTGGACATCTTCGCTCCCAGCGTGTCGCGGAAGTCGTTCATTTGCAGCGTGTCGAACAACTGTTCGAGTCGCGGCTTTAAAACATCCTCCGACAGACCGTAAAGCCGGCCGTAGTACTCCGCCATTTCCCATGCAGTCATGCGGTCATAGATGCCGGTGTTGTTGGACATGAAGCCGATCCGCTTCCGCACTTCCGTCGGATGCGAGACGACGTCAAAGCCGGACACCATCGCCGTTCCGCCAGAAGGACGCAGCACCGTGCTGAGAATTCGCAAACAGGTCGTCTTGCCGGCTCCGTTGGGACCGAGCAGCCCGAAGATCTCACCGGGCCGCACTTCAAAGCTCACATGATCCAACGCCGCGACCCAGCCGCGACGCAGATCGTCGAATCCTTTGGTGAGCTGATGAACGGAAATCATGGAGAGGTCCAGCCAATCGCTGGCGAGCGGGGCGGCGTCAGCCCCCCCGGTGATTTGGAAGAGGACCGTGGGGCTGACGCCGCCCCGCTCGCCAAATCACATTTGCTCGCCGAGTTTCAGGACTACGAACCTAGCACGCCCCTCGCCGACCCGAACGACGGGCGGTGGATGAGTTCCCTCGAAATCACAGGCTGAGCACCGGCAACGGCACGCGGCCTGATTGATTCGGAAGCTCGGCTTGATCGGCGTCGTCGATGTATTCGTAAAAGACGTTCCGCTGACGCGGAATGAAGCCGAGTTCTCGGATGCAGCGTTTGATTGTTTCCAAACTGAGGTGATACACGGTCCCCGCCGAGGCTACCACGTTCTCTTCGATCATCAGGCTCCCCATGTCGTTGGCCCCGAACAGCAACGCCATCTGCCCGATCTTCTCTCCCTGAGTCACCCAACTCGACTGGATGTTCCGCACATTGTCGAGATACAGCCGCGCCACCGCCTGTGTCTTGAGATACTCAAACGCCCCGGCCGGAGCGATGTGAGCCATGTCCGTATTCTCTGGCTGGAACGTCCAGCAGATGAAGGCGGTGATCCCGCCAGTCTCATCCTGCAACTGCCGGATGCGATCGAGATGCTCGATCCGTTCCGCCAACGTTTCGACATGCCCGAACATCATCGTCGCCGACGACTTCCCACCCAGCTCATGCCACTGCCGGCAGACGTCGATCCAGTCATCGCTGAGCACCTTGCCGCGCGTGATCTCCTTCCGCACGCGATCGACAAGAATCTCGCCACCACCACCGGGCAAGCTGCCGAGTCCCGCGTCCTTCAAGCGTTGCAGCACCGTTTTGATCGGCAACTTTGCGAGCTTTGAGAGCGCATAAATCTCCGGCGGCGAGAAGGCGTGCAAATTGACTTTCGGAAAGCGTTCCTTCAGCAACCGCAGCAAGTCTTCGTACCACTCGATTGACAGTTCGGGATTCATCCCCCCCTGCATCAGAATCTGATCGCCGCCGAGCGCCACGGTCTCTTCGATCTTCTGAAAGATCGCTTCCTTGGACAGCACATATCCTTCAAGACTCTTCGGCCGTCGGAAGAACGCGCAGAAGTCGCACACCGCCGAGCAGACGTTTGTGTAATTGACGTTTCGATCGATGTTGAAAGTCCGATACGGCTCCGGATGCAACCGCAGCGTGACCGCGTTGGCGGCCTCGCCCAGAGCGATCAAATCGTGCGACTCCAGCAAGCGGAGTCCGTCCTCAGGGGTGAGTCGTTCGCCAGCAACCGCTTTGTCGAGAATGAAACGTAAGTTGTCAGACACGAGAGACATTCCTTCGGAAATGAACGGCGGGCCGCGACCAACGTAGCCGTCATCGCTCCGCGTGACGAGCCGAACGCTTCCCAGAACGTGGTTCTTTTATCCAACAATAACAGTGGCGTATTCGGCTCATCGCGCGGAGCGATGATGGCTACGTAGACCCAGCAGACAAGCAGTGCCTAAACACGAGATCGACTCCTTCGGGAGCGAGCCCCAATTTGACCGCGAGTTCATGGAACAGCCGCAACCCCGCCCGTTCGGTCGAACCGAGCGTGAAGTGCAAGTTATGAGCAAGGTAGTCGTGAGCCAATTCCGCCGTGATCCCCAGCTTCGGAGCCTCGCGTTCGGCGATCTCGCCGAATCGTTCCACGCCTCGGTCACGAGCGAGACACAAAGCCTCTTCGACATCGCCCAGTTCACAATCGCGCCGCGCCGCCCACATCGCGAAGACAAACGGCAGGCCGGTCCAGTGCGACCATTCCTCGCCCAAATCCCACGTCGCGACGAATCGTTCGTGCGGCGGTTTCATCGCCCGATCGCCGATCAACAACACCGCATCGGCGGAGGTATCTTCGGTCGCGAACCCCAGCGGCAGCAACTCGGTCGTCGGCCGGACACCAAACCGCTCGGCCAACAGGATGCGAGCCAACGTCGCGCTCGTGCGCGAGCCAGCATCCAGCGCCAGCGTCCGAATCTGCGCGACGGGAACGCGGCTAAAGAGCTTGACGCTCAGCACCGGTCCGCGCGTCGCCACGCACGCATCGGAGACAATGTCGTAATTGGCATCTCGCAGCACTTCGATGGACGGGATCAACGCGACGTCCAACTCGTGGGCAGAGAGGTCATCCGCCAGCCGGCTCGGAACATCCAGGATCAGATCCGCATCGCGAGCCAAATCCGCCAAGTCTTCGATCAGCGGCTTGGAATTCAAATAACTGACCGCGCCGATCCGGAGAGGCCGTTCGCGGGTCGCAAAGTCTGGAAAAGAATCGTGCATCATTTCGTGCTCCATCGGGCGCGGGATTATAGGCATCAGCTTCCAGAGGGCGAGGCTCGCGCCGAGTCACTCCACTGAGAATGACCGCCACTTCCTCAACCGCATTAACTCGCTGCATGTCCCACAAAAAGCTGTCGGCCAAACTGCGGAAACGCGATCGGAATCTCTGCGGAATATTTGCCGCCAGTTATTCAACGACGGCACCTCGCTCGTTGATCGATGCCATTGACCGTGACTTTCGAGCCTTGTGTTTTCGACAGTACGGAGACAGTCTACTCACCAGTCTCCGGCCACGAAGTCACCCAGCTTTTCTCAAGCGAACGCCGGCTGTTTCGCCCTATTGAGGATCCTTCGCAAATGCACAAATACATCATCATGGGAGTGCAGGGCTGTGGAAAAGGAACGCAGGCAAGGATGCTTAAGGAGTCGCTCGACCTGGTGCATATCAGCGTGGGCGACATCTTTCGCTGGCACATCCAGAGCCACACCAAACTTGGGGCACGCATCAAGCGAATCATGGCAGAAGGGCAACTGGTGCCCGATGACCTGGTCGAAGAAGTCGTCAAGCAACGGATGGAACAGCACGACTGGAATTACGGTTTCATCCTCGATGGCTTCCCCCGCAACTCTCGGCAAGCCTCATTCTTTCTCGAGAGTTACGACATCGACGCCGTGCTGCTGATCGAGGTTCCCGACGAGGTGGTTCGGGAGCGCATTCTCAACCGCCGGCTCTGCCAGAAATGTGGCATGGATTACAACCTGATCTTTCACCGGCCCGCTGTGCCTAACACTTGCGATGTCTGTGGCTCGGCGCTGACCGCCCGAGCTGACGACACACCGGAAGCGGTCAACGCGCGCGTGCAGGACTTTCATGACAAGACGCATCCCATCCTGGACTTGTTTCGTCGCAAAGAATTGGTCGTTGTCGTAGATGGCACACTGCCGGCCGAAGAGGTGCAACAGAATTTGCGCCAGCAGTTGGAACAGAAAGCCTGGAGGAAAGCAGCGACTAGTTCCTCAACCCCAACCAATTGATGGTTAAGCAGGCTCCCGTCGTCCAGGGGCAGCAATCGGCAGTGGAGTTGTTGGCTGGTAATTTCGATCCACGAATTTGAGGAACCCGAAAGGGGCTCATTACCAACATTTCGCGCCGCGATGCGTGATCACGATCGCAAACTCATGGCAAATGGCGACACGATCGGATGATGACCGGCGTCGCTAGTCCTCAATGTCAGTTCGGCATCCTCGATCTCCTGGCAATCGTAGCCGATTTGACTTCAGCAGCGTCCGCGTGGGCAAAGCCGCACAGTCTGTGAGCAATCCGCACAGTGTGCAGCCGCTTGCACACTTCTTGCTGCTCCGCGATCAAATCGAACGATGTCGCGACGCTCAGCAGGTTCAAGAATCGCTCGTCGTAGTTGGCGGATTCAGCGTGCACCAACAAATCGACTGCATCACTGGCACGCGGTTCGCAAATTCATTGCCTCGTGAACCGAACCGGTGAGCGAAAGCCACCGGATGCCAGGCTCCTCGTCGAGGAAGGAACTGACTGTGTGGCGTTGGGTCTGCTGTCTGTTAGCGTTGGCATTGCTAAATGCCGGTTGCCAAAGGCGAGAAACTGGCGTTTGGACGCTCGGCAACGAAGCAAAGGATTTGACTCCCGAGCTCCGAGCCAGTGTGACCAAAGTTCTCGAAGAGCATTCCGGAATAATGGACTCTCCGAAGATGCTCGGCGATGACAAGTTCGACGCTACGAAGCTCGCGTTGGGACGCAGCGTGTATATCAAGCGCTACGTGCAATACCACGGAGTCAACGGCGATGGCCAAGGGCCGACGGCGGCCTCGCTGGTTCCCAAACCGCGAGACTATCGGCGAGGTGTCTTCAAATTCACGACCACGCCGTATGGTTACAAGCCGCGACGAGAGGATCTGGTCCGCACGGTCCGGAAGGGAATCCCTGGGACATCCATGCCCGCGTTTAATCTGCTTCCCAACAAAGAACTGCAAGCAGCCGTCGATTGGGTTCTCGTGCTGACTCATCGTGGCGAACTCGAAACGCGATTGGTCAACAACGCCAAGGAAGATGACGAAGTCGATCTCGAAGCGGTGCCGGATATCGTCAGTGGTCTTGTCGCCGCTTGGGAGCGAGCGGACGAGGCACAGGTTCTGGCCGTGACTCCGCAACCGAAGTTCAAGACGGACCACATCGTTGCCGGCAAGCAAGCGTTTCTGACTCGCGGTTGCGCGAAGTGTCATGGCGAGGATGGTCGCGGGCAAACTCCAGATAACCTGCGCGGCGACTTGAAAGACTCGTGGGGACATCCAACTCGTGCGGCGGACCTGACGTCCGGCATGTTGCGCGGTGGTCAGGAACCGATGGATGTTTACCGTCGGATTTTTTCAGGCATCAATGGCACACCAATGCCTGGGTTCCAGCAAGCGCTTGCCTCTGAACCGGAAACGACTTGGAACCTCGTCGCATATGTGTTGCACGTCTCTCATGAACGTCGTCGCGGCAAGATTCTGGAATCCGGAAGCATCGCACCGTTCAAGTAACCACTGGCCATGCCCGGTGATTCAGCAAAATTCGATTAAGAAAACCGCAGACGAACCGTCTGCGGTAACGGACAAGGGACATCCCGTGGACTTCTCCGCCAAGCATGCAGAATTCGACCTACTCAAGCGCAAGGTCGAACTCCTTGAACGAGAACTCGAAGACCTCGCGGCCGAGGAGTCTTGGCAGCCGACGTCGTATTACTGGGCGTATCACGCTACCTCGGGCTTCTTACTGGGTGTGATGGGAGCGGCCGCGGCGTTGCTGATGAACGTGGCACTCGCGCCGATCGCCGGCAAGCATCCTCTGGAGCTGATTCGCGTCTATCTGACCTTTCCGTTGGGAGCCGATGCCCTCTCGCTCGCAGATGTGGCCAACCATGTTCCGACCGTGCGCGACGGCATGATCCTGACTTTCGGTTGCTGCCTGTATTTGGGAACCGGAATGTTGATTGGGATGCCGTTCCATGTCGCGTTGACTCGGACCGTACCGGATGGAACAGCTCGTCATCGCTTGCTGGTGGCCTCGGTGCTGTCGCTGTTGATTTGGCTGATCGGCTTCTACGGAATCTTGAGTTGGCTGCAACCACTGCTTTTCGGCGGCGATTGGATTACCAGTGGCAAGTATTTGCCGTGGTGGGTCGCGGCTGCCACTCATCTCGTTTTCGGCTGGACCATGGCGCTCCTCGCGCCGATGGCCAAGTTCCTGCCGTATCACACACCTGCCGAAACTAATGCTGAGTCGCGCTCGTCAGCCAACAGCGGACCCATTCAGCCTGGCAGCTAAGAAACAACGACTCCATGACAGTCGTAGCCAAGGTCACCAGACCTTGGGCCATTTCGGAAGGCCAAATTTCTGGCGAAATTGGCTACTGGAGAAGCGAATGACCAATGACTCACTCACCCGCGATGCTCTGCCGAATCGAGAGTTGATCGAAGAGCGGCTCGTCGTGTGGTATTTCCTGGCCGCAATCGGCTACTTGTTCGTGTCGATGCTGGGTGGATTTCTGATGGCGTTTCAGTTGATTCGCCACAATCCGTTCAACGGTATCGAACTGTTGTCGCCCGGCCGCTGGCGAATGATTCACACGAACGCCATTGCTTATGGGTTCTTGGCCAACGCGTTTCTCGGCAACTTGCACTGGATTGTGCCGCGGCTGACGTTGCGATCGGTGATGTCTCGCAAACTTTCGTATTTCATCTTTGCGGCGTGGCAGATCGTTGTGCTGGCAACAGCCGGTGGATTGCTGTTGGGTGAAGCTCAAGGACTGGAATGGGGCGAGACACCGGTCTGGATCGACCCGCTCGCGCAAGTGGGATTGCTACTGGTTGCGGTGAATTTCATGACGCCGATTCTCAAGACCAAAGGTCCGATGTATGTCACTCTTTGGTACTTCCTCGCGGCCTTCATTTGGACGTTCCTGACCTACGCGATGGGAAACTTCGTGCCAGAATACTTCGTAGCCGGCACCAGCGCCGGAGCAGTCGGCGGGTTGTTCATTCACGACCTCGTGGGCTTATTCGTGACTCCGCTGGGTTGGGGCTCGATGTACTTCTTCGTGCCGATCCTGCTACGGAAACCAATCTGGAGCCACGGCATGTCGATGGTCGGCTTCTGGGGCTTGGCGTTCTTCTATCCGCTGCAAGGGATTCACCACTTCCTCTACACGCCGATTCCAATGTTCCTGCAATACGGAGCGATCGTCTCAACCATTGCCGTGGAGATGGTGGTACTGACCGTGATCGTCAACTTCTTCGGCACACTCAAAGGCTCCAGCCGAGCCCTCGCGACGAACCTCCCGATCCGCTGGTTCTTCACGGGCATGATTTTCTATGCGATCACCTGTGCTCAATGTGCTCTGCAAACGACGCTGACTTTTCAAGCGTTGATCCACTTTACCGACTGGGTCGTCGGCCACGCACACCTCGTGATGTTCGGTGTCTTCGGACAATGGCTGCTGGGGGTCATGACGTACTTGTTTCCGCGACTGCTTAAGAGCGACTGGGCCAGCCCCAAGCTGTGCGAGTGGCATTACTGGTTGTCCGCCGTCGGCCTATTCGTGATGGCGCTCGATCTAACACTCGCCGGATTGTTCCAAGGCTGGAGCTGGGCCGCGTTGCAGCCGTGGGATGCTTCGATCGAGGTCTCGCAACCGTTCTGGATCGTCCGTATCTGGGCCGGCATCTCGATGTTCTCCGGTCAGATCGTATTCTGCGTCAACCTGTGGAAGACGTGGCAACAAAGCCCGTTGAACAAGGCTGTCATGAGTTCGGCAGTGGTGCCGGCATAAACGTAGGGTGGGTCGAGTGTCGCGAGACCCACCGGACGAAAACATCAATCGGAAATCCACTGGTGGGTCACGATGACTCGACCCACCCTACAAGGTGAAAGTCATGCTCGAATCGAAAGCGGGCGTCATGCTCCTTGCCGGACTGGCGTTCTTCACGCTGGCGTTCGTATCGAACGCAGTCGTGCCGTTGCTGATGTATCAAGACCAACGGGAGCAAACTGCCGAGCAGCTCGTCAATGGCAACTTGCGGTATCAGTTTGAAGATCTCGCGCGGCGTTATCCCGATTCGTTCGAGAAAGCCTATGGCAAACCACCTGAAGAGGTCGTCGAACGTGAGAAGTGGTTCAATCAAAAGACCGCCGACACTCTGCGACTTGGCCGCAAGCTCTATGTGGGTGAGGCGTGCTGGCACTGCCACAGCCAGTTCGTGCGGCCCGTCAGCAATGAAGAGCAGCGTTGGAGACCGGTCTCTCGCAGCATCGAATATCAAAATGAACTGCAACGCCCCGTGATGTTCGGCACTCGCCGAGTCGGCCCCGATCTCAGCCGTGAGGGAGGCCGCCGCTCGAACGATTGGCAGGCGGTACACCTCTTCAAACCGACCTCTCTCTCCGAAGGGAGCCCGATGCCGGAGTACCCGTGGTTCTTCGACGGCTCACCCGACAAGCCCAACGCGCGCGGTCTCGCGATATTGACCTACATTCAATGGCTTGGATCGTGGCTGGAGAGTTATCCGTATTACGAGCAATACACGCCCGCGCCGCTGCCCGTGGAAGACCCAAGTTCCGAATCCCAATGACCAATGAAATCCCAAGGTCCGAATTCCAAAGAGGAGTGTCTGCCTGCGATTTGCATTGGGTCATTGGGACTTGGTCATTCATTGGACATTGAGATTTGGACCTTGGTCATTTCGAGAATGAGAAGCGAGAAACTCGTCATGCAACCAACATCACCCCGTGCCTCCTGGCGTTTCACAGTGATCATCGCTGCGACCATTCTGCTGCCGTGTCTATACGGCTTCGGCGGAAAGTTTTTGGAATTCGTTCATATCTTTCGAGGCAACGCGGACGGGATGTTCGCGGTGACTCCGATCGTGAATTATCTCCTGGCCAGTCTCGGATTCTTCTGCCTGCTGGCTTGGGCCACGATGCGCGGAATGTTTCACGACATTGAAGCTCCTAAGCAGACGTTCCTCGACACCGAAGAGTGGCTCGACCACCGTGAGACGGAGACCGCGCGATGAACCAACCCGAAGAAAACACGCCCGAAGCCGAAAGTCGCTTCCATCACTACATCAGCAACAAGATTCCGTGGTATGTCCATTTGATGTGGGTGCTGTTCTGGATCTTCGTCGTGAGCTACGTGCTGACGAACTTCCTGCCGGCACTCAAAATGGAAATGGTCAATCCACCGTAACTGATAGTGCAGAGTGAAGAGCGCAAAGTGACAAATGAAAGTGATGTCCGTCATTTTGCAGTTTGCACTCTTCACTCTGCACTCTGCACTGTTGAAATGATGTCACGCACCTGCTCGTACTGCGGCTTGTCTGTTGGGCGTTCATGGCGACATGAGCACGCTGACGACGAGCCATTGTTTTGTTGCTACGGCTGTCGCTTTGCGGCCGAGGTCACTCGCGAGCGTGGCGATTCCGGCGCGGCGGTGTGGACGCTGACCAAGCTGGGCCTCGCGATCTTTTTTACGCTCAACGTCATCTGCTTCACGATGGCGCTCTGGACCGATGCCGTCTACGGCGAAAGCTCGGAACCGATGTCCGCCAGCTATTTTGATCTGTTGCGCTACCTTGGTCTGCTATTTTCGTTGCCGGTGTTGTTTTTGCTTGGCGGACCACTGCTGACGAACGCGGTCCACGACGTCCGGAACGGTCGTCTCACGACCGATCTGTTGCTGATGACGGGAGTGCTCGCGGCGTTCGGCTACTCAGCAGTCTCGGTAGTGCGAGGTCGCGGCGACGTCTACTTCGAGGTCGGTTGCGTGATCCTCGTGACGGTCACGCTAGGCCGCTGGCTGGAAGCGACGAGCAAGCTCAAGGCCACGCAAGCTCTCGATGAACTCGAACGACTGCTGCCGGATCGAGTCCGCTTCATGGGCGACGACGGTCGCGATCATTGGATTCCGCTGGCTGAACTCGTGCCGCCGGCGACCGTGCGTGTGCTGGCGGGTGAACGCTTCCCCGCAGACGGTGTATTGCAATCCGATTCGGTCAGCGTCGATGAGCAAGTCCTGACCGGCGAAAGTTGGTCGGTCTCGAAGCAGCGTGGTGACCGCATCCTGGGCGGCACGCTGAATCTTGACGGCGATGTGCTGCTGGAGGTCACGGCCGCTCCCTCGCAAACGGCGGTCGCGAGATTGATCGCCGCCGTCCGTGAAGCTCGGAAGACTCAAGGACCGTATCAACGGTTGAGCGATCGGGTGTCTTCTTGGTTCTTTCCAATGTTCGCCGCCGTCGCCTTCTTCGCCTTCGTGTTTCACGGGTGGCAAGTTTCGTTCGACCGCGGCGTGATGACCGCGTTGGCCGTGGTGCTCATCGCGTGTCCGTGCGGGCTTGGACTTGCAACGCCGCTGGCCGTCTGGACTGCGATCGGAACGGCTGCGAAACGCCGAGTCCTGTTCCGCAACGGCGAGGCACTCGAACGCTTGGCCGAAATCCGTGAGTTGTGCCTCGACAAGACCGGTACGCTGACGACCGGTGAGGCCTGTGTGACACGGTTGCTGCTCGATGAATCGACCTCGCGCGACGAGGCGACCGCGATCGCAAACGAGTTGGCGATGTCGTCATCGCACTCGTTCTCTCAGGCAATCCGCAATTGGCGTGATGATGACGCACCGCAACCTAACGATCAGGCGGACGGGGCGGCGTCAGTCCCTAGGTCTTGGCTTGAATCCACCAAGGGGCTGACGCCACCTCATTCGCCTGCGCAATTTCCTTTGTCAGTCGATCTAGCGCTTCGGGTAAATCTGCAAACCGCTCACGAGGTCCGCGTCCGACCGGGCTTGGGCATCGTGGCGGAGTCGTCAGGTGGCATGGCCGCACTCGGCAACGTGCGGTTGATGGAACAGTGCGAGTTCGACATCTCGCCAGAGTTGCGGCGGCAGATCGACAAGACCATCGCACAGGGTGAGCCACTCACCCTGATCGGCTGGTCGGGCCGAGTGCGAGCGGCATTCGTGTTCGCCGAAACGCTGCGGCCATCCGCTCGCGATTTGATCGACTGGTGCCGTCACGAGAACTTGCCCGTCAGCGTGCTGACCGGCGATCACGCTGGCCGAGGGCAACGATTGTCGAACGAACTCGCCGTGCCGGTTCATGCCGGACTGCTGCCCGATCAGAAGGCGCGATTCATTCACGATCGCCAGCGACTCGCACAAGTTGGCATGATCGGCGACGGAGTCAACGACGCGGCGGCACTGACGGCTGCTCATGTCGGCATTTCATTAGGAGCTGGCACCGACGTTTCTCGCGACGCGGCGACGGTGTGTCTGCTGAACAACGATTTGTCGCAACTCGCCTTTGCCATTCCACTCGCGCGATGCACTGTCAGCACGATCCGTCGGAATCTGGCGTGGGCCTTTGGATACAACACATTGGGCGTTGTGGTGGCGGCAACCGGTTGGCTCAACCCCGCGATCGCCGCGCTTCTGATGGTCGCCAGTAGCCTCGTTGTTGTAAGGTCTTCGTCGCATCTGTCGGAGTCCGCATGATGCTTGAACAACTGACATGGCCGATGATTTTTGCGGGTGGTTTGCTCGGTTCATCGCACTGCGTCGGCATGTGCGGCGGCTTCGCGATGACCGTCGGAGCGTCGGCCACTTCGTGGCGTGCGAATCTACAAAGGCAACTGACGCACTCGGCTGGACGACTCTGTACCTACGGAGTGCTCGGCGGTTTGGGGGCAGGTCTCGGTCGCCGTTTCACGAGAGCGATGCCGGCGGTCGAGTGGGGCCAGGCGGCACTCGCGTTCTTGGCGGGGGCGCTGCTGTTGTTTGAGGGCCTGAAAGCCACGGGCTACTGGCGAGGAGTACGGAGCCAAACAGCACATGCCTGCCCGATCAGAACTGGGTTCGCCTCGCTGCTGCGGAGTGGCCAAGTCATGCCGATCTTCATTTCCGGCTTCACGACGGGCTGGCTACCGTGCGGCCTCGTCTACGCATTTCTCGCAATGTCCGCACAGTGCGAGTCGATGTGGAACGGAGCGGCCACGATGCTTGTTTTCGGAGCAGGCACCGTCCCGCTGATGATCGCCGTGGGTCTGGCTCCAGGAATGGTCGGACTCAATGTTCGAAGACGCCTGATGTCCATCGCCGCCTGGGCCGTCGTCGCGACTGGTCTGCTGACGATTGCTCGCGGAGTCACTTTGGCACAGTCGATTGATCGAGGTGAACCCGCCTCCTGTCTTTTCTGTCGATCCCCTGAGCAACCGACGTTAGGGCGTTGATCGTTTCACTGCGAGCGTTGCTGCAATCAAACCGGCCAGCAGCGTCAGCAAGAGAGTGATAAACGTGGCCACACCGTAGACGGCCTGATTGGCTTCGTCCGGCCGCTTTCGGACTCGCAAGATCTTCGTGGCAATGATGCTGCAGACCCAATTCCAGTGCAGCACCAGATGCTCCAGAGCCAACAATGCGACCACGCACAGCGTCGAAAATTGAACGTCGTGCCAACGATCGTACGAGAGCCCCCAAAGCACCCACCCGTCGGCCGTCGTGGGAGCGGGGAACACCATCCGCATCACAACCGACACCCACAGCAAAATGACCGCCGCAATCAACAGCAACGCATCCAGCACAAGATTGATGATCGACTTCGAGACCTTCTGCGTCTTGGTCTGAGCAGCTTGGCCCTCGGAAACAACACGACGTGATTCTTCAATGGCCTCGTCAAAGTCAGGGTTGGGCAAAGTGTGTGTCATCGTTCGCGTGTGTCTCGACTTTCAGCACGATCTTTGAATTGGAAGAGGATTGGATGCCTTCGGCTGCCCGAAGAGCGCATCCAGATATTCGACGCAGGCGTTCGGTGTCGCCAGTTTCGAGTAGTGCCGTTCGGGGATCTCGACGCCGAATTCGCTATGCCGCGAGATCACGAACTTCAGCAGGTCCATCGAATCGACGTAAAGCTGATCGCGGAAGCTGACATCCTGCTTGATTTGGACAGGGTCCACTTCCGGAGCGATATCGATCAGCAATTGCAGATCCGAATTTCGGATTTCTTCGGTCGTCATTGCTTGTCGGGTTTCCGCAACAGTCGATCGACGGTGGACAATAAAAGTCCACCGCGATGGCCGTCGCTCACTCGGTGATCGGCGAACCGCGTGCCAGATGGAACTGTTCTTCAAATGGATCAAACAAGATCTGCAAATCAAAGCCCCCTACGGCACCAGTCCGAACTCCGTGAAGACGCAAGTTTGGATCGCAATTTAGCCAATGCGAATTCTGCCGACTCGGCGATTTGAAGAAGGTCACGATTGAAAACTGGTTCGTGAAGCGTCTGAAAGATGGTTGGATCGCTCGGAATCGATACTTCTATCAAACCGCTCCGGTGACGTTCTGCACCTGGTGCGTTGAAAATGATCGGCCGATGGTCAACCCATTCGCGGGACTCAGCAAGGCGAACGAAAAGGGGGATCGTCCCCACCTTCGCCGGGCGATGAATGAAGACGACCTCGGTCGACTTTTGTTCGTGGCTCGCCAAGGCCCGCTGATCGACGCGATGCCCATTCGACGCGGCAATCGCAAATGGCAAGTTGTGGGCAACGTCCGCGATAAACTGGAGCGGCTCAGCCGAGAACGAGTATTGATCTACAAGACTCTCATCCTGACGGGACTCCGCAAATCGGAATTGGCCGGGATGCGAGTGAACCAACTGCTGCTCGACGGCTCGCATCCTTGCATCGAATCGAACGTAAGCGAGAAAAAAAAACCGGGAAGGCAACTCGGTTCCGCTTCGGCGAGACTTGGCTGATAACCTGAGACATTGGCTCGACGACCGACAGCCACCTGATGGGATGCCTTCAAATCTGATTGCAGTAACGGTTGCAAAACCGGCTGGCTTTCGTGGTCACACGCTGACAACCGAGCGACGTGACGACTCGACATTCAATCGCCCGGACACTCTTGGCGATAACGGGTTGCGTGCGTATATTCCCGCCCCGCACACGAATCCTGCCTGGTGGTGTAACGGTAGCACGAGTGACTCTGAATCACTTAGTCCAGGTTCAAATCCTGGCCGGGCAATTGACCAACGCTCGCTGTCACGCGATGACAGCGAGTTTTTTTGTTGTCTGGAGGCGTGCATGACGGCCGCCAATTCTCGGAATTCGCGAAACGGCCGTGCAAGTTTTTGAGGCTGGTGCCGTACCTCTGAGTGAAACGTTTCAGGACTCACTTCTGCAAACCCATCACTCAGAGGAATCAATCATGTCGCGGAAATTGTTTTCGTGGAGTTTTTTGGCGGGACGAACCAACGGATCGGGAAATTGGCGAACTCGCCGGGCGGCGCGGATTCCGGCTGAGGTGGAGTCGTTTGAGCCGCGAGTGGTGCTGTCGGCAGTGCATGGCACACCCTCTGGAGCGGCGGCCCTGGTGCAAGCCGAGGTTGTCGGGCCTCAAACACGGATCATCAACGGGACGGCGACATCCGGCTTTCTCGCTGTTGGTCTGATCGGAGGGAGTGGTGACGACTTCTGTTCCGGGACGTTGATTGCTCCGCAGTTTGTGCTGACAGCGGCTCACTGTGCGGAAGGGGTCGCCAACACGGCCGGGCAATTCTCGGTCGGCGGGCGGACGTATTTGACCGAGCAAGTCTTCGTGCATCCGGGTTACACGGGAAACGTCGGCAATGACTCGTCCAATGACATCGCGATCTACAAGCTCCGCGAAGCTGTGATGGGAATCGCTCCGATTCCGATCTTTCGTGGGACTCCGCAAGTCGGCCAGATCTTGACGCTAGTGGGCTTCGGCGGCGGAGGGACGGGGACCACTGGCACCAACGGCGACTTTGGGATCAAACGAGTGGGGACGACGCCGATCGATGAAGTCTCGCGGACGCTGATCTCGTGGAACTTCGATAACAACAGTGAGAGTAATACGGCTCCGGGGGACAGCGGCGGGCCGGCGTTTCTGACGGTCAACGGCCTGTTGTATGTGGCGGGCGTGACGTCCGGCGGCGATTCGGCCAATGCGGGCATCGGCGATCATTCGTTCGATACCCGCGTCGATGCCTATGCAAGTTGGATCGACTCGATTGTCGGAACCGCATCCACGTTGGCGACGGTCAGCATCACCGCGACCGATGCCAGTGCTGCCGAGACGCTCAGCACACAGACAGCGAACAACGGAACGTTCACGATCACTCGCACGGGTTCAACGGCGACAGCGCTGACCATCTCGTTGGCGGTCACTGGTACGGCGACCAACGGAAGTGATTACAGCCGGCTACCAACCACCGTGACGATTCCCGTCGGACAAGCATCGACAACGCTGACGCTGACCCCCATCGACGACACACTCAGCGAGAGCAGTGAGTCGGCGACGATCACGCTCTCCAATTCCAGCGCGTACAACGTCGATGCAGCCAAGACGAGCGGGACGGTCACGATTGCCGACAACGACCGCGTGTTGCCGAGTGTCAGCATCGTCGCGAGCGACGCAGTCGCGGCCGAGACGCGCACCGGGCAAACGGCGAATCGTGGTCAGTTCACGATCAGCCGTACCGGCTCGACGACGGCCGCGTTGACGCTGGCTTACACGGTGTCTGGATCGGCGACGAATGGCTCGGACTACAACCGCCTGTCGGGCACCGTGACGATTCCCGTGGGACGATCATCCGTGAATCTATCCGTCAGCCCCGTGGATGATTCGCTGGTGGAAGGGACCGAGACCGTTGTGGTCACACTCACCGCCGGCGCGGCGATCTCAGTCAATGCGACGCGAGGCTCCGCGTCGATTGACGTTCTTGATAACGAGACCAGCATCCGCTCGAACGACAACTTCGCCGACAGTCGAGTCCTGACCGGCGCGAATGTCACTGTCACTGGCAGCAACGCCACAGCGACAGCCGAGGCCGGGGAACCGAATCCTGCTGGCGTGTCAGGCGGCAAGTCGGTGTGGTGGAGTTGGACCGCGAGCTCCTCCGGAGGTGTGACGCTCTCGACATCGGGCAGCAACTTCGACACGACGCTGGGGGTCTACACTGGCAGTTCGCTCTCGTCGTTGCGACTGGTCACTGACAACGATGACGAGAACTTCGACAACGGCGTGTACTCCAGCCGAGTCACGTTCGATGCCGTGGCCGGAACGACCTACCGGATTCTGGTCGATGGCTACAACGGAGCCAGCGGCAACATCACGCTGAACCTGACGCAGTCCGCCACGTCCTTCGCCGCGCGACAACACGCGGCAATCACCGACACGTTGTTCGCGGATTATCGACGGTTGACCCTCTAGGTCAGGCTTTCCAGCCTGACCCGAATGACCAAACGCTGTCGATCCTTGATCGGGTCAGCCTGGAAAGGCTGACCTACAGACCTGGTTGACATTCTCCGCTGGCCGGACTTCCAATCCGGTCGGCGGCTTTTGGCTTTTACCGGTTCGGCGAGTGTGCTCGATGTCTGACGATCAACCATCTCGAACGAGTGGAACGTTGTTGTTGCGGCTGCGTGAGCTGAATGACCGCGAGGCTTGGACCGAATTCGTGAATCGGTACACACCCCGTTTGTTTGGCTGGTGCCGGAAGCAAGGCTTGCAGGACTCCGATGCGGCGGACGTCTCACAAGAGGTGCTCGGCAAGTTGGTGCGAGCGATTCGGACGTTCGACTACGACCCGCGGCGAGGCAGCTTTCGTGGCTGGTTGAAGACGGTGACGAACAACGCGATCCGAGATTTCGTGGCCGAACGGTCGCGTCCTGGCCGTGGGAGTGGCGACTCGCAGAACTGCTCGGCGTTGGAGGCACTGAGCACGCCGGCCGCGATCGGCGAGTTGACCGCCACGCTCGACGCGGCCGCTGAAATGGAACTGCTGCGTGAAGCGGAAGCCCGTGTGCAATTGCGAGTCAAACCACACACCTGGGAAGCCTATCGCCGCACCGTGTTGAACTCCGAACCAGCCGCCGAAGTCGCGCGGCTGTTAAACCTACCAGTGGCTGATGTCTATGTCGCGAAATCACGAGTCTTGAAATGCCTTCGCGAGGAGGTCGCACGACTTTCCGATCATCAGCCGCCGGGCGCTAGCCCCGGCTAGATTCTCAACCGGGGCTAGCGCCCTGCGGCTCATTGTGCTGCGGACGCAGTCCAGACGAAGCCTTTCGGAATCACCATGAACTGCCCGAACGCCGAACAACTCGAACGCTTGCTTGATGACGAGCTGAGCTCCGCGGATCGCGCGGATTTCTCTCGGCATGTAGCGGAGTGCGCCGAGTGTCAGCGACGGCTCGACGCGCTGACGAATCCAGAACACAGTTCGGAGTTTGTCTCATTGGAGGCGGACGACAATCCGGCATTACTGGCCCTCTTGCACAACTTGAGACAGGAGCCGTTGGTCGATTGGCCTTCGTCGAGTGATGTGGTCGCCGAACCGACCGCGCGAGTTTTTGCCGGTCCGTCTTCCGAGGCCGCGCCTCTGGGCCGGTTGGGGGAGTATCAGATTCAACGCCTGATCGGCAGCGGCGCGACGGGCGAGGTCTTCGAGGCTCGCGACCATCGTTTGGGGCGGAACGTGGCGATCAAAGTGCTGCGTCCGGAAAAGGCTACGCACCCCTTGGCGCGAGCTCGTTTCGAACGCGAGGGACGTGTCATCGCGTCGATTCGGGATGAGCACATCGCTCAGATCTTTGAAATCGGTTTGCCGTCTGGCGGCGCGCCGTATCTGGTCATGGAGTTTGTGGACGGCGAGTCGCTGGAATCACGGCTTCGCCGAGACGGCTCGCTTGACCCGCGTGAAGCGGCGGAGATCGTGTGCCAGATCGCCAGTGGACTCGCGGCGGCGCATCGGCAAGGGGTCGTGCATCGCGATGTGAAACTGTCGAACGTACTGTTGGACTCGCAAGGGATCGCGAAACTGGTGGACTTCGGTTTGGCTCGCGTGGCGGAATCTTCCGAGCTGCTGACGCAGGAAGGTGCCCTGGCGGGGACTCCGGCGTACATGAGTCCCGAACAGTTGAAGCGTCCTCAAGACGCCGATGCTCGCAGCGACGTCTACAGCCTGGGAGTCGTTTTGTACGCGCTGCTCACTGGCGAGAGGCCGTTTCGTGGCGTCTTGCGGATGGTTCTTTTTCAAGTCCTCCATGAAGAGCCGGTCCCGCCGCGCCGGTTGAATGATCGCCTGCCGCGCGATCTTGAAACCATCTGTCTGAAGGCCATGTCGAAGGAACCGGCGCAGCGGTACGCCACGGCCAGCGATCTCGGAGCGGACCTGCAACTTTGGCTCGAAGGCCGGCCCGTGCTGGCTCGGCCGTTGGGCCCCTGGAGCCGCGTGTGGCGGTGGAGTCGCCGCAACCCGAAGTTCGCGCTGCTTAACGGAGTCGTCGTACTGGTACTGCTGGCCGGATTCATCGATTGGACTCGTTTTTTCTTGCGCACGGATCGGCTGCGGCAAGAGATCCAACTTCTGCACGAAGAGGTCCGGCGAAACCGCAGCCTTGCAGAGTCCTCTCACGCAGAAGCCGAACGGCTGCGCCAGTCTGCCGAAGCGAATGCCAACCCGATTTCGCTCGCGCGCGAGCGAGTCTCGTTGCTCGGTTTGCTGGCGGAAGATCTTGTCTCGCGAAAGTCATTCGACGCTGCTGCACCAGTCCTCGAAGAAGCGATCCGGCAGAGCGATCAAGTTCGTGCTGACGGGACAGCGGAACCGAACGATTTTCGGTCGGCCATCGTGCTGTCACGCAATCTCGCGCTCGTCGAACGCGAACTGGGACGTGACAAAGACTCGCGCCGGCGACTGACAGAGTTAGTGACGTTTTTGTCGGAATTGATCGCCGACCCACGCTCACAATCCGATGCGGATTTCATTGCTTGGGCGAACGCGCAACGCACGGAAATCGAAGCTGCGAATAAATGACTGCATTGAAAAGGTGGGCTCTCCGCCATTCGTGTTGATTTCGGTGCCATGTGAGCCGCAAGGCGCTAGCCGCGGGTTCTTTTCCTCGACCCGCGGCTAGCGCCTTGCGGCTCACGAATTCGTCGTCAACACGAATGGCGGAGAGCCGAAAAGGTGGAAGTCCTCGGAAGGCGGCCGCGACTCTGTGCGTC
>SXGU01075377.1_pt1 | contig 22749 bp, 22 predicted proteins | sample 3174531 | NCBI WGS metagenome assembly SXGU01 (sample SAMN11356863, study PRJNA531348) | freshwater metagenome | isolation source: freshwater sample F1-140 | place: China: Fuxian Lake, Yuxi | collected 2017-12-25
CGCCAACACCCCATGCAAGTTTCTTGGTGCTCATTGTTCAAATACCTCCGGGCGCAATGTTGGAAACAGAATTACATCTTTTATGCTCGTCGCCCCACTCAATAGCATCACCAGTCGATCGATGCCGATGCCCAGACCACCTGTAGGCGGTAGACCATATTCGAGTGCGCGTAAATAATCTTCGTCGATCGTGCCAGCTTCAAGGTTGCCAGCGAGTTTTGACTTTGCCTCTTGCGCAAATCTTTCGCGCTGTTCAATTGGGTCGTTCAGTTCACTAAAACCATTAGCAAGTTCGTGTGTGCCGACGAACAATTCAAATCGCTCTGTCAAGAACGGGTCGTTTCGATCGACGCGCGCGAGTGGCGAGATTTCAACTGGATGACCAGTTACAAACGTTGGTTTAAGCAGTGTCGACTCTGACTTTTCAGCGAAAATTTCTTCGATGATTCGCCCAGATCCCCAACGCGCCTCGACATCAATGCCGTTCTTTTTGGCGATCGTGCGCAGCAAATCGACCGATTGTGAAGGGTGTACTTTTTCACCGACGGCTTCGCTCGCAAGATCAATCATCCGTACGCGACGCCACGGTTCAGCAAGATCGAATTCGGTGCCACGAATATTGACAAAAGTCGTGCCAAGCGCATCGCGAGCAGCATTGCGAATTAGAACTTCGGTGAGGTCCATAACATCGGTGTGGTCGGCAAATGCCTGGTAAGACTCCATCATCGTGAATTCTGGATTGTGCCGTGTTGAGACTCCTTCGTTGCGAAATACTCGACCGATCTCAAACACTCGCTCCATGCCGCCGACGATCAAGCGCTTGAGATGCAACTCAAGGGCTATTCGCAAAAACAACTGCATGTCAAGTGTGTTGTGGTGAGTGATAAATGGCCGAGCGTGCGCTCCGCCAGCCTCCATGTGCAGAACCGGAGTTTCGACTTCAACGTATTCACGCTCGCTCAGAGTGCGCCTAAAACTTGAAATTGTTGCGTGTCGAACTTCGAATACGCGGCGCGCTTCGTCGTTGACTATCAAATCGGCGTAGCGCTGACGATAACGAGTGTCTATGTCTGTCAATCCGTGAAATTTGTCGGGGAGTGGTCGAAGCGATTTTGAAAGTAAATCAACCGACGAAACTTTGACGGACAATTCGCCTTTTCGCGTTGTCATGATCAGCCCATTGGCGCCGACCCAGTCGCCGAGGTCCAAGTTATTGATTACATCAAATTGAACATCACCGACGACTGACTTAGAAACAAATAACTGAATGTCGGCACTGCGATCGCGGATCGTAACAAAAATAAGTTTTCCTTGATCGCGCTTGAGCATGATTCGCCCCGCAACCGAAACTGTCTCTTGCGTTTCTTTGCCCGGCTCTAGAGGCGCGAATTTTTCGCGTAGTTCTCCGAGAGTGTGAGTGCGATCAAACCGATATGGATACGGGTTGACACCGGTCGTTTTGAGATCGTTGATAGCCGAAAGTCGTCGGGTGCGCTCAGCTTGAAAGCCCGTTTGACTTTCGTTGCTTTGGTTGGCGCCTTGCTCAACCAGTCGCTGCTTGTTGTTTTCGGATGTCACATTGCTCGCTTCATGAAAATTAGATAATTACTACTGTAATTCGTTCAGACCCGAGCAATAGGGGTGAATTAAGCGTTACCCAATAACGAGCAGGACATCACCAGCACCAACGGTGTCGCCAGCTTTGCAATTAATTTTCTTGATTGTTCCCGCTTTGTCGGCTTGAATCTGGTTTTCCATCTTCATTGCCTCAAGCACTAAAACCGCGTCACCCTCTGCCACAACTTGACCTTCAGCCACGAGCAACTTAATAACTGTGCCTTGCATTGGTGCTGTGACCGTGCCACTAGTGGCCGTTGCGGACTGACTCGCGCTGCGAGATGTAGAGCGGGTCTTTTGTGTTGACGGGGCGGTACCACCAGTTGGTGGTACCCAAACTTTTACATCGAATCGTTTGCCGTTGACTTCGACGACGGTATTTTTTTCGACGAGACCTTCAGCGTTGGCTTTGGTCTCGCCAATCGTTGAGATAATTTTCGACAAATCTAATTTTTCTTCAACCCATTTGGTTGAATGTTGCGTCGCGGCAAAATCTGGATGACGCAAAATCGCCAAGTCGGCTTCAATTGTCGTGTGTAGACCTTCGATCTTGGTTTCTTCAAGAGCGCGAATCGTGCGAGCAATCGCAGTCTGACGATCTTTGCCCCAAACAATTAACTTGCCGATTAAGTTGTCGTAGTACTGACTGACGGTGTCGCCAGATTCGTAGCCTCCATCGAAGCGAACACCGAAACCATCGGGTGTCGTTAGTTTGGTGATCGTGCCAGGCGATGGCAAGAACTTTCCAGCAGTTGGGTTTTCGGCATTGATTCGTACCTCAATTGCATGGCCACGGCGTGCAGTCAAAACTTGCTCTTGTGTCATCGGCAATTTTTCGCCGGCGGCAACTCTGATTTGCCACTCAACCAGGTCGATACCCGTAATCAGTTCTGTAACCGGGTGTTCCACCTGTAATCGCGTGTTCATTTCTAAAAAGAAAAACTCTTTATCTTGATAAATAAATTCAACAGTGCCCGCATTGAAGTAGCCGACTGCCTTTGCAGCTTTGACCGCGGCGGCACCCATCTCGTCTTCAACGCCCGCTGGCAATGCTGGCGCCGGTGCTTCTTCAATTAACTTTTGGTGGCGTCGTTGCGCCGAGCAGTCGCGTGACGAAACCCAAACGACATTGCCGTGGGTGTCGCCGACAAGTTGAATTTCGATGTGGCGCGGCCATGAGAGATATTTCTCCACATAGATTTCATCCCGCCCGAAAAATGCCTTCGACTCGCGCTGAGCCGAATCCATTGCCTCTTGCACGCTCTTTTCATCGTGTACAACTTTCATTCCGCGCCCGCCACCACCGAATGCAGCCTTGATTGCCACTGGCCAACCGTGACTTTTGCCAAACTTCAAAATCTCATCGGCATTCTTTAAAAATTCTGTCGTGCCGGGCACTATTGGTGCGCCACCACGAAGTGCCGCCTTGCGCGAAGAGACTTTGTCTCCCATTTCGACTATTGCTGCGGGCGGTGGCCCAATGAACGCGACACCCATATCTGTAATAGTTTTTGCGAAATCAGCATTTTCGCTGAAGAAGCCGTAACCAGGGTGAACGGCATCTGCGCCACTGTTTTTTATCGCGTCAATAATCGCATCAGTTTTCAGATAACTCTCTGCCGCGGTAGTCCCGCCTAGTGCAAACGCCTCATCGGCAAGACGCACATGCAGCGCGTTTCGGTCGAGTTCGCTATAAACCGCGACCGTTGCGATACCCATTTCGCGAGCGGTGCGGATAACTCGAACTGCGATTTCGCCGCGGTTGGCGATCAGGATTTTCTTCAACACGGGTTACTATTCTCGCTGATGACAAGCACCGATAACAACTGGCCAGAGAATTGGTTTGTGCGCAGGGTACAAGAAACCGGCAGTACAAACACAGATTTATTTGCCGATGCCTTGGCTGGCGCGCCGAGCCACAGCGTTTTGATGGCCGATAATCAGACTGCTGGTCGCGGTCGTCTTGATCGAACCTGGGAGGCAAAACCTGGCGAGAACTTGCTGGTTTCACTTTTGTTTCGCAGTAAAGCTAATTCGCTGACGTCGTGGCCGCGAATCGTTGCGCTTGCCGCGATTCGTGCGTGCCAAGAACTTATTTCGCTCGGTCGGCTAAAGATCGGTGACGCGCCGGTAACTAAATTGAAATGGCCAAATGATCTGTTATTGGATGGTCGCAAACTTGGTGGGATGTTAAGTATCGGTGATCACGAAAAACAATTTGTCGTTGTTGGTATTGGCATCAATGTCGGATGGGCGCCGCAGGAGGCTGTTGCATTGGGGGAGTTTTTTAGCGAGAAGATTCCAACACCAGTTGGATTGCTGGAAAACATGTTGCGCAAAATATCTCAAATTGAAAAATTGAGTTCGACCGAGCAGCACCAACAATATGTGGCGCAACTTGCCACACTGGGCAAATTAGTAAAAGTTGAGTTGACAAACGGTGTTGTTATCACTGGTCAGGCCCAAGATGTGGATTCTGAAGGTCGATTGTTGGTCGTAGGAACAGGTGATAAATCGGTTAGGCACGTCATTGATACTGGTGATGTAGTGCACCTGCGCAATGCCGAACACGGCTAACTTTGAAATCGCATGTCGCGATCAAAAACAAAAAATATTCGCAATGTTAGAAAGCGAACAGGAATTGGGCTATTTATTGTTTTTATCAGTCTCGGTGCACTGCAAATTGTCTCATCAACAAAATCTCAGTTAGCCACTGTTAGACGAGACCTTGTTGCGTCGTCGGCATTGTCTGCACCAAGCGCTGGATTCGAGAATTATTTGCTGGTTGGCTCAGACTCGCGAGAAGGTGCAGACCCAAATGATGCTGATTTCGCGACAATCGGTGGTGAAGGCGAAGTTTCGGGACGTCGAAGTGACACTCTGATGGTTTTTCACCATGACATTGCCACTGGTGCCGGAGCGCTGATTTCGTTTCCACGAGACTTGTGGGTCAAATTAGGTGATGGCCAAAAGGCTGGCCGAATTAATTCTGTATACCAGTTAGGTACCGATGTGCTTGTGCGCACAATGCAGACCGAGTTCGGCATCCCGATTCATCATTATCTAGAAATTGATTTTCAAGGATTCAAGGGACTCATCGATTCAATCGGTGGTGTGAAAATTTGTTCGCAATTTCCGTCCCGCGACAAACGCTCGGGTTTCTTTATGCCCGGTGGGTGTCACAACTTAGAGGGTGTGCGTGCCTTGGCGTTTGCGCGCAGTAGATTTTTTGAAACAAAAGTTAAAAACAAGTGGCAGATTGACGGATCATCCGATATTGGTCGCGGCAAACGACAGCGTCAGTTCATCGCTGCAATGTTGAATTCGGCACTAACCCGCGTGATCTCAAATCCGTTTATGGTTTCGAGCGCATTTGCTGGCGCCACTGAAGCAATCATCATTGATGAGAATCTTGATTTAACCGAATTGGCAAAAAAGATTAGACCAGCCGCCAAAGGTGCGATCAGCAGATATTCACTCGCGGTTTATGGAGATCAAGTTGGCAAGGATTCTGTATTGCGGGTGGCAAAAGACGCGGCGCCAGTTCTCGCTTTTTTTGGTGGGACCGGTCCTGCTCCGGAACTAGTTGACGAGAGCTAGCAATTTAAGTGGTTCTTGCCTTGGCGGCAAGTGGCGAGAATTCGGCGCTCGTAACTGGTACACCAATCTTGTTGCCTTGCACAAAGTCGCAACCCAGAAGTTTCAAGCGTTGTGATTGATCTTCTGTGGTTACCCATTCTGCGACAACGGACATGTTCAAAGAGTGGGCAAGTTGAATAACTGATCGAACGATCGGGTCGTCGTTGCCTTGCGAGCCGATGTCGCGAATAAAAGTGCCGTCTAGTTTCAAGTAGTCAGCAGGAAAGTTGCGCAAGTTCACCAGTGACGAGAATCCGGTGCCGAAGTCGTCGATTGCAAGTTTGATGCCGAGTCGCCGCAATGCGTTCAATGTGCGCATTACTCCTCCTTTGTCGTCAAGCAAAGTTGCTTCGGTGACCTCAAGATCAACCTGATGCGGCTCAAGTTTGGCATCACGCAACGACGCCATCGTCCGCTCGACAAATGTTGCATCGCGGAGTTGTCTTGCCGAGACGTTGATGTGCATTACAAAAGAGCTGTCGATTGATTTCGCGTCAAGCCATTGACGCATATCAGCGCACGCTTGACGACCAACCCAATCGCCAATTGGTCCGATCAAGCCCGATTCTTCAGCCAAAGAAAGAAAGACCGGAGGGGTCAACACGCCGCGTTCTGGGTGTTGCCAGCGCAATAGAGCCTCGGCCCCGGCAATGCGGCCAGTGTGTGTTGAAACAATCGGCTGGTAGACCAAAAATAGTTGATTAGTCGCCAACGCTCGTTCAAGTTGTGCACTTAATGAACTTCGCTCTCTGGCGTTGGCGCTCATTTCTTCGTTATACATTTCGCACCGACCACGACCGCGTTGTTTGGCAAGATACATCGCGCTGTCGGCGTGATGCAGCAAAGTGACAGCAGCATCGGCACTTGACATCTCTTCAAGTAGTGAAGCGCTAGCCATCGCGATTCCGATACTTGCGCTGGTTGAAATTTCGAATCCCTGCAGAATTTGTTCGCCGGTTACCGCTGTTCTCATGCGGTTGGCAACATCCATTGCAACTTGTTCGTCGCCAAGACCATCGCAAAGAATCACAAATTCATCGCCACCTATGCGCGCGACAACATCTGACGGCCGAGTTGCGCTGACAAGGCGCTTCGACATATTGACTATCAACTGATCGCCAACCGAGTGACCGATCGTGTCATTGACATCTTTGAGTTTGTCTAGGTCAACAAATAAGACAGTCACGCCCCGCTTCAGTGTTCGCGAGCGATCTAGGGCCTCAGCAAGTTTGCGAAGAAATAAAATACGGTTCGGCAGACCGGTCAGTGCATCGTGAGTAGCTTGACGCTGCAACTCATCTTGGGTTTGTTTTGATTCAGTTATGTCGCGGGCAATCGACGAATAGTATTCGATCGCACCTTGTGAATCGCGCACAATTTGCAAAACAATGTCGAGTGTACGCATGATGCCGTCGGCACTGCGAAATCCAACTTCACCTTGCCAACGGTTTGATGTTGTGCCACTTGTGATCTCGCGCGGCAACTGATCTCGAATTGATTGAATGAAAGTTTGAATTGCCGCGTCACTGTTCGTCGGCGTTTTGTTTATCCCAACAAGTTGCTGCGCATAGTCGTTGGCAAACATCAACGCACCGTTGCGATCAAATACCAACACGGCATCGCGTGATGCATCAAGTAAACCAATCAATTGTTCACTCAACATTCGTCGAGCAACTGCTTGGGTCACATCGTGAGCGGTGCCGATGTAACTAGTCACGACGCCAGCTTTATTTTTTTGTGGTTGTGTCGTAATTAAAATCCACAGTGCTTCGCCGTTGGGTTGCCAAAGGCGAAACTCAAAATTAAAAGGTGTCTGAGTCTCTTTTGCGAGTTGCCAAGCGCGTTCAGCAGCAGTTCGCTCCTGTGGTTGTGCGTTCACCCACGGTGCTGTGCCAACCACAAGCGGTGCTGATGCAAGCACAAGTGTTCTGAACGCATCGTTTGCGGCAACCAGTCGACCATCCGTATCGCTTTCAAATAGTGAGATCGGCAAAGCCGTCATTAAAGATTTGATGTTCGGGTCTATGTCTCAATCATTACACGCATTACGTGTATCAGGGGGTTTGGGCATAAAACCGAGTCTCGGCCGAATCGAAAGCGCTTGCTTGAATCGCCTCGTAAAGCAGGCGTGAGTCATCTAACGACTTCGGGTCTGGCTCAAATTCAAGCATTTGATCGAGTGCATAAACAACAAGTAGGTATTCGCGCATCTCATTTTTGGTGTCGCAAGGGCCGCTATAGCCCGATGTGATTTTCGAGCCATTTGTGGTCGCGCCAACAATTGCGTCAGCCGGTACCCCACCTTCTTGGATCGAAGTTTCGTTTGGGCTTATGTTTGCCATGACCCAAAGTGGATTTTCGGGCGCAGTCAGGTCGATCAATGTGATCGCCAAACTTTCCGCATCAATGGGAGTATTTGAAATTTCGAGTGACGGAGAGATGTTCGTGCCGTTGCATGTATGTCGCGAATCAATTGCTCCACCATCAAGCCAGGTGCCAGCAACGGCGAAAATAGTTTGCAAATCTGCATCTTGCCCGGCAGGTGTTGTCTCAACAGTCGTCTCAACTATTTCTATTGACTCGCCTTGTCCGGCACCGGGCGCCCTGAGTTCACGGCCATCAGTTGAACACGATGTCGTCGCAACCGTCGCGATGCAAAGCATTAAAACGATGACGCGCTTAATCTCAAGTTGATTAAAGATTTTTGACGTCATTGGGCTAGTTTACGGTACTGCCGTGTAACTCGCAGATCACTATCCTGCTTGAGATGAGAAAAGCAACTTCTCCAATAGCACCACTTCTTGATCTGGATGGCAACCAGTTGTGTGCGTTGACGGTTCATGCTCACCCCGATGATGAGGCATCAAAGGGTGCACCAACTTTTGCGATGTATGGAGAATCCGGGGTGCGAACCGTGCTGGTTTGTTGCACGGGTGGCGAAGAGGGTGATCTCAATAATCCTGCGCTGAAAGAACCCGGTATGCCGTTCCACGGCCTTGACGAAGTTGCTCAACAAAAACTTATGGAGTCAATGCGTCCTGTTGAACTTGCCAACAGTGTTGAAATTATTGGATTCAGCAAATTGCACATGCTTGGTTATCGCGACTCGGGAATGGATAAGAGTCCGAAAAATTTGAACCCAGCGTGTTTTCACATGGCAGATATGGATGAAGCCACTGGTCGGCTGGTCAAACTAATTCGAGCAGAGAAGCCTCATGTGATCGTCACGTACAACGACGACCATCGTGGATATCCGCATCCCGATCACGTCAAGGTTCATGAGATCAGTGTTCGGGCATTTGATCGCGCGGGCGATCCGAGTTGGTATCCAGATGCTGGGCAAGTGTGGCAACCGCTGAAAATGTATTACTCAGTTTGGTCGCGCTCGCGGTTGACCGCGGTGCACGAGGCATTTTTGAGACTGCGTGGCTCTTCGCCATACGACAAAGACTGGTTCAGCCGTCCAAACTTGGACGATCGAATAACGACCAAAATCAGAATCGAGAATTATCTTTGGGCGCGCTCTGGTTCGTTAAGGGCACACGCAACACAAGTAGACGAGAAAGAACCATTTTGGTTTGGTCTCAGCGATGAAGAACTGGCTGAGGTTTATCCATTTGAAGATTGGATATTGGCGAAGTCCTGCCTGGATGATTATTCACCCGACTCACATCATCCTGAAAGTGATTTTTTCGCCGGCATCAGCTAGCTAGTTAGCTTGCCAATTAACTAGCTAGTTCGCATAAGTGAACGCAACTCACGAAATCCGATCATCGTTGCACCGCTTGCATCAATCGCATCTCGAATTTCTTGATCGTTTACTGCAAGTTCATAATCGTCAATCCAACTTTGTGCAATTTCGCCCAGCGCCCGAACTTCAGGTGTATCAATGCACGGTTGAATATGAATCTCGGTCACGCCCGCTTGCAACGTGTCCAGGGATTGAAGAACTCTTTGGCGACTTCCGTAGCGCCAGTCGTGATCAAAAAAATCTGGAAACACCACACCTTCTTCAAGTGCGAGTTTTCGAAATGGAAACCCCGCTTGTTCTTCGTTGATTGAACTTGGCAACCTGAGTGGTAGGCGAAATTCAACGGCCAGTTCAAGATAAATGTCAAAAAATTCTGGGCGCAGGGTAATCGCCGTTAAATGTGGTGCAAGATGAGTCGGATCAAGACCCCAGGCGATTGCGCGCTCAATTTGTGCTCGGCACTCTCGTAGCACCTCTGCAGGGTCGGCGTGCTCCCACAAGTCGTCGATCGTGCGTGGAAACCCGCCTTCGCCCGAAGCCAGCGACGGAGAATTAGTGATCGAACCCCAGCGATAATTTGCATGCTCGGCGTTCAGTGTGAGGTGAACGCCGATGTCTTCGCCGTTGTAACAATTAATTGCGTGGCGCGCCCACGGGGCTGGCACCATTAGTGAAGCGCAAGTCGCCACACCTTTGTTGAGTGCGTCGTATACGCCGACATTTGCGGCGTGAAATGCGCCAAGGTCGTCACAACTTAAAATGACTAGACGAGCGTGCGGCGAATGCCCAAGTTGTTCAACCAGACTTTTTTTCGTCACCGTCACGGTTTCACGCTACCGCTGGTCGGATAACCACAGTATTTCAACATTTCGACCACAAACCGATTTGACTATCTCGCGCAGCAGTTTCGATCGAATCAAATTCGGCGGTGAAAGCCGTATTTGGGGAGATGCTCAACGTTCGGGCAAAACCAAGTCGCAGTAATTCTTGGTTTACGAATGTGCCGTCAATCAGATAAATATATACAAGTAGTCGCCGAAATCGATCGCGCGCCTCGACATCGCGTTGCAGGCGCACTTGAGTTTTAGGTTTCAGTACCGAATGGGCAAATGCCGAGGCTTCCGGTCCAAAGCACTCAACAGGTTTTGTCGGATGGACTGTTTCTGGTGTGTCCACTCCGATCAATCGCACTGTCTCAATTGCGCCTTGCAACCGTAAAACGACTGTGTCGCCATCTATGACTTTGATTACCGTGGCGACATCACTCGGCAATTGCTGTGTGCTACTGCACGAAGAACCCAAAGACGAAACGATTGTCAGCATCAGAAATATTCGCAAGCGACAATTTTTCATAAACCGGTGTTTCACGATCTGATGTGTAACACAATTTGCGGTTATGGTTGGCAGGTATGGAAAAGACCTCAGAATTCGGATTGGGCCGTGTTGGCATCTGGACCTCAGCACTTGATTTGCAACCGATGTCGAAAGCAAAAGAAGCTGTAATCGAACTCGAAGAACTTGGTTTTGGCTGTGTCTGGGTGCCAGAGGCAGTCACGCGTGAACCTTTTGCATCTTGCGGGGTGTTGCTCGAGGCGACCAAGAAAATCACAATGGCGACTGGCATTGCTTCGATGTATGCGCGTAGTGCCGCAACGATGAACGCCGGCTGGCAGACACTCACAGAATCATTTGGAAATCGTTTTCTTTTGGGGATCGGCGCGAGCCACCAGCACCTCGTTGAAAAAGTTCACAAAACTAGTTACGACAAACCGTATTCGACAATGGTTGAGTATTTAACCGCAATGGATAACGGGTTGTTTTTTGGTGCTGCGCCAACTGTTGCGCCACGGCGAGTTTTGGCTGCGCTTGGCCCGAAGATGCTGAAACTTTCTGCACAAATGGGCATTGGCGCTCATCCATATTTTGTGCCGGTTGAACACACGAGTTTCGCCAGACAGATTCTCGGACCAGACGCATTGCTCGCACCAGAAGTCGCTGTTGTATTCGACACAAACCCGCAGACGGCGCGCGAGACCGCGAGAAAATTTATGTTGACTTATAACCGATTGCCGAATTACGCCAATAACTTGTTGAGACTCGGTTGGAAGCAAGAAGATATTGCTGGCCCTGACAAAATGCCGAGCGACAAAATGATCGATGCAATTGTTGCCTGGGGCACACTCGAGGCGATCACTGGTCGAATCAAGGCGCATCTTGATGCTGGTGCATCACATGTGTCTGTACAGGTTCTTGATGCCGATCAGTTTGCGTTGCCGATGCGTCAGTGGCGTGAACTAGCGACCGTGCTGTCTGATTTTAGCTAACGCGAGATTAACGGGAATCGATCGTCGACCAATAAATCACCGGGGCGCAGAGAATGTGCATCAAGGGGTGGAGAAGTCCTCCATGGTCGTGTCGCCCAGACCGCGTTTTTGTCGACATAGCGAAAACTGATGACGCGGCGTCGGCCTTCGTAATTAGTTGTCGCTGGTGCACTGTGTAGCGTTCGAAAATGAAACGCGACGACGTCGCCGGGCATGGCCACAAAACTTTCGATGTTGTCGACAACATCAAGTTCCTGCGAATCGGGAAGCGGCTCGTAGTCGCTGGCACTGGCAACATAAGGCGATTGATCCACGAATTTTCTTGGAATAAATTTTTTACCCCAGCGATGACTGCCGGCAATTGCTCTCAGTGCAATTTTTTCTGGTATTGGGTCAAGTGGAACCCAGAGACTGACATTGTCAATTGAGTCGATGCCGTAATAGGGGTCGTCGTTGTGCCATGGTGTAACTTGATTGTTGCCGGGCTCCTTGACCAGAACATGTTCGTGAAAGAAGCGACCCGATGATGTTTGCATAAGTTCAAGTGCAATTTGTGGCAGCGCACCCGACAGTGCGTGAGTTTTGTAGGCGTCGAAACGAGACCAGTTGACATAGTCGTCAAAGAATCGACCTTGGTGCGAATTGCCTGCGTATTCATTGGCCCATGGTCCAGGCGATTTCATGTTTTGCTCGACCGCGAACTCAAGTTCGGTGGTCGTCTGTGATGTTAAAACGTTGCGTAGCAATACGACGCCGTCGCGTCGGTATTTTGCTGAGTCTTCAGGCGATACAAGGGCACTGTTTGATGGTTCGCTCACTGTTTGGTTTAAACGCCAAGCGTGCGAAGTTGTAGTTTACGCATTCCTGCTAGCCAGCGTTGATGCTCAGTTGCTTTCCTGGCAACAAATTGTGCAACTTCAGGATGCGGCAAAATCAAAAAAGTTTCTTCACGAAGAGCCGCCACAACAATCTCGGCAACTTGTTGCGGTTCGAGCACTGCCCCCGACGCGCGCACAACATTGCCGTTATCAGCAGCTGTGGCTTCGTCGGAGCGTCGCAACATGTTTGTGTTGACACCTTGTGGGCAAAGGCAACTCACGCGCAAACCACGATTGCCGTAAGTGATCGAAAGCCATTCGGCAAAAGCAAGCGCAGCATGTTTTGTAAGTGAATATGGCGCAGAACCAATTGCAGTGAGCAAACCAGCCGCTGACGCGGTGCTGACGAAGTACCCATGGCCAGCAGCCAGCCAATCGTCAATCAAATATTTCACGGCCCATCGGTGGGCGTGCACATTGATTGCAAACGATGTATCCCATGCATCTTCGGTGGTTGTCAGATCGGTGCCCATTGCAACACCCGCATTGGCGTAAAAAAGATCGATGAAGCCCAAGAACTGATTCGATTTTGCGACCAGATCTGCGTTCGCTTGTTCGGTGGATAAGTCACACGTGACAGCCAAAGCCGAATTCGGTCGCTTGGCGTTGAGTTGCGCGACTACTTCATCCAAAAGTTTCTGGTCACGGTCAGCAAGTACGACTCGCGCACCCTGACCATGAAATGCTTCGGCGACTGCCCTGCCGATGCCGTTTGCGGCGCCAGTCACAACCGTATTTTTGTTGGCTAAATCCATATTGTGATGTTACGCACAAGCAGGGCGGCACATCTATTCGAAGATTGCGCGTTATCTAGATGCTTCAACAAACGAGCTAACAAGCATGTGACATGCTTCGGGCACAAATGTCAAACAAAGCCGTCGCCGAGTGTGTTGGTCGCACTAGCCTTCGCACTGTTGGCTTTTAAATTAAATTCTAAAAACTAGAGAGGTTTAAGCACATGACAGATTCACGCGAAGCAGCAGTCATCACCGAAGCTCTCGGTGTAATAGACAAAGCTCTTGGCGAAATGTTGCAGCGCGAATTGGTTTCAACTGGTGAAGTCGCCGACTTGCTTCTCGATGTTCGATTGTTGTTGACAACCAGCGCCACCACATCTACACCCGAGTTGTAATTTCTGGGCGCTTTAGCGCGGGTTCAGAAAAATGAAATTGCGAGATGGGCAACAAGGCCCATTGCAGTGCCGATAAGAGCACCGGCAAAGATGTCGGTGGCGTGATGAATGCGCACGGCGACTCGACTCAAAGCGACGATTGTTGCGAACACAAACCATGTGGCGATCCCGGGCCAAGACGACCAGCGAGTCAATATAACGGCTGCAAAAAAAGCAGAACTGGCGTGCCCACTCGGAAAACTCGAAGTGCGGGGCGTGCGAATTTTGAATCGCGTGTCACCTTTGGCGGTCGGTCGCTTGCGCTTGAAAAAAGGTTTGATGCCCTGATTGAGGATCAGGCTCTCGATACCCATTAGCGCCGAAAGAATTATTGCTTGTCTGATTCGACTGTTATCGGCAACTGCACGAACGATGCCGACGATGTGCCACAGTATGCCGAAGTCGCCGAGTGCGGTGGCCGTCGTGAACAACCAAATAGTGGGTTTGAAATTGCGAGTCGGCTCTAAGAATCGATCAACTTTCAGATCGAATGCATGTAATTTCGCCCGACGAGATTCGTTCATTAGATATTTCTAGTCTCTCGGAAGCACTGGATATAGCTTGGGCGCCTGAATTTTCGCCTGAGAGTCGTCGCCACCAAATTCGGGGCACCATTGCTTGAAAGCGCAAAGTTTGCAAAGCCCAGATTTGTTTGTGGCGAACACGCCAGACTGGCATGACTCTGCGATCTGATCGAATGTTTTGATCGCAGCGTTCTCGCATTTGATGTTTGATTGAGCCGTTACTTCTACCTCTACCGGGGTGCTTGATTTCAGATACATCAGGCGAAGTTTTTTTGGCAGCTCGCCGCGCACGCGCAGACATAACGATGCATAAAGGTGCATGTTGTCCATTTTGTTGCCGCCAAATTTCGCAGACGGTGTTTTCCCGGTTTTATAATCGCTGATAACCAGTTGATCGTTTTCGTCGTATTCAAGACGATCAATGATTCCACGGAGCACAAATCTGCCAAAGTCCGCCTCAAGTTTCAACTCAAGACCGATGATTTTTGCGTTTCGCGGGTTCTCCATGCGGTAGTAGCCATTCAAGATCTCGCGCGAATCTTTGAAGAATGCATCGCGAGCATCGTCGCTCAGGCCGAGTGCAATAAATCTGACTGACGACTCGTACTCGGTTTTGGTGACTTCAAAAGCCTCCAGAGCGGCATCTGGGGTGCGCAGTTCAGGGTCGTGGGCGAGCAGTAACTCAAGCACTTTGTGAACAAAGTTGCCTTTGACTAAATGTATTTGTGGAGGCTCTGGAAGATTTTCTATCGAGACAAATCTGTATTGCATTGGGCAGGTTCGAAAACTGCTTATTCGCGAAGGTGACAGCGTTAAAGGGATTGGATACACGGGTACTGTCACGACACGAACAATCTAGGCAATAAATTTGAGTAGAAGAGGTTTTGTTCTAGTCAGCAACTGCGGACGTGAGTCGATCAACTTCACGCACCAAATCTGCAAGGCGGTCGGGCTTTTGCATCGGGCCAAAGTGTCCAACATCCGGCCACAAAACAAACTCTGCGTTTGTGATCTGCTTGGCGATTAGTTCAGACCATGATGATGGCTGCATCGGTGCAACGGCGCCGGCAACAATCCACGTCGGCACTTGCAACAGATGCAACCGTTCCCAAGTTTCGTGCGTTGCTCCGGTTTCGTAAGTTCTTGCCTCATGCTCAGGGTGGCACTTGAGAACGACGCAATTTTCGTTGGTTTCGGCATTCTGTGAATCTCTAAAACCATGTTCAACATAGGCGCGCAGAGATCTCGGCTCAAACACACTCATCGGCGGTTTGGCGGCGTAATTCGCAAAAGCTTCGTCTCGTGATGCAAATGTCGTGCGTCGTCGTCGAGCCCCTTCGACCAATGGGCTCGGCTGATGCGATGTTGTGCGAGCATCGCGAATCGGGGCGGGAAAAATGATCGGCTCATAAAGAATTAGGGCCTTAAAAAGTTTGGGCTCAATTAGGGCTGCCATAGCCAAAGCTGCGGCACCCATTGAGTGCCCAACGGCGATGATTTGATTTTCATTTTCAAGAGATCCGGCAACCGCGAGTGCGTCGTCGCAATAACCTTGCCAGTCGACTGCCCAGTCTTTGTCTAAGAGCGAGTCGCCGTAGCCCCGATAGTCAAAAGATGCGCACGCATAGTCGCTTTGCAACGACTCAACTACAGGATCAAAACAACGACCATGAAAACCCGTGGCATGGGACAGCATCACCGTGGGCTTTAATTTGAAATCCGACCCCCGAGTCTCGTCCGCAGAATCTTTGAAATGGCCGTATTTATACACACTTAATTCGACTAAATCAGTAGAAGCGATGCGCTCAGTGATTGTCGAGATGATTTTCATACTATTGCATTAGGTCTGTTCAATGCACTATGTTATGCCAATGCCTACAAAACGTACACCTGCAAAAAAATCAGCCAAAAAGAAAACAGCCGTCAAAAAAACAGCTGCTAAGAAAACTAGTGGCTCCTCTCGATCGCTTCCCAAGATCAAAGATCTTGAAGCAGCGGCAAATCGTGTAGGAGCATCCAAGGAACTAGTCAAGAAGCCCGGTTCAAATAATGCTCCAGGGATCAAGTCTTCAGCGGGTTCGGCTCCAGTTATTGATCTGGCAAAGATTTGGAAAAATTTCGTCAAGTGGTACCAGAAACAAATAGGCCAGAAATAATCGCTATTTTTCGCTTTTTTTAACGGGCTCTTGCTCTCAGAAATATCGCGGACTACCCTAAGACAATGGCTTCAATACGTCGAAAATCCGCAAAGAAAAAAAGTGCGAAAAAAAGCTCTCGAAGACCGGCGAAGAAAAAAATGGCTAAGAGGCGCTCAAAGAAAAGTTCCCGTAAATCAGCAAAGAAAAAGCGGGTGAATAAGAGCGTTAAGAAGAAGATCGTGAAAAAAGGTGTCAAGCGCACAGCCGCAAAGAAGAGTGTCAAAAAGAAGAGCGTCAAGAAGAGCGCCAAGAAGAGCGCCAAGAAGAAGTCGATGCCAGGCATGAAGGTCGGCGACTTGGGCAGCATCGTTCGCGATAATGCTCGAAAACAACCAAGTGCAGTTTCATTGGTTCTCGGCGACAAAGAAGTGACATGGGCCCAGTTGCTTTCGCGTTCGGCACAGGTGGCACAAGGTTTGCGCCGTGCTGGTGTCAAATCTCAGGATCGCGTCGCATTTTTAGACAAGAACGGCATCGAGCACTTTGAAGTGTTTTATGGCTGTGCTTTGCTGAACGCGGTCAGCGTCGACGTCAACTGGCGACTTGCCGCACCAGAAGTCGCGTTCATCGTCAATGACTCACAGGCAGAGGTCCTGATCGTCGGTCAAGAATTCGTCGCAATACTTGACGCGATCGTCAACGATCTCGCAAATGTAAAAACCGTGATTGTTATTGGTGGTCACCCAAGTCATAACGATTATGAACGTTGGGTCAATGCGCAGCCGCCAGTTGATCCCAAGGTTTCGACCAAACCGAGCGATATCGCATTTCAGTTGTACTCAAGCGGAACAACGGGTCGACCAAAAGGTGTGATGCTGACCAATGACAATTTCTTTGCCTTGTTGCCTGCTGCGCGTGATGTCTGGGGGATGTCTGCAAAGACGATCAATCTCGTGGCGATGCCGTTGTTTCATATCGGTGGTGGTGGCTGGGCAACTGCCGGTCAGTTCACGGGTGCAAAGTCAATCATCGTGCGCGATATCAATCCTGCAGAAATATTGACTCTGATTGAAAAGCATCGCATCACGCACGGTTTCTTGGTGCCGGTGCTGTTGCAGTTCGCTTTGGCGATGCCGAATATCGGCACGACTGATTTTTCAAGTCTGGAGTTGATCGCTTACGGCGCGTCACCAATTTCTGAGGCGGTCCTTGAGGGTGCGATCAAGGCGTTCAAGTGTCCGTTCATGCAGGTCTATGGTTTGACTGAGACAACGGGTGTTGTCACCGTGCTCGGCCCAGAAGATCATGACTTGAGTTCAGCAAACAAAGGTCGTTTGCGCTCGTGCGGTAAACCGTTTACGGGTATCGAACTGAGAATCGTTGATTCTGAGACGAGCAAAGATGTGCCGGTTGGCGATGTCGGTGAAATTTGGATTCGTTCGCGTCAAATTATGAAGGGTTATTGGAATATGCCCGAAGAAACCGCCAAGTCGATAGTCAAAGGTGGATGGTTCAGATCGGGCGACGCTGGTTACTTCGACAAAGACGGTTATGTCTATATTTTCGACCGAGTCAAAGACATGATCGTGTCTGGTGGCGAAAATGTTTACCCAGCCGAAATTGAAAACGCACTTATGGCGCATCCAGCGATCGCGGACGTTGCCATCATCGGCGTGCCAGATGACAAGTGGGGCGAAGTGCCGATGGCTCTAGTCGTGCGCAAACCAGACACGCAAGTGACCGAACAAGAGATTATTGCGTTTGCCCGCGAGCGCTTGGCCGGGTTTAAGACGCCAAAGTCGGTCGACTGGGTTGATGCATTGCCGCGCAACCCGAGTGGCAAGATCCTCAAAAAGATTTTGCGTGAGCCATACTGGGTCGGTCGCTCGCGTCAAGTAAATTAATCACGCTCGAGCAAAGCTCGAAGAAAGAAGTTTTATGAAGCTTTCAATGATGATTAATTACATTTCTGACTTTCAATCCTCAGCCAAGCGAGTAGTTGAACTTGAAAAAGTCGGTCTTGACATTGTTTGGGTCGCCGAAGCTTACAGTTATGACGCAATTTCACAAATTGGATATTTGGCTGCGGTTACCGAGCGTGTGCAGATTGGAACCGGCATTATCAACGTGTTTTCGCGCACGGCAGCGCTCACGGCGATGACTGCGGCGGGTTGCGACTACGTCAGCAACGGGCGATTTATTTTGGGACTCGGCGCGTCAGGACCCCAAGTAATCGAAGGTTTTCATGGCGTGCCATACGAAAAGCCGATGCAGCGCACCAAAGAATATATAGAAGTATGTCGAGAAGTTTGGCGTCGAGAAAACCCTCTCTCGTACACGGGCAAGACGGTGCAGGTGCCGTTGCCGGCGGGGCAAGGCACGGGTTTGGGCAAACCGTTGAAATTGATTAATCATCCGTTGCGCAGCGAGATTCCTGTTTGGTGGGCGTCGCTCAAAGACAAAAGTGTCGAGGCAACCGCAGAAATTGCTGACGGCTGGATGCCTATTTTTTTTATGCCAGAGAAGTTTCAAAATGTTTGGGGGAAGTCGCTTAAAGCAGGTCTAGCCAAGCGTCAGGCAGGATTGAAACAGCTCGATATTTCGGCGGGTGGGATGTTGCATATCGATGAGTCGTTGACGCCTCAAAAACAACACGAAGTGCTTGATTTTGCGAGGCCCAGTTATGCGCTGTATGTCGGTGGCATGGGCGCTCGGGGTAAAAACTTTTACAACGATATGTGTCGCGACTATGGCTTTGAAAAAGAAGCAGTCGAGATTCAAGATCTTTATTTAGATGGCAAGAAAAAAGAAGCTGCCGCAGTGATACCGAGCGAATGGCTTGAGTTGTCGAACCTCGTTGGTCCTCGGGGCTATATCAAAGAGCGAATCGGTGCGTTCAAAGAGGCAGGTGTGACTGTGCTTCAGGTGAACCCAGTCGGCCCAGACCCCGTGCGCGAAGTTGAAACACTTCGCTCAATCCTGGATGAAGTTTAATATTTCGCGACTTATTAAGTAGTCGCATTGAGTTTTAACTTGGCGCGCACTTTTCGTGTCGCCAACAAATAAATCACCGAAGCACAAACTGCGAGCAATGCGAATACAGCAATTGTGCCGCGGGCGCCAATAAGTTCACTAACGACTCCCGCAGCCAAACTGCTCAAGCCGAGTGACAATGTAATTAATGCAAAGTCGCCAGCAAGAACTCGACCACGCATCTCGTCGGGGCAACGCACTTGTAAACCATAAGTTGAAAGCGTCCATTGAGCACCGCCGCCGAGGTGTGCAAAACCGATGCAGACGCACGCGACCAAAAATATTGGTGATGTGGCTGCAGCCAAATAACCGCCCGCAAAACCGAGACCCGCAATGCCGCAAATCAGGATGACCTTTGACAGATCATTTTTGACGAAGCGCGCCGCAACCAACGGGCCCAGTGCACTGCCGAGACCGCGCAAGCCGAGCATTAGGCCACGACCCGCATCGCCTCGATTAAAAGAGTCGGCGGCGAAAACCGCAAGTTGGCTGACCACGCCGGCACCAACGGCAAATGTCATCTTTGACATCAACAGCGCCATGATCGCCGAGTCCGACTTTGCAAGATGCAATGCTTCTCGCATATCTGAAATCGGATGAATCTTTTTGTTGTGACCTGTCGCTCGCGCTTCTTGCATCGGGCGGGTGACCGTAGCGATCAGCAATGCGGCGATGACAAAAGTTGCAACATCGGCAAGAAATGCGGCTTGGCGACCAAAAGCCTGCGAAAAAATACCACCGATACCGGCGCCTGCGGCCAACATCACGCCCCAACTGCTGCCAAAAAGAGCGTTTGCCTGACGAAGTTCATCTGGGTTGCGCGCCAAATTCGGGATCGCTGCTTCAAGTGCGGGGCGAACGAATGCGGCGAGTGCGGCGATCGAACCTTGGGCGACGAAAGCAATCCAGACTTTCGAATCGCCGATCAGCAACAGACCTGATGCAGCAATTGCTTGCAGAATCGAAACAATGATCAAAACTTTGCGACGGTCATAACGATCGGCAACTGGCCCACCGATCGGTGATGCCAGGAATGATGGAAGTGAAAATGCAACCAGCAACAAAGAAACGAGAAATTTCGAACCCGTAACGTCTTGAACCAAACCGGCTAACGCGACGAAGGTAAACCAGTCACCCAAAAACGAAAGATTCTGGGCGACAAACAGCAAACGTAGATCACGGTTGTTTTTTAAGACGCTGAACATTGAAATTTAGATAACTATTTGTTGGTGCGTAAGCTGTGCAAGATCTGCTCGGCTTGGGCGACAATTTGCTTCACGAGTATGCCTGCAGGGATGAGTTCGTCAATTGCCCCTGCGCCCTGACCAGCAGGGTAGAACTCACGAGATGTGTCGACTTGCGTCCCGCTCGGATAACCCAAGTGATTTACGTTGGCTTGCGATGAAGCGATCGCTTGCAGCGGAAAAGTTTGAATCTCTTGCGGATTTTGCTCGTAGTGGTTTGTCCATTCGTTGCGCACAACTCGGCAAGGCTTTCCCGTATAAGAACGGCTGATAACTGTGTCGTCTTCGCGACTGGCGACGAGTGCTTCCTTGTATCCGTTGACTGCACGAGCTTCTGGTGTGGCGATAAAACGAGTGCCGATCCAAACTGCATCGGCGCCAAGTGCCAATGATGCTGCCAGTCCGCGTCCGTCGAATAATCCTCCAGCGGCAACAACCGGCACTTGTGCCGAGACAGCATCAACAACTTGTGGCACGAGCGCCATCGTTGCCACGAGCCCTGTGTGACCGCCCGCCTCGGTGCCTTGGGCAACGACGAAATCACAACCACTGGCAACCGCGGCGACTGCGTGACGAACTTTGCCGCACATCGAGCCGACCAAAATATTGTGACTGTGCAATAGGTCAATCGCATCGCGCGGGACACCGAGACCTGCAACAAAAATTCTTGCGCCGCCATCGATAACGTCACGGATTCCCTGTTCGAGGTGTTGTGGTAGTGCGGTGAGCAGGTCGACCCCGAACGGTTTATGAGTAAGTTTTTTTACTGCACTGATTTCACTGGCGAGTTCACCGTTTCGCATCGTTGAAGCACCGAAAGTACCGATTCCACCGGCGTTGCTGACCGCCGCCACAAGTTCGTGATAAGAAACGCCACCCATGCCGGCGAGCATCACTGGATGCTCAATTTCAAATAGATCGGTTATTCGTGTGCGCATGATCAATAAACCTAGTTGATTAAAGCCTGTTGTTCTGCGCAGTGCCGATTGATTCAAAAGCTCCTGGTCGCTTAAGAAAGTTACGATGCCATCGCCTCGGCGTCAATATCGCCGCGCGGGGCTCATCTTCAAACATCCATCGAACAAAGTTGCGCCGAGTCCAGTCTGAATAATTTGCGACTCGCAACACACCGCGTGTCAGCAGGGGGTTTTGTAAGACTCGGCCGAGCACCTGTGACATTCGGTGATCGGCAAAGAACTCATGGCGCATTTTTGTCTCGTATATTTTTCTGACTGCCGTTGGGCCACGGCGGTGAGCACCGATGATTGCCTCGGCTGCCAAAACCCCTGTTAGAAGTGCTTGACCGATACCTTCGCCCGTCATTGTGTCGGCGGCACAAACGGCGTCGCCAACAAAAATTGCTCGCCCACTCGCAAGTTTCGCATTCGTGACTCTTGCTGGTATCGGCCATGCTGTATGTCGAGCTTCAAGAGTTGCATCGGGCCCGAGTGCATTGGCGATATGGGGTCTCGCAAGAAGTTCTGGCCACAACGATTTCATGTCTTGCACCGAATATTTTGATCCACGCAAAATACCAAAGCCGACATTGGCTCGATCATTAGGCAACGGAAACGACCATGCATATCCTGGCAATAAATCTGCGTCGAACCAAACATAAAGACGATCACGCGCCGGCCCAGTGACGTTGCTCAGGTATTGCCGAAATGCGTGCCACTCGCCGAGATATCCAGGTTGTGAAGCACCGAATGCTTTGCGCACCGGAGACCACATACCGTCTGCCGCGATAATAAATTTTGTGGTTATCTCATGAAACTCGCTGGATATCTTTGTTGTCTCCGCCGAATCTGTAGTTACGGTGATGTCATCGGTCGTTTGACGTGCAACTGCGGTGAATGCGCAACCTTCAATAATTTTAATTCCAAGGGCACGCGCATGTTTTACGAGTGCATGATCAAGTTCAATTCTTGGTGCGATCGCCGCGAATTGACTGGTTTTATTTTTTTTGATGTTCGGTAATTGAAGTTGCATCTCACGACCAGAAGGTGAGCGCAACCAGACATCCGAGCAAACTTTCCAGTTAGCAACCGTGGTTGGATCGAAGCCAAGCATCTCAAGAATTCGAAGTGCACCCGTTGTCAGACCGTCACCGCAACATTTGTCGCGTGGAAACACCGCTTTATCAATTACCAAAACATTTTGACCGCTCGCATTGAGTGTGATCGCCGCTGCGATACCCGCTGGCCCTGCACCAACGATTAACACGTCACATTGATTCGATGACGTTGGTTCGAAAATAGCGTTGGACACGACGCTCAGGCTAGAGTTCTCCGTCATGAGTCGCTTATGTGAAGGTCGAGTAGTTGTTGTCACTGGTTCGGGTAGGGGAATTGGGCGTGAACATGCCCTGAGCCTTGCCAAGCACGGGGCGTTGGTTGTTGTCAACGACTTGGGTGCGGGAGTTGATGGCAA